>ERZ827168.3490-NODE-3490-length-15999-cov-3.313033_pt1 | contig 15999 bp, 12 predicted proteins | sample MGYA00519868_ERZ827168 | MGnify/ENA primary metagenome ERZ827168 (study PRJEB31778, sample SAMEA3449271) | human gut metagenome | biome: human gut; feature: human-associated habitat; material: faeces | place: United Kingdom | collected 2010/2012 ...
CGTATAATAGTTTCGACCTGGCTTGGCACCATCGCAGCCGGCAACCAGGAAGAAATGACGGATTGCACCTGATTTTACGGCGTCCACTACCGTATTTGCATGGGACAGGATCGCTGCATGGCCAAAACCGGTTGTCACTTTTGTGCCGCCGTTGATACCAGAGAATATCTGATCTTCTTTGTAACCGCCCAGCTCCAGTGCTTTTTCAATCACCGGCGTGAAATCTTTCTTCTCGTCGATATGAACAGCGCCCGGGAAAGCAACCACTTCAGTTGTAAATACTCTGTCGGCATAACTGCTTTTTGGCGGCATCAGACAGTTGGTGGTGTAAAGAATCGGAGCGGGGAGATGATCAAACTCTTTTTGCTGATTCTGCCATGCGGTTCCGAAATTTCCTTTTAAGTGAGAGAATTTCTTTAAGAGCGGATAGGCATGGGCAGGGAGCATTTCACCATGAGTATAGATGTTGATTCCTTTTCCCTCTGTCTGTTCAAGCAAAAGCTGCAGATCCTTCAGATCATGACCGGTTACTACAATAAACGGTCCTTTTTCTACAGTAAGTGTAACAGTAGTTGGTTCCGGTGTTCCATAGGTTTCTGTATTTGCTTTATCAAGAAGTGCCATACACTTCAGATTGATTTCCCCTACCTTCAGTACGGTAGGAAGCAGCGTCTCCACGCTTTCTTCATAGCCGATCTTAAAGAGTGCTTCGCAGAAGAATTGATTCACTTCGGCATCTTCGTAGTTCAGAACATTTGCATGATAGGCATAGGCTGCCATTCCGCGAATCCCGAAAAGAATAAGAGACTTCAAAGAACGGATATCTTCATCGGCATTCCACAGCTGCTGCATATCGTATTCGTCTGTTCTGCCGCAGGGTGACTGACATTTGCTGCAGTCAGGAACCAGTCGTTCCTTCTCTGCCCTGACTTTTTGTATCATAGTTTTGATTGCTGCGTCGTCAAAGCTCACATTTGTAACGGTAGTAAACAGCCCTTCAATTATGACTTGCGCGGTTTCCTTGGAAATAGCTGCCGTACCGTCAATGGCTCTTGCGAGGCCGATCAGGGCACCCGTCAGTTCATCCTGCAATTTGGCTGTATCTGCCTTTTTTCCACAGACACCGGTATTTCCTGTGCAGCCGGTACACCCGGCTGTCTGCTCACACTGAAAGCAAAACATTTTCTTATTCATTTTTGTAGTCTCCTTTATTCCATGATTTTTCCGTCAATACTTATCGTTACAACCTGCCATGGTATGAATTTTCCGCTGTTTTGAAGCGCTTTTTTTGCTGCCATCTCCAGACCACCGCAGCATGGGACTTCCATTCTTACGATCGTTACACTTTGAATGCTGTTATTTTGAATAATTGCAGTCAGCTTCTCACTATAATCTGCCTGGTCTAATTTGGGACAGCCAATTAATGTTACCTTATTCCGCATAAAATCCTGATGGAAGCCTGCATAAGCGTAAGCAGTACAATCAGCGGCAATTAAAAGCTTTGCACCGTTAAAATATGGTGCACTGACAGGTGCCAGCTTTATCTGTACCGGCCAGTTCTGAAGCTTTGATACCTGGATTGCGGGTGAAAATGGCTTTTCGGTTTCAGACAGCTCCTGTCGCTGGATTTGCATACTTCTGGAGCCGGGGCAGCCGGTATGTGTGGACCGTGCCTGATTTTTTGCAAATAGTTTCGTTTGTGCTTTTTTTACGGCTTCTTCATCATACTCAGGTGCTTCTCGTTCTTCAAAGGAAATGGCTCCTGTTGGACATTCCGGGAGACAATCTCCAAGTCCGTCACAGAAATGCTCTCTTACCAACTCTGCTTTTCCGTCAATGATATCAATGGCCCCTTCGTGACAGGCAGCTGCACAGGCACCGCAGCCATTGCATTTTTCTTTATCGATCCGGATAATCTTTCTTATCATTTTTACCCTCCGTAGCAACATTTAACTTTAGTTTCTGTCAGAAGTATAGTATAATAATTACAATGTGTATGTTTGATTTCCAACAGGAGGAATGATTTTGAAAAAATATTTATCCATTTTAAGAAACAGTCCATTTTTTAAAGGTCTTTCTGACAGCGAGATATTATCTATACTGCACTGTGTAAATGCAGTGACAATTTCCAGAAAACGGGATTCTTATATTTTCAGGGCAGGAGACGCTACGGAAGTGATGGGGCTTGTAGTGTCAGGCTGTGTCCTTGTTATTCAGGAAGATTTCTGGGGACATCGGAATATTCTGTCAAAATGCCGTACCGGTGATTTCTTTGGCGAGCCATATGCAGCAAGCCCAGGAGCTGTTTTAAATGTCAGTGTGGTAGCAGATGAGGATTGTGAGATCATTTTTTTAAACGTGCAAAGGCTTCTGGTTACTTGTCCGACTGCATGCGGGCATCATCAGAAGCTGATCCGTAACCTGGTCGGTGTCCTGGCAAACAAAATACTGATCCTGAACGATAAGATCACACATGTCGGTAAGCGGACGACAAGGGATAAGCTGTTGTCTTACCTGTCGGCAGAATCCATCAGACATTCCTCTTTATCCTTTGATATTCCTTTTGACCGGCAACAGCTGGCGGATTATCTTTGCATTGACCGTGCGGCAATGTCTGCGGAGATATCAAAGCTGCAAAAAGAAGGTTTTATAAAAACAAACAGAAATCATTTTGAACTGACCGTTTGTAATGATATGGATCCGGGAATAAAAATGTGACGTATAAATTCACATATTCAGGTCTGGCCGACGCGTTGGCATTTTGGCACAACTGCCTTGTTCCGGGGAGGCCTGTTTCTGGCGCAGAGCATTTTCTCATACAGCAGCCCGGTCGCAAACCAGAGCGGTGCATAGTCCAGCCGGATCACACCGCCGATTTGTAACGGGGCGTTGCTGTAGTCCCACGGGCAGCAGTCATACTTTTTTAAAAAGCTTCCTGAGACGTATTCAACTCCGAAAAATCCCGTCATATAGATCAGCCCGCGCAGCGGCATCCAACAGTCTTTCAGACGATGCGAGAGCGGTCCGACCAGAGCGGCTGCACCATAGATCGGAAACATGTGCAGCGAGGACACACCCGTGAGCTTCCGGTCATGGCGGAGCAGGGACTGCAGTCCTGTCCAGAGAATTTCCAGGCACCAGCCTGTCATCCCGCATTTAATAAAATCAGACTTCATAAATATCCCTGAGCCTTTCAAATAATGAATGATGTAGATAGTACAAAATAGTACAGACAGATCATAGAAGATTCTTTCGATAAGGGTGTCCAGAAAAAAGAATTTTATCCGCTCAGATCATAACTTTCCAACAAATTATACTAGTTACACATTTTTGCAGAAATCATCTTTGACCTGAATTCAGGCAAGCAATGAAGGCAAATTCTGTCAGCAGAAGCCCCTCAGCAAAGCTGCATGGATGAGTTGCGGAGATGGATTGCGAATATCTGCTTTGTCTTTGGCAGAATAATGGCAGTGATAGAGTCAAAGCGGATATTCGCAATCCGCTTCGCTACTTGTAGGATCACAAGGAATCTTCCCGCAAGCGGGCCCCTCCTTATGATATGTCATAACCGAATAGCTGCTTCGCAGCTTATCAGGAGTGGCTTGTACCACTCCTGATACAAGCAAGTCCCAACCCACTGCTTATTGCTTTGCGCAATTGAAGCAGGGGACTTGCTTGATTCGGTTAAATGAGAAAAATACCAGAAAAAAGAGTTGACAATTCCTATGATTTCAGTGTAGAATACAGGAAGATTAGCGCAGGCTAATATAAATAAGACACGCCTAATTCACAACCACAACAACAGGAAGGACAGAGGAATGAGAAAGAGATTACTTACGTTAGGCTGTACGGCAGCCCTGACACTGGCGTACTTTACAGCACCGACTGCACTGGCAGAGGAGAACACTGAGGCAAGCACAGAGGCGGAGAGCTACATCACAGTGACGGACATGAATGGAAGAGATGTTCAGGTGCCAACTGAGATCGACAGTGTGGTACTGACTGCACTTCCGCTCCCAAGTATTTACGCGCTGACGGGCGCACCGATCGAGAATCTGAAAGGTGTGCATCCGGGTTCTACCAGTGCAATTGAGAATTCGGTCATGGCTGCGATGTATCCGGAACTGGTCGGGATTGCAGACAACTTCATTGAGGGCACCGAGATTAACGTAGAGGAGCTTTTAAAATTGGACCCAGATGTAGTCATTTACTGGGCCGAGTATGAGAATCAGTATGAAGCGCTCCAGTCCGTAGGCATCCCGGCGGTCGGTGTAAAAGGTGCAGAAGGCGGAGATGTCATCGCGACTTTAAGCACTTGGCTGGACATCATGGGACAGATGTTCGGAACAACCGGAAATACCGAGGGAGTTATCGAGTATGCAAATACAGTAAAACAGGAAGTGGCGGACAAACTTGCAGATGCGACGGAAGAAGAGAAGCCGAAAGTGCTTTATCTTTACAACCACAGCAAGGAGCAGATCTCAGCATGCGGCTCAAACTTTTACGGCGGCTACTGGATCGAGTCGGCTGGTGGCATCAATGTCGGTGCAGAGCTGGATTCCTTTGCAGATGTCAATATGGAGCAGATCTATGAGTGGGATCCGGATATCATTATCCTGACAACATTCACAGACACGATGCCGGATGACCTGTACAACAATACGATCGAGGGACAGGACTGGTCCAATGTATCCGCAGTTAAGAATGGCAAGGTATACAAGGAGCCGCTCGGCGTTTACCGCTGGTTCCCGCCATCCGGAGATGCACCGCTGATGTTCAAATGGATGGCACAGACCCTTCATCCGGAGCTGTTTGATTACAATATGATTGATGAGATCACTCAGTATTATGAGCAGTTTTATGATTACACGCTGACGGAAGAGCAGGCACAGGGAATTTTGGATGCACAGCCGGAAGCTGCGAAGGGATCTTCTTTCGGAAGCAGTGCGACGAGAAGCTGATCATCCACAAAACAGAATTATCAGGATGAGACATAAAAAGACTGGCACCGTAATTTCCGCAAAGGCAGAGCCCAGATCGGCTCGCCTAAAGAGGAACGAGCCAGTCTTTTTGTATGTCAGAAGGAGATTTATATGAGACAGAAAAAATTTCCAGTCGTTATGGCAGTGGTTACATGTCTGCTTCTGTTACTTGTGCTTGTAGCTTTGTGTATCGGGCGTTATTCCATTTCTGCGGCGGAGGTGCTTCGCTACCTCTTCCTTGGGATTGAAGAAAATTCGATGCTCAAGACGGTGATGTGGAGTGTGCGGATTCCGCGGATTCTCATGGCACTGCTCGTAGGGGCAGGGCTGTCCGTTTCCGGTGTCAGCCTTCAGGCAATGTTTGGTAATCCACTTGTTAATGCACACATTCTGGGCGTTTCATACAGCGCCGGCTTTGGCGCGGCACTTGGAATTCTGCTATTTTCCCGTTTTGCATATGTGGAAATCCTGGCGCTACTCTTTGGGTTTGTGGGGATGGCTCTGACCTATTTTCTGAGCCAGAAAAAGGGAAATACCGGGACACTGATGCTGGTGCTCTCCGGTGTGGTCGTGGGAGCCGTGTTTGAAGCATTGACTTCCTTTATTAAATATGTGGCAGACCCGGAGGAAAAACTTCCGGCGATCACCTACTGGCTGATGGGAAGTCTGTCCGGGTCCTCAATGACCGACGTGTTCCGGGCACTTCCGATGGTTGGCATCGCCATTTTCGTACTCTGGCTGCTGCGCTGGCGGCTGAATGTTATCTCCCTCTCAGAAGATGAGGCGGCGTCGCTTGGAATCAACATGAAATGGACGCGGATTCTCATTATTCTGGCGACGACGGTGATCGCGGCGTCCACGGTGGCACTGTGCGGTGTCATTTCCTTTGTCGGACTGGCAGTTCCACATCTGACAAGAATGGTCGTCGGAAATGATCACAAGAAGCTGCTTCCATTAAGCATTCTGACTGGAGCTGGTTACATGGTTATCATTGATACGGCGGCGCGGAGCATCACGGCGGCAGAAATTCCTCTGTCGATTCTAACCGCACTGATCGGGGCGCCTATTTTTGCGATGATGCTTCGCCGGACAGGAGGTGCATGGAATGCTTAAAGTGACAAATGCGGGGTTTGGATATGGAAACCGACCGCTTTTATTTTCAAAAGTCTCCTTTGAAGTAAAAGCAGGAGAGACACTGGCGATTCTCGGGCCAAATGGAATCGGAAAGACGACGCTTCTGCGCTGTGTCATGCGGTTTCTTGCGCTGAAAGAGGGAGAAATCGAGATTGATGGTGCGGGGGCGAAGCATATGAACCAGAAACGCTTCTGGCGCGATATCAGTTATGTGCCGCAGGCAAAGCAGCTGGTATTCGGATACCCGGCTGTGGATATGGTCGTGATGGGACTTTCTCAGAATATTTCGATCGGACGGACACCGCGGCGTGAGGACTATGACCGAGCCTATGCACTTTTGGAGAAGTTCGGGCTTGGAAGCATTGCAAACCAGTCCTGTAATACCTTAAGTGGCGGGCAGCTCCAGATGGTGTTGATCGCAAGAGCGCTGATCAAGGGGCCGGGACTTCTGATCATGGATGAGCCGGAGTCAAATCTGGACATGAAAAATCAGCTGATCGTTTTAAATACAATTGAGCGGCTGGCGGCATCAAATCTGGCGGTCGTCATTAATACTCATTATCCGGAGCATGCACTGCGCTGTGCACATAAGACGCTTCTGATGGGAAAAGAAGGATACCTGTTCGGGGATACGAGAGAGGTGATTACCGAAGACCATATCCGAGAGTATTTTGAGATCGATTCACAGATTAAGCAGATAGAAAAGAAAGGAAGACGGTATGATAGCATCATTCCGATTGACGTACTTTAGGAGAGAACGATGAAAAAGATAGCGATTTATGGAAAAGGTGGGATCGGGAAATCGACAACCGCTTCAAATCTCACAGCGGCGCTGGCATGTCAGGGCTACAGGGTTATGCAGATCGGGTGCGACCCGAAGGCGGATTCGACAAAAAATCTGGTCGGAGGAAAACGGATCACCACCGTGCTGGATCAGATGAAGGCAAAAGGAGATGCACTGACACTTGGTGATATTACTTTTAAAGGGTTTCATGGCTGCATCTGCACAGAAGCCGGCGGCCCGACACCCGGAATCGGTTGCGCCGGTCGGGGCATTATCACGGCTTTTGAGCAGCTGGAGCAACTGCAGGCATATGAACATTATCAGCCGGACATTGTCATTTATGATGTGTTGGGTGATGTCGTCTGCGGCGGTTTTGCAATGCCGCTACGCGGGGGGTATGCCGATGATGTGCTGGTGGTGACATCCGGAGAGATGATGTCGCTCTATGCAGCGTCGAACATCAGTCAGGCGATCCGGAATTTTGGGCGGCGTGGCTATGCGAAAATGTCAGGTCTGATTCTGAATTCCCGCAATGTGACAAAGGAACTGGAATTGGTGTCGCAGGCGGCAGAAGAGATGGGGACGAAGATCATAAAAGTAATGCCGCGTTCGGATACCGTCTGGAAGGCAGAGGAGCAGGGAAAGACGACCGTGGAGGCATTTCCGGACAGCGAGATGGCAGCAGAGTACATGGACTTGGCTCGGATCGTGAGGGAGGTGTGTCAGATTGAAGCTGTGTAAATACGAACAGCTCCGGTATATCTGCCCCGGAAACGGTGGCTGGGGAATGGTGCGGATCGCAATGATGATCCCGGAATCCTATGAGCTCTTTATCAGCCCGGCGGCCTGTGGGCGTCATGGCGCACTGGGTGCGGTGCAGCACGGGATCAAGGACCGGCTGTCCTACTATTTTGTGGATGAAAAAGATATCATTGAGGGGTACGATGCGGCGGTGATGGACGCGGCGGGGAAACTGCTTGCGTGCCTTGAAACAAGAGGGAAGAAGCCTCGGGTACTGATTTTATTTGTAACCTGCATTGATGATCTGATCGGGACGGACAATGACGCGGTAGCCTGGGAGCTGGAGCGTAGATATCCGGATACGTATTTTATTTTCTGCCATATGAATCCGATCACCGATGACCGGCCGGATTCTCCGATGGTATCGATCCATAAGAGCATTTATCAGCTCCTTGGGAGACTCGGGGATGACACAGAGGATAACGGAGTCAATTGCATTGGCAATCTGGCGCAGTTTCATCCCTCCTGTGAGTTTTATCAGATCGCTGCGCTTTTAGGGCTTGCGCCCGTCCGGCACATTCATGCATGTGAGACATTTACTGCATTTGAGGAGATGACAAAAAGCTGCTGCAGCGCCGTATTTTTCTCGACAGCAATGCCTGCGGCCAGACTGCTTGAGACATCCTGCGGCCAGTCGGCGATTCCGATGTATTACAGCTATGATCCGGATACGATACAGGAAACATATTGCAGATTTGCTGAAAAAACGGCAGAGCTGACGGGGATGCCGGTTCCAGATACATTTTATGAGCTGATAAAAAGCTGCCGGTCGCGGCTTAAAAAGAAGGCGGAACAGGTGCGGCAAAGGCTGTGCGGACGTCCGGTGGGCGTGGATGATTTTGCCTGTGCGTCTCCATTTGAGGTGGCAAAATTTCTGATGGATTGCGGGATTTTTGTAAAATATATCGGCTACCGGGAGGCTCCGAGCGAGGAGGCCTGTGTGGAAGAACTGAAGGAGCGGGAGCCGGAGCTGGAAATCATTTCACTGCTTGATTACCATTTGCCGGGAATGACCGGGAGACGAGAACTGTCGGCAGAGGCGGATCTGATCTGCATCGGCGTAGATCTGGCCTATGTCTTACGTGCCCGCTATGTGGCGGATCTCTTTTTTGACGAGGGCAATTATGGATTTTATGGACTAGAAGTAGTGCTGGATAGACTGGCTGCGGCGGCAGAACAGGAGGCAGATCTGCAGGAGCTGATCGAAAAGCACGGATTGGTGGTGTGAAAATGGGAAGATTCAGTTTTTGCCTGCCGCCGTTTGCACCGGACTATTCCGGAGTGTGCGGGGCGCTGTTTTCGCTGGGCGGCATGATTGTCATCCATGATGCGGCTGGCTGTACCGGAAATTATATCAATTATGATGAGCCGCGCTGGTATGATGGAGGCTCAATGGTTTACTGTTCCGGACTGCGGGAATTGGATGCAGTACTTGGAAATGATGAAAAATTTATCCGAAATATCTGCGAGGCGGCAAAAGAAATGCATCCAAACTTTATTGCACTGGTCGGAAGCCCGGTGCCGATGGTGATCGGTACGGATCTCGCAGGAATGGCAGCATGGATCGAGGATGAGACGGGGATTCCAGCATTTGGCTTTTCGACGACTGGACTGGGGCTATATCCTTCCGGGGCGTTTTTGGCCGGGAAGACGATGCTGAAGCATGCTATGAAAACAGAAAAAAGGCAGGCAGAAAAAGCAGGCATGAATATTTTGGGTGATCTGCCACTTGATTTTGCCGGGACAGATTTTATGGAACGGTTCAGGATACAGGTACAGGAGCTTGGCATCCAGATTCGTGCGTCCTTGTTCGATCGGGCGGATATGAGTCAGATAGATCAGATTTTTTCTGCTAGGTGGAATACGGCGGTCAGCTATAGTGGCGCACTGCTCGGAGCATGGCTGTGTCGGACTCAAAACATGCCGTGTGTGACCGGATTTTCGATGAGTGCGGCTACGGTGGAACACTGGAGAGCGTTTGCACAGGAGCATGCAGATCATGACGTCGCGGCCTGGGGTGCACAGGAAGAGATGTGCGGCCAAAAAGATGGAATCCTGATTCTCGGAGACCAGATCATAGCAAACAGCCTGCGGGCGGAGATTTATTACGTGACCGGGAAATGCAGCTGTGTCGGGCTTCCGTTTGGAGCGCAGGCAGAGAGCCTTGGAGCAGGCGATCGGATACTGAAAAACGAGGAGCAGATTCAGAAAGCAGTCAATGATCCCGAGATTACCGTCGTGATCGGCGATCCACTGTATCGGCAGCTTTTAGACGAACCGGAGAAAAAAAGGTTTCTCCCGGTGTTGCATTATGCAGTTTCCAGTAAGGTAGGGCCGGGCCTTTGTTCGGATGGTGGAAAAATAATCGAAGAAATCATAGTAGAATTATCATAAATAGTGTTATGACAGAAATAGCCAGGCAGAAGGAGCCTGGCTATTTGCAGTTGGCCAAATGTGTGCTATAATCGTTTGCAGAGAAAAGAAAAAATGGAGAACAACAGATGAAGGATTTAATAGAACTGCGTCAGGAAATTGACGAAATTGATCAGCAGATGGTAGAGCTGTTTGAGAAGCGGATGGGTGTGAGTGCCGAAGTGGCGCGTTACAAGATCGCGAATGGAAAGAAAGTATTTGACAAAGAGCGCGAGCATGAAAAGCTGACAAAGCTGAAGGCGATGGCACACAATGATTTTAACCGGCACGGGGTCGAGGAACTATTCCAGCAGATCATGTCGATGAGCCGGAAGCTGCAGTATGAGCTGCTTGAGCAGAATGGCGCCTCGGGGCGCCTGCCATTTATCGAGGTCGACGATATCGACCGGAAAAATATCCGGGTCGTGTACCAGGGCGTTGAGGGTGCGTACAGCCATGCAGCGATGCGGGCTTATTTCGGCGGCGATGTGAACTGCTTCCATGTACGGACATTCCGGGATGCGATGGAGGCGATTGCGGAAGGCTCTGCAGACTATGCGGTGCTGCCGATTGAAAATTCATCCGCAGGTATCGTCGCAGATAACTACGACCTGCTTGTGAACTTTGAAAATTATATCGTCGGGGAGCAGATCGTAAAGTGTGAGCATGCATTGATCGGACTGCCGGGGACGAAGCTGGAAGAGATCAAGACCGTATACTCCCACCCACAGGCACTCGCCCAGTGCGCGGAGTATCTCGAACGTCATCCGAAGTGGCGGCAGATTCCGTATGACAATACGGCGCTGGCGGTCAAGAAGGTCGCAGAAGATAGAGACTGCACTCAGGCAGCGGTCGGCAGCAAGTTTGCAGCAGAGCTGTTTGGGCTTGAGGTGCTGGCTGAGAATATCTATTTTAATAAGAAGAATTCGACACGGTTCATTATCGTGACGAACCAGAGAATTTTCCGGAAGGGCGCGAACAAGATCAGTATCTGTTTCGAGACACCGCATTCGAGCGGTTCTCTGTATGACATGCTTTCACACATTATTTACAACAATCTGAATATGAACAATATTGAGTCCCGGCCGATTCCGGGCAAAAACTGGGAGTATCGGTTCTTTGTGGATTTCGAGGGGAACCTGAATGACGGAGCGGTAAAAAATGCGCTGCGCGGTATTCGTGAAGAAGCGATTAATATGAAAATACTTGGAAATTATTAAAGTATCATTGTATTTATAAAATGATGGATCAGAAGATGAAGGCGAATATATGATAACAGGAGTAAAGGAATTAATTTTATACCGGGATCTGGAAAATGGCCAGATCCTTTTGGATATGACATGGATTTTGGAGCATCTAGAGAAAAAGGAGCAGATCAGTGAGGTACGGGATCGCTTCTTTTCCTGTATGCATGATCTGGTTGAGCTGGCAGGAAATTATGGCTTTGAGAACAATTTGTGGCATAATTATCTGACTTTTCTGCTTGTGAATAATGAAAATATTTTCAGTACGGCCTGTGAGATCCGTGGCGTGACAGAAGGAAGCCTGTTAAGTCTGGCGCGACATGATTTTGCGATCTTCCGCGAGCTGTTTGCCTGCGATTTTACGGAGCTGGAGCGCATGCTGCAGGCCGGAGTGTTTGAAGAATTTTTGCATTATGCACGTACAGAATCTACGGGGAAGCTGTTCAACCGCCGCATCCGTGACCGGATCTGTGAGCTGAGTGGTCAGCTGGCGAATGCAGAGACGCTCGAGGCATTTACAGAGTATATGGTATCGTTCTATAAGGAATTCGGTGTAGGAAAGCTGGGCTTGCACAAGGCGTTCCGTGTGGCGCATGTCGGAGACGATGTGCAGATCGAGCCGATCACGAATATCGCGCATGTAAAGCTGGAGGATCTCGTCGGCTATGAGCTTCAGAAAAAGAAGCTGATCGATAATACAGAGGCGTTCGTAGAGGGGCGCAGTGCGAATAACTGTTTGCTGTTTGGCGATGCCGGTACCGGCAAGTCTTCGAGCATAAAGGCAATCCTGAACCGGTACTATGACCGCGGACTGCGCATCATCGAGGTATACAAGCATCAGTTTCAGGATTTGAATGAGGTCATCGCGCAGATTAAGAACCGCAATTATAAATTTATTATTTACATGGATGATCTTTCCTTTGAGGAGTTTGAGATCGAATACAAGTATCTGAAAGCGGTAATCGAGGGCGGACTGGAGAAGAAGCCGGACAATATCCTGATCTATGCGACGTCGAACCGGCGCCATCTGATCAAGGAAAGCTTCCGTGACAACGAGGAGCTGCATGGCGATCTTCATTCGAATGACACGATTCAGGAGAAGCTTTCGCTCGTGTCACGGTTCGGCGTTACGATTTACTTCGGATCCCCGGACAAAAAAGAATTTCAGCAGATCGTTCGGACGCTTGCCGAGCGCAATGGCATCGATATGCCGGAAGACCAGCTCCTGCTTGAAGCCAACAAATGGGAGCTGAGCCACGGCGGATTGTCAGGGCGTACCGCACAGCAGTTTGTCGACTATGTGTTAGGAAAAGCTTAGCGCAGCAGCAAAATGCCAAGGCAGACTGGAGCAAATTTATTTGCGTAAGGCTGTATTGGCATTTTGGGATGGGCGAAGCGCCCATCAGCCACAGACAGGAGCTGCGTAGCAGCGGATAATTCGCGAAGCGAATGGGTCTGTGGCCTGCGCGAAGCGTCGCATTATACAACCTCAGGAACAGGAGGAAGCCCATGGCACTCAAAACATTTGCGGCGATCAGTATCGGATCCGCAGTGACAGAAATGAAAATTTTTGAATTCACCTCCAGAAGAGTGATGAAGGAGGTAGACTGGATTAGTACGCGGCTTGGTCTCGGCCTGGATGCCTACACGATGGGTCGGATCAGCAGCCGGAATGTAGAGGAACTCTGCCGGGTGCTCCGTGATTTTGCGCGCATCATGGACGGCTACAAGGTGAATGCGTACCGGGCCTGTGCGACGAGCGCATTCCGGGAATCCCGCAATATGCTGATACTTGTGGATTACATTGAGAAACAGACCGGCCTTACGATTGAGGTGCTCAGCAATTCCGAGCAGCGATTCATTGATTATCAGTCGATCGCGTCGGTAACGACGGAGTTTGAATCGATCATTCAGAACCCGGCGGCGATCGTAGATATCGGCGGGAGCAGCATGCAGGTATCTCTGTTTGACAAGGATAAGCTGATCACGACCCAAAATATCCGGATCGGCAGCATTACGACGCGGGAGAAGCTGACGCCGCTCGAAAAGAACAGCCTCCATTTTGAAAAAATGCTGCGGGAAATCGTCGATCATGAGCTGGCGGGCTTCAACAAGCTGTTTCAGAAGGACCGTCAGATCAGGAATCTGATCGTGGTAGGCGGAAATCTGCTTGAAGTCATTCGCCCGACGGAGAAGGGAAATAAAAAGTTTGCCTCCATTTCCGGGGACAATTTTCAGAAGTTCTACGAACGCATCACAGTCATGCGTCCGGAGGAAATCGCAGCGGAGTTTTCCCTTCCGCAGGATGCAGCTGCAGAGGGAGCGACTGCGATGGTGCTCTGCAAGGTGCTGATGGAGAATTTTGGAGTGGACACCGTCTGGCTTCCGGGCTTCAGCCTGAGTGACGGTCTGGCTTATCATTACGGTGTGAAGAAGCACTACATCCAGAAAGGCCATAATTTCGATGAGGATATTCTGGCGGCGGCACGTACAATTTCCAAACGGTATAAATGCAGTCAGTCGCATGTGAAGAATCTGGAAAGCAACGCGCTGCAGATATTTGACAAGATGAAGAAAATTCACGGGATGGACAGCCGGGAGCGTCTGCTTTTGCAGATCGCGGTGGTGCTGCACAACTGTGGAAAATTTATCAGTCTGGAGGATGTCTCCGAGTGTGCGTTTCACATTATTATGGCGACAGAGATCATCGGATTGTCACATTCTGAGCGGGAGATGATCGCCTATACGGTCCGGTTTAATACAAGCCCGTTTTTGTATTATCGGGAGTTTACGCAGGAGGCCGATATTTCGAAGGAGGAATATCTGACAATTGCAAAGATAACAGCGATCTTGCGGCTGGCAAATGCGATGGACCGCACACACAAGCAGAAATGTCAGGATGTCACAATGACCTTAAAAAATCGCGAGCTGAAAATCACAGTGACATCTCAGGAGGATTTGTCGCTGGAATTTGGAACCTTTCGGGAAAAAGCGGAATTCTTCGAGGAAGTGTTCAACGTACACCCGACGATCCGACAGAAAAAAAGCATTTGACGAGAGGAGCATAAGCGATGGCAGTGATCGATTTTGAAAAGCCAGAGTATTTTACAAACCGGGAAATCAGTTGGCTTTCTTTTAACAGTAGAGTACTGTATGAGGCGCGGGATAAGAGCCTGCCGCTTTTAGAACGCCTGAAATTTCTGAGCATCACATCGTCCAATCTGGATGAGTTTTTTATGATCCGTGTGGCCTCTCTGAAGGATATGGTGCATGCGAAGTATAATAAAAAGGATATCGCAGGCATGACACCGGAGGAACAGCTCACAGCGATCAGTGCAGAGGCACATGATCTGGTACACCTGCAGTATTCGACATACAATCGTTCGCTGCTTCCGGCCCTGAAGCAGATCGGTGTGGAGGTCGTGACGGAGCATGAGTGTATGTCAGAAGAGCAGGCGCATTATGCGGATCAGTATTTTGAGGAGACGATCTATCCGGTGCTTACGCCGATGGCGATGGATTCCTCCCGGCCGTTTCCGCTGATTCGCAATAAGACACTGAATATCGGCGCATTGATTTCCAAAAAGGGCGAAAAGGGCAGAGCTGAATTTGCAACGGTACAGGTACCGTCGGTATTGCCGCGGATTATCCGGCTTCCGGACGGACCGAACGGGGAAAAGTGTGTGACATTGCTTGAAGAAGTCATTGAGCGCAACATTGACAAGCTGTTTTTGAATTACGATGTCGTCTGTGCGCACCCGTACCGGATTATGCGGAATGCGGATCTGTCGATTGACGAGGACGATGCGGCGGATCTGCTCAAGGAGATTCAGAAGCAGCTGAAGAAGCGTCAGTGGGGAGAGGTCATCCGTCTGGAGATAGAGGATAAAATGGAGCCGGAGCTTCTGAAAATTCTGAAGCAGGAGTTTGCGGTAAAAGAGGATGATATTTATCGGATCAACGGGCCGCTTGATCTGACCTTTTTGATGAAATTGTACGGGATTGACGGGATGGACGCGCACCGCTATACGCCGTACCGCCCACAGCCGGTTCCGGGCATGAACGATGAGGAAGATATTTTTACGCAGATCCGCAGAGGCGACATCCTGCTGCATCATCCGTATATGACCTTTGAGCCGGTGATCCAGTTCGTAAAGCAGGCGGCGACGGATCCGGATGTGCTGGCAATCAAGCAGACGCTGTATCGGGTTAGCGGCAATTCTCCGATAGTCGCAGCACTCGCACAGGCGGCGGAGAACGGCAAGCAGGTTTCTGTGCTTGTCGAGCTGAAGGCACGCTTTGATGAGGAAAATAATATTAACTGGGCGAAGATGCTCGAAAAGGCAGGCTGCCATGTTATCTATGGTCTACATGGCCTCAAGACACACAGTAAGATTACACTGGTCGTGCGGCGTGAGGAAGACGGAATCCGTCGTTATGTGCATCTTGGTACCGGAAATTATAATGATTCGACGGCAAAGCTGTATACAGACTGCGGAATCCTGACCTGTCATGAGCCGATCGGTGAAGATGCGACGGCGGTCTTCAATATGCTCTCCGGTTATTCCGAGCCTCTGTCCTGGAATAAACTGGCATTGGCCCCGACCTGGCTCCGCACACGTTTTGTCGAACTGATCAACCG
>ERZ827168.3496-NODE-3496-length-15982-cov-29.107114_pt1 | contig 15982 bp, 6 predicted proteins | sample MGYA00519868_ERZ827168 | MGnify/ENA primary metagenome ERZ827168 (study PRJEB31778, sample SAMEA3449271) | human gut metagenome | biome: human gut; feature: human-associated habitat; material: faeces | place: United Kingdom | collected 2010/2012 ...
TCAGATAATGATATTGATAAAGTTAAAAAACTTTACGCAGAGGAATTTAAGGATGTTTCTACAGATAATATTGTAATAAATAAGTATAGAATAAAACCTAATCAACCAGATGAATTTTATGATGGCAATGGTAATTATACTGATGATTATAAATACACACCTTGCTATAAATCTACTGAAGATTTTTGGACACATTTCACAATTAATCCTAACAATTCAACAAATAATCGATATGGTATGATAATCATATCTAAGATTTATACTAAGATTGGAGAAACAATAAATTTACTAGAAATTGGAAATTCAGTAAAATTAGCTTCTTGGTACCAAAAACCTAATATTCTTTATTATTGCCATGCAAACTGGGTTGATGTAGATGGTAATGCTATTACCAATGATAATTGTGAATATAATGAATTGAATGCAGGTGTATATTTACATATAGAGCTTGGAATATCACCTGATGGTGGAAATACAATATTTTGGAATGACTCTCATAAAAATTCAACAAAATATCAAGCTATAAAGAATTTGAGTGCATCAGTACCAGATGTATTGACAACTAATGCTATAACAGTTGAAATAAGTGGAACAGATAGAAATAGATTCTTATCTAATTATGGAGTACAAATAGCTAATGGGAATTCTGCTGATAAGATATTAAGAATATTACTATATCCAAAATATGTAAATAATGAAGATAACAATACAAATTATGAAATAGAAAAATATTATGTTGGTTACACTTCAGATGATTATAACAACTCGGCAAATCCAAATAATAAGAAACATGATTCTGATATAGTTGGAATAAACGGAAAGAATTGGGCACAATCTGGTTATATGGCACAATCAGAAAGTAATGTAGATACACCATCAAATACAGAATTCTGTGATGTTTCAACAACATTCAGAATAAAGAGAATGAGGTCTACATCTCCTTGGAACATAAATCTTAAAGTAAAAGTAAATATAAACAAAGATACATGTCCTGGGTATATGACACAAGAAAGATATACCACAGAAAAAAAGAATTAGTATTTTAAAATGGCAACAGAATATGGCAACCCAAAATTTAGAGATTCTAACAAAAATTTACCATTTACAATGAATGGTCAACCAGCTACTGATGCATTAGCTAGAGTAGTTAATACTGTTGGTGCAAATAATATTACTATATCCAACACAGGGTTTTCTTCAAATTCTGATTATTCTAAAACACACAATAATAGTGTTAACTATGATAAAGTCATAAATAGTACAAGTAAAACCTATAGAATAGATTGGAAGCTCAAGTCAAATGTTGGTACTCATCCAAGAAAAACAACTTCTCTTAATTATGGGTTGCTAAGTTGGTTTAATGGTGGTACTGAGGGTAAGTCTGATAATCCAGTAACATATACTTCTACTAAACACCAATTGAAGGGAACTAACAATTTCAATTCTTCTAGAAGTTTAGCTGGTTTACGTTATTTTGATGCTAAAATTAAAGTCAATGGATTAGATGGTGATAATAATAAAGAAGTTGTATTCAATACTGCCTCATCATTTGCTGGAGATAACAAACAAATAAATGGTGTTGCTCAAGGATATTATAACTATGATGCTCCTTATACTGTATTCACAGCAAATTCTCCAGTAAATTGGGTATCTTTTCAAACAGCAAATGGTGGAACTAGTAATGAAATATCTATTACTTCCTCATCAGGAGATATATCTACTGGAAATAATGCCCATTATCTTATAGTAAGTGATAATTCACCATCAGTAGAATACGGTAATATTTCTGGTAAGCAAACGGTTCATTATACTATAGATAAAGATGAAAGTGGAAATTCTATATCTAATACACATGCTGGAACTGTAACATTTACTTCTGATAATGATGGCAAAGCATTTGTAACAACAAACGCAGATAAGACAAATTCCACTTCATACCCAAGAAATACCACCATAACTTATTCATTAACGGATTATAACACTTCTTCTAGTGGTATATCAGGTAAATTATCTGGGGCATTTTCTATTTATCAGGCTGGTGGCATTATAGATCCTAAAGATCCAGAATTGACTTATTCTTGGAAAATAACATCAGGTTCTGAATATGTTTCCGATACAAAAATAGTGTCTACTCCTGTTAATGCCAAACAAGATAATGGTAAATACCAACAATATTCTTACCAAAACAAATATATAATTACAGTTAAAGATAATAGTGGTACAATTGGTAGTATAACTGGTACTCCATCTATATCAAGTATAAGTAATTCAAAACCATTATATAAAATTGGAACGTTTAGTATTAGTGGTTTATCTATGACACCAGCTGTAAATACAAGTGATCGAAATATAACTGTAAATACTAAAGTATCCGGTAATTATTGTACTAACTTTAATGTAACAAATCCTTCTATAGATACAACAGTAACACAAACTGGATCTAGTTGGGTACCAAAACCTACTGTTGTTGGTAAATTATCAATAACATGTGAAAATCCACAAACAGATAAGATAGATCAAAGTAATCCAGCATCATTTACAATAAAACAAACATCTTCTAGTAATTATTCATCAAGTTTAAGTAATGTAATATTAAGTGAAGGAAATAATGAATTTGGATATAGATTTGGCACCATATCTGCTTCTTCAACTAATATATCAGTTTCTGGTAAAATAAAAGTAGAAGAATCTGTAAATAAAACATTTGGAATTTCAGGAGAATCTAAAAGCCTTATATCATTATACCCAGAGACTCTTACATTCAACCCTGGATATTCTAAGAAAGTAGATGATATCAGATGGAAGTTGAAGTTTACACCTGATACCACACAAAATAATAAACAGATTACAGATGTAAAGAGTTCAGAAATAACAGTTATTCAAACTGGAATTCCACAAGGATCAGAAATGAGCTATAATCCATTGACAATATCTGGTGAATCATCAGAAAATTGGCTTACTGTGACAAATAATTGTGTATTTAATTATAATGATTATAATAATTATAATCAAGCAAATCCAAATAAAATAACTTTAAAAGCCGATCCTAATAGGACATCAGTTAATGAAATTACTGTTACTGACACAAATAGCAGTAATGTATATAAAGTACAAATTACTAGTGCTTCAGTAGCCGGATCTAGAAAAGCAAATATAACATTAAGCAGTTCTGATTTTAATACTACCTTAAGTAAGACTACCATATCAGATTTTACTCAATCTGGTGAAAATATAAATTGTAAAATTTCTTTATCTTATAGTAGTCCAAATGGTTCAACTAATAAATATGTAAATTTGATAGGTACTGGTTTAACCATATCTGATACTAATGAACATAATTTATCTATATCAAGAGGTACTACAGGACATACAAACAACACACTTACAGGATTAAGTGCAACTAAGAGTGGTGATAATGATAATTTGACGATAAAAACTAGTGATGGATCTGCTTTATGGTGGTCTCCTAATTCTAGTGCTTCTGTAGGTTTAAATATTGGTGCTTCCGGAACAAATCTTGGAAATTATACATTATCCAAATCAAGTATTACTGTTAGTATTCCAGGAGATTCACAACAAATACCTTGGGTAAGATGGTATTCTAAATCTGAAGGTGGAAGCTGGGTAAAAATATCAGATGAAGCCTCTAAATTAACCATATCGCAAAGTGGTAGTGTCGCTTCTGCTACTTCTTCTAGTCCATCATTATCAAAAAGAGGAGATGCTTATGGGTTAACAGATAAGCCATTCAAATTAACCAGAGGCAAACCATCTTCGGCATCCACCAAAGTATATTATAAAGTTGAATCAAGTGCTGGAAGCGCCGGAACTGATGATAGTGTATATATAGAAAGAACAGATGGTTCTACAGGATTTGGCCAAGTATCTGTAACAGCTTCTTCTACTAATATACCTATTACCGTAGATAGTTCTATATCGGTTGGATCAGAGGATTTACAAGTACCTGGTTCTGATGAAAATACAGAATATGCAAACTGGTATGTTTATGGTCCCACTGTTACTTTAGGAACTCCGGCTATAACAACAGAAGCAGGTCTTTCAAAAATTACTGAAAAACATGTTGGTGCTTCAAAAGCAGGTGCAACCGTACCAACAAGCATATCTGTATTTGCTGCAAAAGAAGATAAAGAGTTTAAAATATCTGTATCAGTTAATCCATCAGTTACTGCTAAATGGGAAGCTTCGGTATCAGCTAGTGGTTTGACATCATCTGATTCTGGTACATTTGATACATCAAATTATGGATCTGGTAAGATATATTCTAGTATAACTTATAGATGGGATACAAATGAAACAACTGATAGCATAACATGGAAACCTGATATACATGTATCTAAAACAGATTATGAAAAATCAATTTCATGCAAAGTAACTGTAGTATATCAAGATGGAACAGAAGCATCAGATACATTAACTTGGAAAATAAAAGTACTTGCGACAAGTGTTATGTTTGAAGGTACTTTGAAATGTAGTGGTAGTAGGACAATAACGGCATTTGATCCACAAACTTACGATACATTTGCTTCGGTTGTTAGATATAAGGTTACTGCTACTTCAGGTTCATTAACACAAGATTGGACTAATTCTTATAATTATATTTTAAATGCAACTTCAAAAACATTAACAGCAGTACAAGGTAGTAATGGATCTACTAAGGGTGAGGCTTCATTTGAGTATACCCTCAAATCTCCAGATATATCAAATGTAAATGTTACAAGTCCTCTTGATCTTATAGGTGTAGTTTCCTTGTATTGCTATGGTAAATCTTATTATAATGCATAATTCTATAACACATAATTCTATAATGGATAATTTCTATAATGAAATAATCTTATATGAAGGGAAGAACTTAAGTTCTTCCCTTTTAATTTTTATATAAGAAAGAAAAGTAAGAAACCAAATAATTAACATGACAAAAGTATCAGATGAAGCAGTAGGCAGAAGTAAAGGTGGAAATTTATTACCGGGAGGTATACCACAAAAAGAAAACAATTCTATTACTGGTGAATTGTCTTCAATTGTAGAAGAAGTATCTAAAGATATAATTAAGCACATTGATGAAGTTTATTCTGGGGTAGATCTGATATTTAATGGGTTATTGGATCCAAGCCAATATAAGCTTTCCCAAAGTGATATGGCGTTAATGTCTTTTATATCTGGGGGTCAATCTATATCAAAAGATCAATCATATTCTTCTAGGCAAACAAATATTGAACAATTTGCTAAATCAATATCTGAAAATCTTAATAAGACTAATAAGATATTGACATCTGATGGCATGCAAGTTATTGTGACAAACTTCAATGAACAGAAATTAGAAAAAGAAAAATATAAAAGTAACAACACTAATGATAATCAAGTCAATCCAGTTGACTTAAATAGTCTAAATATAAAAATAGATAACTTGAATTTTGGACAGGATTCTTTAAATGTTTTGAGGGATTTATCAAATGCATTAAATAGTGTTGCTAAAGTAAAGTATGAAGTCAAAGATCAAAACATAGTACAATATCTTACCGGAATAGACAAAAGTATATCAAAAATAGATATAGATAATCTTAAGAAGAAAATATCTAAAGTCAACAAGTTGTTGACAAATGACTTCCTTAAACTTTGCAACACTATAAATTCTGCATCTATAGACTCTAAGAAAACCATGTCTCAGTTGTCAAACGTGGTTGAATTAATGAATGCTATTCCTTCTATTGGAGAAATTGATAAACAGAAGATGAAAACTTTGAAGAAGAATCTTCGTTCTATATATTGGATGACAACAAAATCTAATATTCTCACAGGTATTGGTATCACTTCTAAGGGATTGATTTCTGCTATCATAGAGAATATAATAGCTAGATCAAAAGAAGCAGGACAGGGTGGATTCAAATCAGTAGGTGCTTTGGCTAAATTTATAGAGTCATTAGTTTCTTTAGGGGAAGACACAAATGTAGACAGAACCAAGATAATGAAGACCCAAATGGCTCTTTGGTCACTTCTTAGAATATATGATACAAAAGGGCCTATTGCTTATCTTACTTTACAAGTAAAAGAACTTGGTGATAATATATTTAAGGACAATGTTGTTGGAAAGAACAATTCATCACTTAGTGCTATAGAAGATATGATAGAAGACATTAGCACTATTGGAAATAGAATAAAGTTTAAAGATGTTGTTTATACTCAGTTACTAGCAACTTATGCTTTAGGTTCTGTTTGGCTTTACATGAGTATTGTTAAGTCTCTTTCTAAGATAGATGACACTGAACTCAAGAAACTGATAGGTGATAATGGAAAGCTTGCATTTGTTATGCAAGTTGTACAAAGACTTTCTGCTAATGAGTCAACTTCTAAAGATATAAAGAGCGCTACAAAAACTTTAGTTCAGCTTACTATCATGATGAGTGTAGCAAACATGATATCTAAAGTAAGTAAAAATGGAATAGTTGGCATATCAGATGCTTTAGTTTTTTTAGATAAGCTTGACTTCTTAGGTCAAAAAATATTCACTATGCAAGATTCTGCTATCAATGATGAATCAGTTCCTAACATAATGAAAAATTGTGAGAATGTTATTCTAAGTTTAGGAAAAATTGCAATTGTTAGTACTATAGCAGGAATGTTTGTTGACAAAGGAAAAGAAGGAGTGTCAAATATGAAGACTATGGTTACTCAACTTAAATATTTAGTCAACAACATAAATAACAAGAAGAATCCATTAACAGCTTCTAAAGATGATGTATCTAAGATAGAAAGTTGCCAGAAGATAGTAGAAAGCCTTAGTAAACTCTCAATTTTAACTGCTATAGGAGGATTGTTTGCTAGCAAGGGACAAGATGGAATAAAAGAGTATAAGAAAGTACTTACTAAATTGAAGCGTTTGATAAAGGGAATTCAATCTGATGGATTTGATGTAAAACAAGAAGACATAAAGAAGATAGACAATATAGAGAAGTTAATAGAGAAGTTAACCATAGTATCTATGTGGGGATCAGTAATGAGTATAACTGCACCTTTATCTATAATAGGATTTAAGTCTATGCAGTTGTCAGCTGTAGCAGTAGGTAAGATGATAGATGCTTTAAATGGAATACAGATAGATGATGACTTCTTTGATAGACTTAAAAACATAGGTATTGTTGTAGCTATAGCATCAGCAACAATGTTAGTTGGTGCTGTCATAGGAAAGATTGTTCTTCAAAGAATGCCTGAAATACTTGGATTCACATTTGCTTTAGGAACATTCATACTTGGTGTGATAGGAGCTTATAATCTTGCTACTAAAGGAATGGATGAAGCTTTGGAGCAAACTAAAAAAGTAGCCCTTTTAATATATATGTCAGGAGCTACTCTTCTGTTGGGAGCTGCTATTATGATGATACCAGGTATCTTTACTAATGCTGTTCTTTTCACACTTTCTCTAGCAGCATTTATAGGTGCTGTCACTTTTGCTTATACTCTAGCTAGTGAAAGAATAGAGAGAACCATAGAAATATCAGATTCATTCATAAAGTTAGTAGTGAAGTCTGGTTTGATATTAGCATTTGGTGCCGCAGTCAATGCATTCCTCCCAACTGGAAGTGTGATTGGATTTGCATTTTCTCTTACTTTACTGATAACTGGTGTTATAGGTGCTTACACAATAGCTAGCAACATGATGGAAGACACTATGTCATCGGCAGAAGAGTTTGCTTGGTTAATAGGTATAGGAGGATTGACATTGCTTCTTCCGACTGTATATATGACTAAACATCCAATGTTGTTTGCAACCGCATTACTGTTTGCTTTTGATCTTGGAGTATTCATACTTTTGATGAAATTAGCTTATTCTGGTGGAGACTTTATAGCTAACAAAATAGGTGTTAAGTTAGGTATTGTTCAAAGCACTGACAAATCTATAGATGATGCTAAGAATTTTGCAATTCTAGTTGGAATATCTGGAGCTATACTTCTGTTAGGTGCCAAGATTATGAATATAGATGGAATGTTCTGGTCTGCTATAGGATTTACTCTTACTTTAGGTACATTCTTGTTAGGAATATCATTAGCTTACTATGGTGCTAATAAGATACTTAAAGGAGAAAAGGGATTAATTATAGCACATGAATTCTCTAATTTAGTTGCATTGTCAGCAGCCACATTGCTAATAGGTGGATTGTTTATGATGATACCTAATATGGAAGATGCTACTAAATCATTTGTGTGGACATTAGGTGGATTTATAGCTGGAATAACATTAGCTTATGGATTTGCTGGAAGAATAATCAATGAGAAAACATTATTCCTAGGATATGCATTATCTGCTTTAGTATTAGTCTCTTCTATAGCATTGCTTACTGGTGGAATGCTTATGATGAACTACCCAGACTTAGATGTCAACATACTCAAGTTCTTAGTTTTAGAACTCTTGCTAGTAGGTGGTACCGCTGTCATACTTGGTGTACTAAGTAAAGTTAAAGGAAAGCTTAAAACAGGTGCTCTAGCATTGATAGGTGTCATTGCTTGTGTTGGACTTGCAGGATATGCAATGATGGAAATAATGAATCTCCGAAAGGAAATAGGTAATGACTGGGGTGGAATTTGGGGTACTGTATTTGTCACTGTAACAGTACTATTTGCATTTACTAGTGGTGTAATAGGTCTTGGATATCTATCAGCTGGAACTGGTGGCTTAGGAGCTTTAGCTTTAGCAGCAGGTGAAGCTGCTTTAGCTGGAATCATTGGCTGTGTCTTATTAGCAGGAAAAGCTATGCAAGAGATTATAAATGTAATGGATATGGCTTCTAAGCTTGAAAGAGTTGATACTTCTATTATAACAGATGATATTAAAGCAATGTTATCTATAATCTGGGAACTCAAACCATTTATGAATCCATTGCTTGATATGATGATAGTTACTGCATCTGGAACTATTACTAGTTTAGGATACATGATGTCTAAACTATCAGAAGGAATTCAAGACTATGCTAATCTTTCTATACCTATATATGGAGAAGGAGGAAAGATAATAGGAAGAAGAAACTTAACCGATGCTGATTTTACAGATGCCGCAGAAAATATAAAAACAATTATCACTATACTTGGTGGTACCATTCTTGATACATACAAAGAGAATCCTGATATATTCTCTAATGGAATGCTTGGTAACTTCTTAGGTATGGATACTCCATTTACTAGAGTAGTAAAGTCATGTACTGGAATGGGTAAGATGATTTCCAAGATAGCAGAAGGTGTCAAAGATACAGCAGAGTTAAAGATACCTATTTATAGAGGAACAGATAAAGTAGGATATAGAAGATTGACAGAACCTGATTTTAGTAATGCTGCCGAAAATATATCTAAAATTGTTACAACCTTAGGATATGCATTATTAGATTTATATGATAAAGCTCCTGAAGGAATGTTTGATAGTGGTTGGCTTGGAAATATGATAGGAGTAAAGACTCCATTTGGTCGTATTGTTACTGGTTGTACAGGTTTAGGAAAAATGATATCCAGTATAGCTAAAGGTGTCAAAGATATGGCTGACTTGAGAATACCTATATATGGTGCTGATGGAAAGCAGAAAGGAACAAGACCACTTGATTTTAAAGATTTCGAGAATGCCGCAACAAATACCCAACATATAGTATCATGCCTCGGAAATTCTATTCTGGCTCTTAAAGACAATCCTAATGCTGCTTGGATGTTTGAAGATCAATCTATTGTGTTTAAAGACGGAACTTGTTCTAGATTTTCCCAAATAGTTACAGCATTGAAGGGAATTGGATCATTATTATCTGAGACCGCTAAAGGTGTGAAAGATGTAGCTGACTTGAGAATACAAAAGTATGATTCAAATGGAAAGCTTCTTAAAGGTCAATATGAAAAGATACCAATAGAATCATTAAGACCTGGAGGAACTGTATACAATAACGTAACAGCTTTGATGTCATGTATACCAGCGGCTGTAATGGCTATATATAATGATCCACATAATAAAGTTTGGTTTAAAGATTCTGGGTGGTTCAATCATGATGGAAGTACTAGCCCATTTGCTAAGGTAAAGAACTGTTTAGGTGGTTTAGATAAATTGATTGCAGAAAATATAAAATCTATAAAATCTATACTTGACTTAAAGTTAGATAAATCTAAGATGAATAATCTTTCGGCTATTATCTCTTTAATGATAAGTTCTGTTCCTGATGCTGTAATAAAAGCAACAATGGATGAGAATCAAGAAGATCTCAAACCATTCTTTGAAGATGCAAAAGATAACATTAAGAAAATATCTTCTAGCTATAGTTCTTATACTAAGCTTTTGAATAACATAGTATCTTCTTATATGGATATATTGAATTTAAAGTCTAAGTTTGGAAAGGAAGATGATATACATGGGTTAAACAAAATAGTAGATGCTGTTCTAATACAACTTCCATTTAGTATGTCTAGAGCTATTCAGAAGATGCCTAATATTAAAGATGATGAGTTATCTTCTATACAAAGCCAGTTTGATATATATACTGATATACTGAATGATGCTATCAAGTCTTATAAGAAGATAATCAAATTCAAACAGAAGTTAGAGAAAGAGACTAAAGACAATGCCGCAAGCATAGTGATATCACTCTCTGACATACCTAAAGAGATGGTCAGAGGAATATCAGAGATATTTGTCTACTTGAATACTAAAAATTTGTCTAAGAACATACTGATGTTTGGTCCTATGATGGAGGATTATTATAATGGAATGAAGATGTTGTTTGATGTTTATGATGAGGCTCCAAATGATACTTCTAAATATGATAATGTCATAAATGCGGTAAAGGGTATCAATGTAGAAATAAGTAAAGTAAAGAATACATCTCAGTTTAGAACAGAAACTCAAGATGTATCTAAGTTTATTAGATCTATAAATACTTTGGATGTAGCTAAAGTCCAAACAATGACTAATCTAATAACAGCATTAGACCAAATGGCAAGAAGATTAGGTGGTCTTGACAAATTGACAAATACTTTGGCAAACAAGTTAGCTGTTGTGTTGGATAAGCTTGTAAGAGAACTTAAGATATCTGCTAAGACTATAAATCAAGCTGATGAAATGCAGAAGAAACGTCATGCTGCTATAAAGGATTCTATTTCTAAGATAAGTACATTGTTGAACAAACCAGTAGAAGTAAATGTAAAGCAAGTACAGGATACAGAAAATTCAACTATGCAATATAGTGACACCTCTACTCCTGGACAAAACAGTGCTGAAAGAGATGAAACCCCAGCAGGAGGTAATTCATTAAATGGTCAAACTCCACAATCTAAAGAATAAAAATATTCGTATATTAGAATATGTTTTCATTACCAGGAAAGAGAGATGGGTTCAGATTGATATTACCAGATGAATTCATTCCAGATGAGATACAAGAAAAATACACTAAGATACTGCAAGATTCTCATAGTTTTATAACTAAACCAATAGAATTCTTGAATGAAACAATACAAAAAGTAGAAGTACTTGGATTTTCATCTGGTACTGTAGCTCAACAACAAACTAATCATGGAAATCCAGTAAGGCTTCCAGGAAGAACTGAACAAAATTGGATGCAAGGAGGTGCTAGTGATGTAAATTACAGAAGTGTTGCTAGTCCAGCAGCTTTAGTAGACCATACATTGAACATAGATTTCAGACATACTTTAGGATATGTAAATTATTTCTTATTGTTTGAAAGCTTTTGCTATCAATACTGTAGAGATACAGAAAATTTAGATAAGAATCTTGACTACAACTTTAATGTTGATCTGTTAAATGAAAATGGATGTGTATATTCTAGAATTGTATTAGATCATCCAGTTATAGATGGAGTAGATATGCTGCAATTTGACTATACCCAACCATTAGCACAATCTGCTACATTCAGATGTGTATTCAAATATTCTAACTTTGACTATCAGTTCATTCAAACAGATGCTAACAACAGATTTGAAGAAGAACAACCATTTGACAAACCTATAGAGGAAAGTGTAATCATTAAAAAGAAAGATGACACAGGGTTTAAGAATTACCCTTATTCTAAGGTATCAGTACATGGTAATACAACAGATAATCTTGATTTGAATCATGATCCAAAATTAAATAATGATTGTGGTCCATCTGATAATTCTAAAACTTATATTGATTATGATGGTTCACTAATAAAATAACAGGATTCTTCAGGTAAGCGCCTGGGTCACACAGGGAGCGGAAGAATATGCTTCAGTATATTCTATCAGCTAAAGAATTTTTAACGTCCCTGTGTGACTTTTATCGCATTTTTACATTTTTTGAAATTTCTAAAAATTATTTCTATAATGTATTTAAATAATTTAAATAAGAAATAGCATGAAACGTGAGGATCGAAAGAAGTTTGAAAACGTTAGTTTGTTTACATTTGATGAAATGTTGAATGGAAAATTAGATAGATGGGAATCTTGTACATTGAATGGGAGAAACAGTCCATCATTAGTATATTCTTTAGTAATTGATATGTTCAGATATATTGGAGATACAAGACCTGAAGAACAGTTACTTACTGAATGTAAAACTGATAGAGATTGGTTCCAGAAACATACGTGGACTACAATTCAACATGACAAATGGAGAGAAGAGCATCTTATCCCTGTAATTATGAAAAGAATGAGATTGCCAAAGTATCGTGCAGAACGAGAGAGTTCTTGGTTTATGTTGCAGTGGTCATTCAAAATTGAAGACTAAGATTAAATTAACATTTTTTAATTTGAAATTCATGAAATTAATTTACATATTTGCACATTTTTATTTATAAGTAAATATGCAAATTGATTTCATGAATGTTTTTATAGGAATTGATCCATCAATCAACAGTACTGGTATGACAATAAGAACTGATACTGGTTTCTGTAGATTTTTTATAATAAAAGGAGATAAGCTTACAAAGAAAGAAAAGAATGCTCAATTAGATAATTCTGAAATTTTTGAATATTGTTTATATCAAAAAGAAAATGTAAAAGATACAAACAATGCACATGAACGTGAGCTGGCAAAAGCACATAACTTATCAACGATTGCAGATACAATATATAATATTATAGAAGAACTATTACAGCAATTCAGAAAAACTAGTTCTATTGATTCAGTAACAATATGTATGGAAGGCATATCTTATGGTTCTATTCATAGTGCAGCTGTAATGGATCTTGCTGGATTAAACTATCTGATAAGAGACAGATTGCATCACCATACCGTTGTTGGTACTCTTCTTGTGACACCACCTGCTGAAGTAAAAAGGTTTTACACAGGATCTGGAAATGCAAATAAGCAATTGATGATTTCAACATTCAAAGGTTCATTTCCAGATTTTGATTTACCAAAAATTGACGATATTTGTGACAGTGAGGCGATGGCAAAATATGCAAGGGATTGGTTTGAAAAGAATCAATAATGTTTCTATCTTAATAACATGATAAATGAGATAGAATACAATATAGAAAATATAGCAAAAGAAGTACTTGGTGATGATTTTAAGTTTAGAGAGAATCAACTTGAAATTATTGCAAAGATAGTACGTAATTGTATAGACGAGAAAAGTAATCACCAGACTCATTTGGTTCAAGCACCTACTGGTACTGGTAAGTCAATAATTTTAATAATATCTGCATTAGTACTTGCAGAATGTTATAACAAGAAGAGTTTTCTTCTCTGTTCAGATCTTTCTTTGTGGAAGCAATATGATGACTTTATTGATTCACATGAAAAGTTGAAATATAAGATTGGAAGAATAAAAGGATCTGCAAATTATGTTTGTCAGAAAAACAATAAAGAAGTCAATAAAGGAGAATGCAAGATAGCTAAGGTTTCTTGGAAAACTTTGATTAATCCAGAATTAGCTGATGATTGTGGATATGATTGTGCAAGATGGTGTCCTTACATTAAGGCAAGAAAGCAAGCTATGCGATCTGATATAACAATCATGACTTATCAGATGTACTTTAGGGCAGTAGCTGGGCATATAGAAGTAAATCCAAATGCTTGGTATGTTCGCCCTATTGTATTTTGTGATGAGTGCCACAATATTCCTAATTTGCTTCAAGGTTCATATTGTCCTCAATTGAGAGATACAAATCTTTCTAAATTACTGCATATATATGATTATGCAATAAGTTTGAACAATGATATGTTTGCTGATGAATGGCAAGAAGAATTGTCAAGTCTTTCAACGGATATTGCTTGTTCACATAATCAGTTGAAGGATAATCTTGAAGCTCTGTTCAATTCTATATATGAATGTAATGACAATACTGTTCTTGATAGAATAAAAGAATATGCATATAAGATTAGTATGTTTAATGGTGTTGTAGATAAGATAATGGAAAAACTTTCTGCAAACATCAAAGGAAAGGGTTATGTTTCAAGTACAGAATATGAAGTATATGAAGAATGTGAATGGCAAAAGAGACATGAAACTATGCTTAAAAATTACTTCAATATTGTTGCTGTAGAAGAAAATAAGGATTATGTTGTTGTAACACCAAATGAACATACTATAGAAATGTTCAACCATAAAACTGGAAAGATTGCTAAGAAGAAGGAAAAGACTATTGACTTACAATGTGCAAAAGAAGATTATATTGCACAGGCATTTTTGTTACAAGGACCAGAACATGTTGTTATGACTTCTGCAACTATAGGAAATATGGGTAGTTTTTCTGAAAACCTTGGTATTGTTGATCCATTGGAGGATAATCTTCCATCATTGTTTGATTTTACAAACAGTCCTATATATGTTCTTTCAAGATGGAAAATGAGTCAGAAATTCAAGGATGAAAGTTTTCCACATGTACAAGCTGCTACTTATGAACTTTGTAACAGATATAAGAATAAGAAAGGAATAATCCAGACTTGGACTTATGATCTTGCAAAGAAGATATATGAAGAAGCTCCACAAGAATTGAAGGATAGAATGCTTTTGTATAATGATGCAAAAGAAAAGAGAGATTTGATAGATTACCATAAGAATACAGATTCTGATACAATATTGGTTGGTCCAACATTGAATGAAGGTATTGACTTACCAGGAGATGAATGCAGATTCATCATTATGATTAAGATGCCATATCCATATCTTGGATCTCGGCTTGTTCAACGTAAGAAAGATTTGTATGATGGGTGGTATCAAAATGAAACATTGCGAACTATTGTTCAAAGTATTGGTAGAGGTGTAAGATATGATGGTGATTGGTGTCAAACATATATATTGGATGGCAGTTTTAACTTTTGGTTTTACCAGATGAAATCCTCAATCCCATTAGAAACACAAAAGAGATTCAAATTTTACAGTTAATTAACTTATGAAATCATTACAAGAATATATAGATAGATATGAAGTAGAAAAATATATTGAATTAAATAAAAGTTAAAGCAGGCCCTGGTAAGGTTGGATATGAAACATTGAAACAAGAGAATGGACCATTAGAAGCAAAAACATTAGATGATTGTAAGAAGATGGCTATTGCTTTTGCTAAAGAAATAGCATGAAAAGTTTGAAATTTTATTTAAAAAATCTATATTTATTTTGTACATTATTTCATAAGTTGAATTTTAAAAACAGAATAAATATGGATTTTTTGGATTTTATTAAGGAAAGTTCACCAAAGTTAAATAAGATTCTTGAAACAGAATATCAGAATTATTTGAACTTTCAGAAGCCATTAGAATTCTTGAAGGTGGGTCATATATATGAGTGTAATTCTATTAAGTATGGTGGTGGAGGTGGTAGATTCATTATTACTGCTGTTGCTCCATTTCTAAAGATAGGTACTAACATTACAAAACCTGAACCAATCTATCATATCATTTCATTAAATGAATTAGGTGAATATGATCCAAGAGAAGATGAAGTTCATTGGGAGACAATAGATAGGATTTATGAAATGGTCTTGACAGATGTTACTGATGAATATGAAGAAAATGATAAGATAT
>ERZ827168.3509-NODE-3509-length-15943-cov-3.899484_pt1 | contig 15943 bp, 8 predicted proteins | sample MGYA00519868_ERZ827168 | MGnify/ENA primary metagenome ERZ827168 (study PRJEB31778, sample SAMEA3449271) | human gut metagenome | biome: human gut; feature: human-associated habitat; material: faeces | place: United Kingdom | collected 2010/2012 ...
CCGGTTTCGTTAAGGTAAGCGCTTCCGAGCGTGTCGCTGCCCTCCGTCCGAACCAGACCTCATACTCCATCACAGTTCCCGAAGGCAACTACAAGGTCGGCGTTCAGACCGTATCGCTGCTCAACGAGACCTCCTCGCCCTTCACAACCGCCGACCTTTCCGGTATCAACGGCGTGGGTGCTGACTTCGAAAGCGTGAAGATGGACATCAACGTAACCGACAACGGTATCTACGTAGCCGGTACCGGCGAAGCCGTTGAGGTCTACAACGCCATGGGTCAGAAAGTGGCTGCCGGAGTTGCCGGCAAGTTCATCCCGACTTCCGCCAAGGGTGTGCTTATCGTAGCCCGCGGCACCGAAACTGCCAAGATTGTGAAATAACCCGATAGATATATTTAGGCAAGTTAGATTCTAAGAATTCAATGATTGTAAACTGCATCCGATGAGGTGCGATTTCCAAAGGTAAAAAAGATAGGTTGAACATACAGGCGGTGTGTCGTGATTGACACGCCGCTTGTTTTCGTCTGATGGATTCGCTAACTTTGAATCCGCATTCACGGCCTGGAATATGAAACGATATATAATTCTTTGTATGGCTCTTATCGGCCTGTTCGCGCAGGGCGACGCGAGAGTATCGCTCCGTTATTATCCTTACGAACTGCAGCTCAGGCATGCATTTAATCTTGCGTCAATGTCGCGTACGACGACTCCTGGCGTGCAGGTGGAAATCTCGATGGATTCCGTCGGCGTGGGCGGTGCTCCCCTTATCGGCTACGGCGAGGCCTCGATGCCTCCCTATCTGGGCGAGTCGGTCGCATCCGTGACTGAGTTTCTGAGCCGTGTGGACGCCTCGCGACTTTCCGACCCCTTCGCCATCGACGCTATCCACGCTTACCTCGATTCGCTCGCACCGGGCAACATGGCGGCAAAAGCGGCAATAGATATTGCTCTCCACGACCTTACGGGGAAACTCATGGGGCAACCCTGGCACCGTATCTGGGGAATCGACGAGCGCAACGCTCCATGCACGAGCTACACCATCTCGAACGACACTCCCGAAGTGCTCGAGCAGAAAATAGCCGAGTCGGCGCCTTATAAGGTCATAAAAGTGAAGATGGGAGTGCCGGGCGACCGCCAGCTGATCGAGACCATCCGGCGCCATACCGACCGCCCGATTTGCGTCGACGTGAATCAGGGGTGGAAAACTCCCCAAGAGGCGTTGGACAACATCCTCTGGCTTGCCGACAGGGGTGTGATATTCGTGGAGCAGCCACTCGACAAGCACGATATGGAGGGGCACGCATGGCTCAAGGAGCGCTCGCCGATTCCGATCGTGGCCGACGAGGCCGTGCAGACTTCGGCCGACGTTCCGGCGCTCGCCCGCGCCTACGACGGCATCAACATCAAGCTGATGAAGTGTGGCGGCCTGCACGACGCCTACCGCATGGCCGTGCTGGCGCGCGGCCTGGGTATGAAAGTGATGATCGGGTGCATGACCGAGACGTCGTGTGCCGTCTCGGCTGCCGCTCAGCTTGCGGGACTTGCCGACTGGGTTGACCTCGACGGCAATCTTCTTATCGCCAACGACCTTTTCGACGGCATGAAGATTGTAGACGGCCGAGTGGAGGTTTCTGATCTCCCGGGCATCGGCATTACCCCGAAAAAGAACTAAGTAATTTAAGGTCCCTAAGGACTTTAGAGACCTTAGGGACCTTAGAGACTTTAAATGCCTTAGAGACTTTTAATACTTTAAAAAGCCTTCGGGATATTTCAATAGTTTTCCTGACGGCGCTGGAAGTAGGCCTGGGGCTTGCGGCATACGGGGCAGGTCTTCGGCGCGTTCTTGCCGGTTGCGATATATCCGCAGTAGCGGCATTGCCACTGGGTGTTGGCGTCGGGATCGGAGAAGACTTCGCCTGCTTCCATGCGGGCGAGAAGTTTGAGGTATCGGGCCTCATGGCCCTGCTCCACCACGGCGACATTTTCGAAAAGTTTGGCGATTGCGGTGAATCCTTCCTCGCGGGCCACACGTGCGAATTCCACATACATGTCGGCCCATTCCTCATGCTCGCCGGCGGCTGCTTCGGCAAGATTCCGTGCGGTGTCGCCTACCGGGCCTGCCGGATATGATGCCTGAATCTCAAGCATACCTTCGTCGAGGTAGCTGAAGAAGTTTTTGGCATGTGCGAATTCCTGTTCGGCAGTCTCCATGAAGATGGCGGCTATCTGTTCGTAACCCTCCTCACGGGCCACTTCGGCGAAAATAGTATAGCGGCCGCGAGCCTGCGATTCGCCTGCGAAGGATTTCAGAAGATTGACTTCGGTGCGTGTGCCTTTTATGCTTTTCTTGTCCATAACTGTTGGGTTGTTGAATTGTATTTTCCTTTTTTGCTGTCTAATAATAACAGATGGGCACGATAGAAAGTTCTCGGCAGCAATGGTTGTGTGTGGTTAGAGCGTCTACTCTCCAATGGCATCAGGTGCGGCTGAATGAGGCCTAAATTCTCATTTTTGAGGTCTGTGAAGCAGATGTGGCATTATTTGAACTGAATTTGACGATTTTTTTTTATTTTAGCATCTAATTTTGTAACTGCTAAGTACAACTGACACCAATCTAAATACCGAAAAATTTCAGCGATGAAGACAGCAGCTCTTGCTTTTTTTGTTACGACCTCTCTGCTTACAGCCATGATTGCCGCGACTCCCCGGGCGGAGGCAGCTCTTAAAACATTTGAATGCGGCCAATGGAGCCTGACGGTTGATACCGCCGACGGCAGTGCCACCCTCAGTCTCGACAACCGGCCGGTAGCGGTCGGCGCCGGAGCGGAATGGGGGCTCGACTCCGTGGTTGCCACCATGAAGGGGATGAAGAACATCATTGCCAGCTCGCGCCCCTTCGCCGATAAATTCGGCAAGGGAATGAAAGTTGCCGTTGCCGGCCGCGACGGCAAACTTACGGCCACGCGCACCTTCCGGCTCTATGAAGGGAAGCCGTATGCCATCGCAGATCTCACCGTAGCCGATCCGGCCGGTGTGGAGGCCAACTATATGGCTCCGGTGGCATGCGCATCGACCTTCGAGGCATTCAGCCGTCCGGGCAACAGCACGGTGTTCGTGCCATACGACAATGACGCCTGGGTGCGCTACAGCATAACGCCCTTCGGAGAGTCCATGCCGGTGAGCTACGAGGTATCGGCCATCCTCAACGCCGATACCCGCGAGGCCATCGTGGTCGGGTCGGTGGAGCACGACGTATGGAAAACCGGCGTGCGCACTGTAGCCAAAGGAGCCACGGCCATCGACTCGCTTTATGCCTTCGGCGGCGTGGCCACCAGCCTGACCCGAGACATCCGTCCCCACGGAGCCGTGAAAGGAAAAAGCGTGAAATCGCCCGCCATAATGCTCGGGCGTTTCGACGACTGGCGCGACGGCATGGAGACCTATGCCGACCTCTGCGCTATCGAGGCGCCGCGCATCCAGTCGGCCGGCCCGCGGCCGTTCGGTTGGAACAGCTGGGGCAAACTTCAGACCCGCGTGAACTTCGAGAACGCCAATCAGGTGGGCGAGTTCATCGCCGAGAAGCTGGAGCCTGAGTCGTTTGTCAACGCCGACAGCACCGTATACATCGGCCTCGACGCTTTCTGGGATTTCGGACTGACCGAGCAGCAGCGCATAGACTTCGCCAAAGCCTGTCACGACCGCGGCCAGAAGGCAGGCATCTATTTCTGCCCGTTTACCGACTGGGGTAAGAATCCCGAGGCAACCGTGGCCGAGGCTCCCGAATACAAATACAAAGACATCTATCTGCGCCACGGCGACAAGATTCTGGAATTCGACGGTGCCTATGCCATCGATCCCACCCATCCCGCCACGCGCGCACGCATCGCCCGACAGGTACAGCAGTTCATCGACTGGGGCTACGACTTCATGAAAATCGACTTCATGGCCCACGGCGCCTACGAGGCCGACTCCCACTACGATCCATCGGTGACCACCGGTGTGCAGGCCTACAACAGCGGAATGGCATTCATCGACTCCGTGGCTCAGGGCAAGCTCTGGATCAACCTCTCGATTGCGCCGCTTTTCCCCGCCAACTATGCTCACAGCCGCCGCATAGGCTGCGACGCATGGGCTGACATCAACAATACCGAATATTCGCTCAACGCGCTGACCTACGGATGGTGGCTCGACCATGTATACCACTACAACGACGCCGACCATATAGTGATGGAGGGCGTGACCGACGGAGAGAACCGCGCACGCCTCACCTCCTCGGCCATCACGGGTCTCTTCCTGCTGGGCGACGCCCTTTCGGAGGTGAGCGGCAAGCCGGAGACGCGCGCAAAAGTTCTCCGCACTGCAACCAACCCCGACATCAACGCTATAGCCCGCGCATGCAAGTCGTTCCGCCCGGTTGAACCCGGCAAGGGCGACCGCGCTGCCGACATGTTTGTAGGCCGCGACGGCGACACGATGTATGTGGCCATCTTCAACTTCTCCGACCGCTCCGAGCGCACCTGCCGCTCCACCGCCTCGGTCTGAGCGACGGCGCCGATTATCAGGCCGTGGAATTGTGGTCGCACGACCCTTCGACACTCCGCGGCGCCATCGACACCGAAGTGCCTGCCAAAGATGTGAAAGTCTACCGCATAGCCCTCTGAGGCATCGGCCAACATAGACTGAACATATAAAACCAGACAATAAGATTTAATACTCCATAACCGCAGATTATGATAACCAATAGAATTGCCGCCAGCCTGACAGCCGCCATCTTCGCCATGGGGATGATCCACGTTTCGGCTACCTCCATCTCCGAAGGCAACCTGAAACTTGACTACGATAACGGCAAACTCACTCTTTACCATAACGGCTTCGCCGCATTCAATGATATATATTCCACTGCCACCTACAATTTCGAGGGTGAAGAGACAAAAAGCATCTCGAGTAAAGACTACGCCCCGATGGTGACCGTGACCACCGCACTTAAGGAGTTCGGCGACCAGAACGAATTCGGCGAGGGCCAGGTGCTGAAATTCGTCCACACCGGCGACGGCATGCAGTTCGTGCGCACCTATGCCATGTATCCCGGACTTTCCTACGTTATCGCCCAGGCGAGCGTGGTTTCAACCAACGGCAAGACCATCTACTCCAACTGCCTCGTGCCGATGACCGTCGGTGAGAACACCGACCTCCCTGAGGCGAACAACAACCGCATACTGTGGGTACCCTTTGAAAACGACGGCCATCAGGCATACGGTTGCCAGACCATCAGCACCAGCAGAGAGTATACCTCCGTATCCCACGAGGTAGGCTGCACGTTCAACATCGACAGCCGTTTCGGCCTCGTGGCCGGATCGGTCGACCACGACAACTGGAAAAACGGCGTTACCGTCACGGGTAACTACGGGCGCCGCATCCTGAAATTCGAATGCCTTTCGGGTCTCTCCAGCGAGCTGACCCACGACCAGATTCCCCATGGCAAACTCCACGGCCAGAAGGTCAGCTCGGCACGCTTCATGTTCGGAGCGTTCGACGACTGGCGCGAGGGTCTCTATGCCTTCGCCGACGCCAATGCTACCGTTGTGCCTCCGATGGAATGGAAAGACGGGAATCCCATCGGCTGGAGCTCCTACGGCTCCCATCAGGCGAAAGTGAACCTTGAGGGCGTTCACGGCTGCGCCCGTTTCCTCAAGGATGAACTTTTCGACAAGGGATTCCACAACGCCAACGGCCAGACGGCTATCAGCCTCGACGCCTTCGGCGAAGACAATATCAGCGCGAGCAACCTCAAGCGTCTGGCCACTCAGTATTTTGCGCCTGAGAACAAATCCTATAACTATGGCGGCCAGAAATACACAGGTACAAATCAGATTCTCGGCCTTTACGGCGGTCCGTTTGTAATCTGGGACTGGACACTCGACTCGCAGGTATATGGCGCTCCCGAATACACAAACCGTGATATGGCGCTGAAAGTCAATGGACAAATCCAGCCCGTATGGTATAATAACTCCGGCTGCCATTATATCGCCAGCGATCCGACCCATCCCGCTATGGAAAAGCTTATCAAGGCTGTATTCAAAAAATATAACGACCTTGGAGCGAAATATGTGAAAATCGACTTCATGAACAGCGGTATCGTGCAGGGCGACAGCTATTACAATCCTGAAATCACTACAGGCGTACAGGCCTACAACTATGGTATGAAGATGATTCGTGAGGAGGCAGAGAAATACGGGATGTATGTCGTGCTGGCCATGTCGCCCGCTTTCCCATACCAGTATACCCAGGGGCGGCGCACGTGCTGCGACCGCTTCAGCGAAATCGGTGAAAGCGAATTCGTGATGAACTCCATTTCCTATGGCTTCTGGATGGACCGCCTCTACAGGGTGCTCGATCCCGACCAGCTCGTTTTCTACAAGAACGACAGCGGCCTGAAGGAAACTGAGGGTGAGAACCGAGCCCGCGCCACTACAGGCGTAGTAACCGGTGCCTACATCTTCGGCGACAACTACTGCGAGACCGCTCCAAAGGATGATAACGGCAATATAGTGGGCCATCCGGTGGAATCGAAAGAGCGCGCCCGCCTCATAATGGGCAACGAGCGCGTGAATGAATACGTCCGAACCCATACCGGCGCCTTTACCCCTGTTCCCGGCAACGAATATAATTCCCCCTACCGTTCGGAGACCGTTTTCGTGCGCCACGACGACAATGCAACCTATGTAGCCGTGTTCAATTTCAGTTCATCAGCTACCAAGCGCGGTGAGCTGAAATTCACCACCCTCGGCATCCCTGTGGGAAAATACAACAAGATCCAGGAACTCTGGAGCGGCGACTTCGTTTCGATGAACAGCGGCAACAACGGCTTCTCCTACGAAATCGGTCCGAAAGACGCTCATATCTATAAACTCTACAATACCTCCTCGGGCATCGAGGATCTCGCGGTCGACGGAGGAACGGAAGATGCCCGACTCAATGTGGCCCTCGACGGCGAAGGCCGCTGTCAGGTTGCTGCGGCCAAAAAGATGACGGAAGTGGCCGTATATGGCTCCGACGGCCGTCTGCTCGGCCAGGCCAGCCACCCCGACGGCGCCGCAGGCATATCGGTAAGCCTCGCCGGTTCGCCCCGTATCGCTATCGTAAAGGCCGTGATGGCCGACGGAACAATCGCTGTAGTCAAGGCCGCGCGCCGTTAAGGCGCCACGGTCGCGGGCAATGGCGTTCGTAAAATCTCCATTCATCTGAACATATGCGCCATACGAACATCATAAAGATTCTCATTGCGGGAATGCTCGTGCTGACGGCTGTAGCCGCTACTGCGGCTCCCATGAGATTCTCCATCTCGAAAATAGACAATTCCGACGGTCTTTCGTCGAACAATGTTAAAGCCATCCACCAGGACCGCTTCGGTTTCATGTGGTTCGGCACCAAGAACGGCCTCAACCGCTACGACGGCTTGAGCGTGCGCCGTTACAACTGCTACGACCCGGTGGCTAAGCGCGGCAACAACAATATCAGTTCGCTTTACGAACGTAACGATACACTCTGGGTAGGCACCGACCGCGGCGTCTACATCTACGACATGCGCCGCGAGACTTTCACCCATATGGGTGTGTACTCGCGTGAGGGGATTGCCGCCGACGACTGGGTGGACCGTATTTTCGGCGATGCCGACGGAAACATCTGGGTGCTCATCCCCAACCAGGGCGTGTTCCGCATTAACGGCAACACCATGGACTACTACAGTGTGACAGACCATAAGGGAGATAAGGGGAAACTTCCGCAGTGTATCACCGCAGTGGGTGAAGAGATATTCGTGGGGACCTCCTATCAGGGCCTATATAAGTACGACAAGAGTTCCAACCGCTTCAAAGTGGCCGGCGCGCCCGAAGTGCGCAGCCAGTTCGGCTCGATGCTCATTTCGGTGCTCGCGCCGATGACCGACCACGACGTACTCGTGGGCGATTCCAACGGCGTGCTCCTCTGCTACGACATTCATTCGGGCGACGTAAGGCGCATTCAGTTCTCAAATGCCGGGAAGGTATACCTGCGCAAGATATGCCGCCTGGGCGACGAGCTATGGATCGGTACCCACGATGGTATCTGCATACTCGACCTTAACGACGGAAGCGAGACAATGGTCAATACCGACACCATGGGCGAGAGCACTTTCACCGACAATGTAATCTACACCTTTTACCCCGACTGCATCGGCAATATCTGGATCGGTACGCTTTTCGGTGGTGTAAACTTTTTCCAGCGCACCGGGCTGGTGTTCGAGTATTTCACCAAGGGGAAATCGCAGCGCTCGCTTTCGGGAAATCTGCTGCGCGGCATGGCCTACACGCCCGGGAAGGTGTGGATGGGCTTTGAGGACGGTGGCCTCGACGTGCTCAATCTTCCGGACTGTACGATAGACCGCAGCATGACCGGGAAAATCCCGTCGAAAAATATCCTGAACCTCTACAGCGCCGACAACACCGTGATGGCCGGCAGCGTGCGCCACGGCCTCTCGGTATTCGACGCCGACAAGCGCTCGGTGACCAACATTTGCAGCAATCTCCACGGCTCGGACAACAGCGTCTACGCCATGCTCGACGACTCACAGGGCAACATGTGGATTGGTCTGGAATGGGGCCTGTATATCCGTCCCGCCGGGAGCACGGAGTTCGCCAACGTGACCGAACTTGGCTACGACTGGATAGCAAACATAATTGAGGCACACGACGGCCGCATCTGGATTGCCACTATGGGCAACGGCGCGTGGATGTTCGACCCCGCCAAACGCGCGTTCACCCACTATGCCTTCGACGAGCAGTATACCAACGGCCTGCGCAGCAACTCCGTAAGCTCCATATTCGAAGACTCGAAGGGGCGCATCTGGCTCACTACAGACCGCGGCGGTCTGAGCCTATTCAACCCCAAGACGCAGAAATTCACCACTTACAGCACCGACGAAGGGCTACCCGACAACGTGGTGTACAACGTGCTCGAGGATAAGCTCGGTTACCTCTGGTTCGGTACCAATAGCGGGCTGGTGAAAATGGATCCGGCCACGCAGAAACTGAAGACCTTCTCGTCTCGTCGCGGCACGATGCCGCGTGGATTCAGCTACAACAGTGCTGTTGCCGACGACGAGGGCTACTTCTATTTCGGTGGTCAGGGCGGCATGGTGCGCTTCGACCCGCTCAAGGATGCAGACACCGACAGCCTCCCGCCGCTCTATCTTACGCGCATGCGCATCGGCAATGAGGAGGTGGCTCCCGGCGAGGATTCTCCGTTGAAGGAGAATCTGCTGTTTACGCGCACCATCGAGGTGCCCCACTCGGCCGGAACGATAAGCTTCAACGTGGCGCTGCCGTACTACGCCGACAACCAGACAGTGGCCTACAGCTACCGCCTGCTTCCCAATGACAAGGAGTGGATCTATATAACCAATCCGCGCAATCTCTCGTTCGTGGGTCTGGCCCCCGGCGACTACGACCTTGAGCTCCGTGCCGAAAACGGCTCGAACCAGTCGGTGAACACATATAAGCTTTCGATTCTCCCCTCGTGGTACGAGTCGTGGTGGGCCTACCTGATCTACGCGTCGCTTTTCGGAGGCCTGCTCTATACCGGATGGCGCTACTACCGCTACCGCCAGGAGCGCGAAATGATCAAGATGGCCAACGAGATGAGCATCCGCAAGGAGAAAGACCTCTATAAGAACAAGATACAGTTCTTCACCGAGATAGCCCACGAAATCCGCACGCCGCTCTCGCTGATAGGGTCGCCTCTGGAGGCAATCGACGAAATCGGAGTGCCCGACGAGCGCGTAGAACGCTATCTGAAGATTATCCGCCTGAACACCAACCGTCTGCTCGACCTGACCACCCATCTGCTCGACTTCCAGAAAATCGACGGCAACCAGCCTTCGCTCAATTTCGAGAATGTAGACGTCACGGCGCTCGTGCAGAAGATTCTCAGCCGCTTCGAGCTGACGATGTCGCTGAAAAACAAGACAGTGACGTCGTCGATTACCGATAAGAGCGTCTTTGCAACAATCGACCCGGAGGCCATCACCAAGATAATCAGCAATCTTTTCAACAACGCGCTGAAATATTCCGACTCTGCCATTGAAATCAGTCTTACGGCCGATACCCAGAAGTTCACGCTTGCGGTGGCAAGCGACGGCCCACGCATCGAGGGCGAACACCGCCTGCGCATCTTCGAGCCGTTCTATCAGATTGACTCCGAGACTTCCCACGCCGGCGGCGTGGGCATCGGGCTGCCGCTTGCAGCGTCGCTCGCCAAGCTCCACAGCGGATCGCTCACGCTGGCCGACACGAGCATACTTGCCAATACGTTTGTACTCGAAGTACCTCTGCACCAGGAAAATGTAGAGGTAGAAAGCGATACCAATCCCGTGATGGCCGAATTCGTGATGGAAGAGGACAACGCCGTGACGGCTGCCGACCGAGCCTACTCCATGCTCTTCGTGGAGGACAATGCCGACATGCGCGATTTCCTCTACGACCAGCTCAGCCGGTCGTTCAACATCGAGACGGCCGTGAACGGAGCCGAAGCCCTCAAACTGCTGGCTGAACGACGCTTCGACATTGTGGTAACAGACATAATGATGCCTGAAATGGATGGCTACGAACTCTGCTCGCACATTAAGGAGAACGTGGATTCGAGCAATATCCCCGTAGTGTTCCTGACGGCCAAAAACGATCTCGACAGCAAGCTCAAAGCGCTGAAATGCGGCGGCGAGGCATATATAGAGAAGCCATTCTCCATCAAGTATTTCCGCCAGCAGATCATGTCGCTGCTCGACAACCGTCAGCACGAGCGCAAGGCCTTCCTCAAGAAGCCCTTCTTCACCATCGACAGCATGAAGCTCAATAAGGCCGACGAGGAATTCATGAACAAGGTCGTGAAAATCGTCACCGACAACATCGCCGACGAGAATTTCTCGGTGGAGGCGATGGCCGAAGCATTCTGCATGAGCCGCAGTTCGCTGCTGCGCCGTATCAAGACGCTCTTCAATCTCTCGCCGGTGGAACTTATCCGCCTTATCAAGCTGAAGAAGGCCGCCGAGCTCATCCAGGAGGGGAAATACCGCATCGGCGACGTTTGCTTCATGGTAGGCATCAATTCGTCAAGTTATTTCAGCAAGCTATTCTTCAAGCAGTTCGGTGTCACTCCGAAGGCGTTTGAAAAGCAGTGTCAGAAGAATTCCGCACCGGCCAAACTCGACGACATTACCCCCGGCCCTCCGGAAAACTGAGCCGCCCCTGAGGTGGGAATGACAACCGTAAGCAACTGGTCGAAATAATTATATCTGGATAGTATAAAATATTTTTGAACAGTTTCCTAATACCTAATAAGTGCAGATAATGAGATTTCGAGGGATATATCTTTCTACGCTATTGTGGTTGGCCGTTGGGCTCGCCGCAGCGGCCGGTAGGCCGCTCTACCGCGACGCTTCGCAGCCGGTAGAAGCCCGCGTGGCCGACCTCATGTCGAGAATGACTCTCCGCGAGAAGGTGCTTCAGCTTCAGAACCGCGCCGTAGGGGCGCAGAGTGAGATACCGTCGACCTTCCGCGGCGAAAGCTACGGCGTTACCCACGAGATGAGCCGCGACGCGGCCGAGGTGAGTCGCATCTATGTGGCGTTGCAGAAATATATGCGCGACTCCACACGGCTGGGCATCCCCGTAATAACCTCCGTGGAGGGTATTCAGGGTATTCTCCAGAACGGCGCGACGCTTTTTCCCCACGCCATAGCGCAGGGGAGCACTTTCAACCCCGCGCTCATCGGGGAGATGACCTATGCCGCCGGAGAGGAAGCCCGGGCCATGGGCATCCATCAGATTATGTCGCCAGTGCTCGATATAGCGCGCGAACTCCGCTGGGGGCGCGTGGAGGAAACATTCGGTGAGTGTCCCTATCTCATTGCCGAGATGGGTACGGCATTCGTCGACGGCTACCAGAAGCATCGAATCACCTGCATGCCCAAGCATTTCGCCGCCCATGGCACACCTTCGGGCGGTCTGAACTGCGCCGGAGTTGCCGGCGGTCCGCGCGAATTCCATAGTATCTATCTCTATCCGTTCAAAAAGGTGATAGAGCGCTGCCACCCTCTGGCGGTGATGAGTTGCTACAGCGCCTACGACGGCGTCCCGATGTCCGGCTCACATTATTATATGACCGACATACTCCGCGGTCAGCTCGGCTTCGACGGATATGTATACTCTGACTGGGGTTCGGTGGAAAGGCTCATGACGTTTCATCATGCCGTCGGCTCGCGCGAAGAGGCGGCCATGATGGCTCTTCTGGCAGGTATCGATCTTGATGTCGACTCCGCTTATGAGACACTGGAGCAGTCGGTTGCCGACGGCCGCATTTCGGAGGCCGACATCAACCGCGCTGTGGAGCGCATTCTGCGCGTAAAATTCCTTCTTGGCCTGTTTGACGCCCCTTATGGCGAGCCCGACCAGGTTGCCAAGGTGGTGCGTTCGTCCGAACATGTGGCGCTTGCAAAGCGCGTGGCCGACGAGAGCGCCGTGCTGCTGGAAAACAACGGAATCCTTCCGCTCAATCCCGATAAGGTCAAGACTGTAGCCGTGGTAGGCCCCAATGTCGACCAGGCCGTTTACGGTGACTATGCATGGACTCAGCGCGACACGCGCGAGGGCGTCTCGCTCCTTGAGGGGATGCGCGACCGCCTCAATGGGAAAGCCGACGTAATCTACGCCGAAGGGTGCGACTGGTGGAGTGCCGACACCACAGGGATTGCCGCGGCCGTCGATGCAGCTCGCCGCAGCGACGTGGTTGTGGCAGCCATCGGCACGCGAAGCACCTTCCTTGGCCGCTCACCTAAATATTCCACCGCCGGCGAGGGGTTCGATCTCTCGAGCCTTGAGCTTCCCGGCGCTCAGCAGCAACTTCTCGAAGCTCTCAAAGCCACGGGAAAACCGCTCGTTGTGGCCTTCATCGCCGGGAAACCGCTCGCCATGCCGTGGGTGAAGGATAACGCTGACGCGGTGATATGCCAGTGGTATGCCGGCGAGCAGCAGGGCAACTCTCTGGCCGATATCCTTCTGGGTAATGTGAATCCTTCCGGGAAACTCAATGTGTCGTTCCCTCGGAGCACAGGCAATACTCCTTGCTTCTACAACCACTACGGTACTGACCGCGAGGAGCCTTTCGACTCACCCGGTTCTCCCTCCGACCCGAAAGGACATTATATATTCGATACTCCTGAGCCTCTGTGGAATTTCGGTCATGGTCTGAGCTACACGCAGTTCGCCATCGGCGAGCCTGCTCTCGACCGAACGGAGGCCACACCGGCGGATACGGTGACCGTTACGGTCCCGGTGGCGAACAGCGGAGGCATGGCCGGAAAGGAGGTCGTACAGATGTACGTTCATCAGCCTGTAAGCTCCGTTTCGACACCGAAACAGCAACTCCGTGCCTTCGCCAAAGTAGACCTTAAGCCGGGCGAGGAGAAAACGATTCCGCTACGCCTTCCCGTCGACGAGCTGGCGCTCTACAACCCCGCCATGGAGCGCGTTGTGGAACCCGGCGAATATCAGATACAGATTGGAAACTCCTCCGACAGTATTTCATTTGTAAAATCTTTTACCGTAAAACCATAAAATGAACAGACTCATAACGCTATCGCTTCTTTCGCTGGCGGCGTTCGGCGCTTCGGCCGAAGTGGTGCTCCCGAAATTTTTCACCGACAACATGCTCGTGCAGCGCGACGCCACGCTCACAGTGGCGGGTAAGGCTACGCCTGGCGCCGAAGTAAAGGTAACGACCGACTGGGCTAACGGAAACGCCAAGGGAAAGGCCGGAGCCGACGGTGCTTTCAGTATCGCGCTGCCTACTCCCGGCGCGGGAGGTCCCTATACAATTATTGTGGACGACGGAAACGGGGAGCCGGTAGTGCTTTCCAATGTGCTGTCGGGCGAGCTGTGGCTCTGCTCGGGTCAGTCGAACATGGAGTTCCCGGTAAAAGGATGGACCCAGGTGATGAACGCTGACGAAGTCGTAGCTACCGCCAGGCATCCGGAAGTGCGTCTGCTCCAGATACATAAGAATACAGCATACACACCTCAGACAGATGCCGACGTCAATATGGGCGGATGGGTGGAGGCTTCGCCGGCAACCATGGATTTCTCGGCGATAGCCTATTTGTTCGCAAAGGAGATGAAGGATTCCCTGCAGGTGCCTGTTGGCGTTATTGACGCCACCTGGGGCGGTACGCCAGCCGAAGCGTGGACTTCGGCAGAATATCTTGCCGGAGTGCCCGGTTTTGAGGCAGAGGTGGATGCATTGGCTAAGGACGCCTCACATCCCGGCTACCTCAGGGACGACTACGAGCGCCGCAACGCGCAGTGGCTCGAGCAGGCCGCCACTCTTACTGGCGACTTCGATCTCGCCGTCGAGCAGACCGGAGATAACTGGATGAGCATTCAGATTCCCTCTATGTGGGAGACCTCCGTACTTCCCGGTTTCGACGGCATTGTGTGGATGCAGCGCGTTGTCGACCTTCCCGAGGATGCAGCCGGTAAGCCCTTGACCCTTAACCTCGGCCCGGTCGACAATGAGGACGAAACATATTTCAACGGCACAAAAGTGGGTGGAGCGGCCGCGTGGGATACTCCCCGTCACTATGAAGTGCCCGGCAATGTTGTTCGTGCCGGTAAGAACGTGATTACCGTCAAGGTATCCGACTACGACGGTGAAGGCGGAATAGGTGGCAAGCCCGAAGACAATTGCGTTGTTGTAGACGGACGCACTTATCCTCTTGCCGGAGAGTGGAAACTCTCCGTGGCAAAAGATTTCTCGAAGATGCCGCCGCGTCCGGCTTCAATCTATGGGTCGAGCTTTCCGTCGGTGCTTTTCAATGCGATGATTTCGCCGCTTAGGCTTATGCCGGTAAGGGGAGTCCTGTGGTATCAGGGATGTGCCAATGTGGGGCGTGCCGAGCAGTATGAGCCTCTGTTCCAGAATCTGATACGCAACTGGCGTTCCATCTGGGGCGAGAATCTGCCGTTCTATTTCGTTCAGCTTGCCGGATGGCTGCAGCCGCGCAATGTTCAGCCCGATTCGCAGTGGGCCGCCCTCCGCAACGCTCAGTCCAAGGCTCTCTCGCTGCCCAACACCGGCATGGCCGTGGCAATCGACCTCGGCAATCCGGCCGACATCCATCCTACCGACAAACAGGAGGTGGCTCGGCGCCTGGGGCTTCTCGCCCTCAACCGCACCTACGGCCATAAGATGACCGACGCGGCTCCGGTCTGCGTTGCTTCCAAGGCCAAGGGGAATACTATGGAACTAAAGTTCGACGGCCCGCTTGCCTCTGAGGCCGGAGTACTCACCGGTTTCATCATCGGTGACGGAAAAGGTAAATTCGCTTACGCTAACGCCCGACTGACGTCGCCTGATGCCGTAGTGCTCTCCTCGCCGCTCATCGGCAACCCGAAAACGGCCCGTTATAATTGGGCCGATTGCCCCGGGGGAAATCTTACGGGACCCACCGGTCTGCCGGTGGCTCCATTTGCAACCGACAAATAAGTAAAAATCCTTAAATATATGAAAACCAACATTATTGCATTGTCGTTGGCAGCCTTTTCGGCGCTGACGGCCTCGGCGGCCACGCAGATTCCGGTGCTTACGCCAAATACCGCGCTGATCCTGGAAGTAGGCGACAATGGCCGTGTTTATCAGCGTTATTTCGGTAAGAAACTCGCCAATGCGGGTGAATATGAGGCAGCTCCGGAAGAGGATGAGGACGCTGAAGGCGCTGAAGCTGAAGCGAAGTAATTTTATAATTTTTCATATGAAATATTTCAGGGGATTGCCTGTTGGCAATCCCCTGTTTTTGTTTACATAATTCTAAGAATGTTATTTCATTTGTAATTTCTTTATCTCATCCAGCGGCAACCCGG
>ERZ827168.3512-NODE-3512-length-15932-cov-17.389872_pt1 | contig 15932 bp, 11 predicted proteins | sample MGYA00519868_ERZ827168 | MGnify/ENA primary metagenome ERZ827168 (study PRJEB31778, sample SAMEA3449271) | human gut metagenome | biome: human gut; feature: human-associated habitat; material: faeces | place: United Kingdom | collected 2010/2012 ...
CTTTCTCAATTCCATAATGAGAATTTGATTGGAATCAATAGTTTCGAGGATTTACTCATTTGTCCGCTAAATTGTCTATATCACTACATAGGTTCAATATGATTCGTACTCTCATGATACGAATGGTTGAAGCTTAGGATAGTCCAACAATTCAACGTTATCATGATAACATGAATGGGAAGCGAATGCAATGGGTAACTACACATTTCACCCCATGATTCCAATTTTATTGCCGTTTTCGTAAATATCCGTACCATCTTCACAGTGGTTGGGACCCTCGTACTCCACCCAACCGAAGCCCGCTACATAGACTTTGTCACCGGGCTGCAGTTCTTTAGGAGGTTGGGGCGGAGTTGGCTCTGGTGCGGAATTCTTAGCGGATGCCTGCCCCGTGGAAGGCTGGAGTTCGGAAGCTACGGGCATTTCAATAGGCCCTATCTCCGGTTCAGGTCGCTCTTCTCGGGGCGCTTCTTGTCGCGGAATCGTTCCTTTTTCCTTCTCTGCCAGTGTTGCGGGTTCCTCAATTTCCGCAACGGTCGCTTCCTTTGCGTTCACAGCGGTTTCTGCGGCTGGGACGGGTGTTTCCTCGATTGCGTTGTCATGTGGCCACACAGCGGCGCACAGGGCGGCACATGCGGCAATCATTGTCACTATGATGAATTTCTTCATTTTCTTCATTTTTCCGCCTCCTTAGATGCGAAACGAGCGCCCAATCCCATTGCCGTTCGGCAGGAGACTGAGTGCTCGTTTTCGTAGTGATTCAATTCTGCGGAGAGTTTCCACGCCAGTTCAAATCCGGCGATAAAGCTGTCGATAGAGGTATCCTCCGCAATACGGTCCTTTGCGTCGATGATTTGGAGTACCAACCGGCGCTCCGTCTTTCCCAACACCTCGCTAAGAGCTTGATGGCATTCATCAATTTCCTGTTTCTGAGCCTGGAGTTCAGGTGGGGTATAAAAGCAGTCATATAGGTCTTTCAGCAGCCTGTATTTCATGCGCTCGCCTCCTTGCAGCACAAACATATACCACAGTTCGACGAAAACTGCTACTGAAACTTTTTTAGAAAAATAGCGGCTGGAACGTATGGTTTCAGCCGCTATTGGGGATGTGGGGTACTCGTGGTGCGGGCTCGCAGGTTAGCTATACCCCATAGGTCATATTGCCAAGCATCTTCATTGATGCACTAATCAACACCAAGCAACACCAAGAGAGTTGATTATATAAACACTGCGCACAAACTTTCTCCTGTAATCCTGTGTTATACAGTTTTTAAAGATAAAGCCTTATAAAAAATGGTCTTCAACAATGCGATTGAGCTGAGCAGATATTTCTGAAAAGTTCCTATTCAAATCAAGTGTTTTCACACTGATTTGATTACCGCTCATCCGATAGCGGTTGTCCGGCTGGATTGCTTCGTCTGTTGCGGCATACAGAAGCATGCCAGATACCTGATGCGGTTCGTTGCCGAACTCCGCCTCTTTGTTCTTCACATAGGTGAAAATCTGATACAGATTACCGGAATGCAAGGTATGCACATCATACTGAGTTTGCGTGGTATGTGTATAGTACTTGGCATCAATGATGAGGACCTCATTGCCTCTGGTCAGCATAATGTCGCTTTGCATGACCGGAAGCATGGTGCCAATTCCATCGTCCAACGCCCACGGAATCTGAGATGCCGTTGCCGTTACCTGTGGACATTCCTTGGCGTAATACTCCAGTATAAATTTCTCATACAGGCGGTTCATGCGCTGCTCGTCAATGAAGGAAGCCAGTCGGTAATCGCCGGAGTCCGAGGTCAACAGCATTCCTTCGAGGATCAGTTGGCACAAACTAATGAGCATACGATAGGTATTGTTGTTCCGTTGAAACCGAATGGCTGACCAGCGGATCGCGGTGGGGTCGATTGTGTCAACATTCGAGAAGAATAACATTTCCTTTTTCAAATCGCTTTTGTACGCTTGATCCACCCTTGCATGACACAGTAAAAGCATGACCGTTGTTTTGAGAATCTGATTCAGCAGATTGTTTTCGGATAGCTCGTCATATTCACAGGTCAATACCTGCCTCCTTGCGAGGCGGTTTTGTATCGTTCCGGGTATGTCAATTTTGCCGCGAACAGCAGTGACCGTCTCCTTTTGGTTCAGATACTCACGGTAAAGGCCCTGTTTCAGCTGTCTACCGATACCCTTTGCAAGAATCGCAGCAAGCAGGTTATGTATGTTCTCGAACTCTTCAGTAGCAATATCCTCATAGCCGCCCTGATTCAGAGTTGTGAAGGCATACGAAAGCATATAGTATATGTTTTTTATGAAGATGCTTTTATCTTTGATCATTGAAACATACCCTGCAAAATATTTTCCCAACGTCGGAGTTTACTTGTATCATCAAACCAGTACTCACTAAGCATTGGCAGAATGTCATAATCAACGATGGAGTGCAGCCATTCGTCCGTACAGACATCTTTGCCGCAAAAATAGCTGTGACCAATACAAAAGCCTTTGCCCAAAGATTTATCTGCGGCAATTTCGCGGTTCAACTCCTTCACCTTGGACACCAGTTCGTTCAGCGTTTCATTATTCAGCCCATTCTGATAATGGATGAAGCCCTCGGAATCAAACCCCGGTTCGATCTCGAAGAAGCTGAAACGGCGGCGGAGCGCGTAATCGATCATGGCAAGACTGCGGTCTGCCGTGTTCATCATACCGATGATATATAGATTCTTGGGAACGGAGAAAGGAAGTCCGTTGTACGCCAGCGTTGCCTTGATGCCACGGTAATCCCTTTCAATCAACATAAGCAGTTCACCAAAAATTTTGCTCATATTGCCACGGTTGATCTCATCAATAATGAAGAAAAACTCCTTGTCTGGCTGGTTGGCAGCTTTCTGGCAAAACCGATAGAAGATTCCGTATTTCAATTCAAAGCTATCCTCTACAGGCTTGTAGCCCATCACAAAATCTTCATAGGAATAATTCTGATGGAACTGGACGAACTCGATGCGGCTGTCATCCTTCTCCTCCATCATAGACCATGCCAGACGCCTTGCGGCGAAAGTTTTGCCGACGCCAGGAGCACCCTGCAGAATAATGTTTTTCTTATTGCGCAGAACGGCCACAAGGTTCTCGTAGCGCTTTTCGCTCATATACACTTCATCCAGAAAATTGCTTTTTGTGTAAGCATCGATGGATGCCTCCGCGGTAATCGGGTTTTCTTCCCGAATCATATCGAGGATGAAGTCGTATTCGCCTCGGGTGAGCTTGAACAGGCTGCCCTGCGGATTCTGGAAATACTCCATGCGCTCCAGTTCCGGGCATTCCTTCAGCGTTGTATAGTCAATGGGGGAGGTCAAGCCTTCTATTTTTTCAAAGAACAGCTTTTCGCCGTCCTGTTCTGCGCTGATACGGCCAATTGCTACAATCTGCTTTACCGGATTGGATTCATAGCCAATGATCATGTCGCCAACTTTCGCATCCAGGAAGTTCTGGAAAATACGCCGCTTGTTTCCATTTTCATTGTAAAGCGTATAGGACTGCACCTCTCCGACAGCAATGTCGGAAAAGCTCCAGATTCTCGGATTCGCATTCAACCACCAATAGCCATGGTCTTCTTCGGGAGCGGCAGCTGCATACAGTTCAATATTACTCAAATCTGTCTGATCAAGTGCTTCAGAAAGTTCATCTCTCAGTTTCCAAATAAAGCTGCCATCCTCGCCTTTGTCTGCATCACGCCCAGTGTAAAGGACCGTCCACCATTGTGCAGAGCCATCTTCTCTTGTTGCTGGCTTGATTCCGGCGGCTTCACAGACACGATGAGCCAGTGCAACAGAACCGGAATTATAGAAGTTTTTTGTCTCGCCATATTTGACCGCAAGTTGTGTGCAGGAGGCCTGACCACCATAGTCTTTGATCCGCTTCATAATTTCAAGTGCACTGGTAGTGAAAATGGCTCCATCTTTTAAGAGCTTTTTCCAATTTTCGATGGTAAGCCCAGGATTATAATCGGTACCGTACCATTCGGTGGCAGCTTCAGCATTCTCATCCTGCTGAGAGTAAAATCTGCTGATATAAAATCCCACATCGATGGTCAATGTTTTGAGCTCAGGGTCAGGGTAGCAAGTGTCCGTCAGCTGTGACTGAAACAGATTGACGAGCTCTGTGTCCTCTTTGAGGGCAAGGCTGATTTCGTTATAGAGCCGCAGAAAGTTGCGGATATTGTCTGCGTAAGCACCCTTTTTGAAGCGGTAATCAGTCTCAAGCTCGTTTGCAACATTTTTCACCTCACCGAACTTATAGATGTAATACTTATCCGGGTAACGCAACCAAAGATAAGTGCTGATAGCATTTTCATACTGGTAGTGCTGCGCGGCACCGTTCCCGTATCTCTCCAACAAGATGGAAGACTGCAATTTGAAGGCATTTATGCGCTCATACACATCCTTGTTCTCGTCGAACAAGGCAATAAACATTGCCCGGACCTCTTCCGGTGCCGCTTTGGAAAAACTTACAATCATGCGTCTCGGAAAATTGTTGATGGAAGCCAGCAAATTGAAGGTCTTATCGAGGGAACGGCTCAGCATTTCAGGGAAATTTTGAGCGTTCACGTCCCAATTGCCCTGAAACCATTTGACTGCTTCCCATTTGTATTTTTCGTTGCCCCACTGCGTGGAGGCAAAATTCTGCTTATAGTGCGCCAGTACATCTTTCAATCGAAACTTGTCAAACACGATGCCACCCCTTTATGCCTCTCTCAGGCTTTTATAAATTTCGTCTGTGAAGATGCCAAGTACCTGCCGCTTGATCTCATCGTTGCTGAGAAGAAGTGAGAAGAAATCCTGGTTCTGCTCCAAGCCCTCAATCAGTGCATCGTCAATGTCATCAAAATACGAAAATTCAAAATCTTTGACGGTATTATTCCGCGCGCTGGTTTTCAGCTTGTCGGACTTCAGCAGAATATCTCGAATCTGCAGCATAGCCTTGACTGCTACATCATTATCGTAGGCTTTTCCCGTGCGGCTATTGATTTCAGCGATGATCTGGGAAAGCCGTTCCTCTTTTGCTTCGGTCAGGCCAAAACTCTCCGCTGTGGGCAGCTTTACAACCGGCTGTGCTACCAGCTTCGGATTGGTATGTTCTTCGGCTTTTTTCTGAACGAAATTCGTAGCCTTGATTTTGCCGTCCAGATTATAGCCGCCGCCCGGATGCTTAATATTGATGTATGCCAGCAGATAAGTAATGAAATTGTACTTCTTATGTAGGTCGGCATCCTCGAAACAGGACACCTGCAACAGGAACTCATAAAATCGGACGAAATGGCGCATCATGGACACGATCTCGTGCTGTTTGATAAGTTCGTATTGCTCGATCCTATTTTTTGCCCGCTTGAAGTAGAACGTCAACTTCTGCTTATCCTTCGAGGAGATATTTCCCTTGTAGAGCAGCTCGTTGGCCTTTTCGATATCATCAGGGTCAAGAACGGTGTACGCATCGATCTGTGCCTCCAAATCATAGATCGCCGTCGGCGTTACGGAAGTGGAAAGCAAGGTGGTCGTATAATACGGTGCAAACGCAGCCTTGATGTCCTCATATGTATTCACAAAGTCCAGCACGAAGGTCTTCTTCTCAAACGGAGGGCAGATACGGTTCAGGCGGGAAAGCGTCTGAACGGCGGAAACGCCCTTCAGTTTCTTGAGAACATACATAGCGCAGAGCTTCGGTTGGTCGAACCCGGTCTGATACTTGTTGGCAACCAGCAACACCTGGTAGTCGTCCTTGTCGAATTCCTTTGTCAACCGATCCTCAGGGAAACCGTTCATGGAAGCCTCAGAATATTCGGTATCATCGTCCGGAAGCTTCACCTTGCCGGAGAAAGCGACCAACGCCTTGATATCGGTGTAGCCTTTTTTCTGAGTGTAATTCTCAAATGCCTGGCGGTATTTGACCGCACCCTGTCGGGAAGCGGTGATGACCATTGCTTTTGCCATACCACCGAGTTCCGGCATAACCGTAGTGCGGAAATGCTCCACAATGACCTCTACACGCTGTGCAATGTTTGTTTCGTGCAGTTCCACAAAACGGGCAATTTGTCTTTTCGCATCAGCAGTCTTGCAGCGAGGATCTTCTTCGATTTCCTTGTTCAGCTGATAGAAGGTATCGTAAGTGGTGTAGTTCTGAAGCACGTCGAGAATGAAGCCTTCCTCAATGGCCTGCTTCATAGAGTAAATATGGAATGCCTCACGCTGACCTTTTGTGTTCAGGCGACCGAACAGCTGAATGGTCGTAGGCTTCGGTGTGGCAGTGAAAGCAAACATGGACACGTTGGCCTGTTTACCGTTTCTACGGATTTCATCCGTAATCATATCTTCCACATCGGCAGCTTCCTGCTCTCCGGCACCAAGCGACTTTGTGACCGCTGCCATGTCCTTACCTGCGGTGGAGGAATGTGCCTCATCGATAATAACCGCAAAACGCTTGCCTTTCAGCCCTGCAACGCTGTCCACGATGTACGGGAATTTTTGAATCGTAGTAGCAATAATCTTCGTATTGCCGTTCAGGGCAATCGCAAGGTCGGCGGAGTTGCATTTATCGTCCATCACACGGATAAGTCCGGCTTTGTGCTCCATGCCCATAATGGCTTTCTGAAGCTGCCGGTCAACGACAACACGGTCGGTGACGATGACGACATTATCAAAAATAATTTTGTTGTCCGCATCGTGCAGCGAAGTGAGGCGGTGCGCCAGCCATGCGATGGAGTTTGTTTTGCCGGAACCTGCGCTGTGCTGAATCAGATAATTCTGCGTAGAGCCATTTTCACGCACGTCGGCCAGCAGTTTACGGATCACATCCAGCTGATGGTATCGTGGAAAGATGATGTTTTCAGACTTCTTCGTTTTCCCTGTCAGCTCGTCTTTGCTTTCCTTGGTTTCGATAAAGATGAACTTACTGATGAGGTCAAGGACGGTATCCTTTGTCAGAATATCCTCCCACATATAGGACACGCTGTACTTGTCTTTGAAGGTAGGATTGCCCGCACCGGCATTGACACCTTCACCGTTTCCCATGTTGAACGGCAGGAAGAAGGTGGCGTTGCCTGCGAGCTTGGTGGTCATATAGACCTGCTCCAAATCCATTGCAAAGTTCACAAGGCATCCGGCTTTGAACCAAAACAGCCGGGTCTTGGGGTCACGGTCAACACGGTACTGATAAATAGCATCCTGGTACGACTGACCGGCGGCATTGCATTTCAGTTCAAATGACATGATGGCAATGCCGTTCAGGAAGATGACCAGGTCAATGCGCTCATCATCGCTTGCCCAGACCTCCTCCATAACGGAGAAAATGTTCTTTTCGTACTTTTCCAACAGTTCCCGGTTAAAGGTGGTGGCAGGCTTGGTGTACATAAGCTCCAGCTTCATATTGGAGATTTCAATGCCGTGTTTCAGCACGTCCAGCAGGCTACCGCGCGCTTTTGTGACCTCAGAGTTGATGAAACTGACGAGGGTATCCTCCAGATCGGCTTTGTAGATTTTGCGGAGCGCCTCCATTTCCTCCGGCTGGGTATCGTTCAGAAACTGAAGCAGCAGCTCCCGATCCATAGCAAAGAGACGGTCGTAGCTGGTCGCTTTGCGGACGATGTAACCGTTGTCCTGCGAGAGCCTGTCCATGATGAAATGCTGATATTCTTTTTCGGAGAGAATACTTGTCATTTCTTTCGTTCCTCCTTGTGCCGCTTTTGTATGGCTGCAACCGCTTTTGGATTGAAATGTGCATGGCGAATCAAGTGGTACCCATCCTCATCGGCGTAAAGCACACGTTTCGGTTGATTGTTGTTCGACACTTGAATTTCAACCCATCTACGCTCTGGATACTGCGAGGAGCCAATTGAAAAAATAACTGCTCCGTTTTTCTCAAGCGCATCCAAAGCTGCATTATATTCGCTCCGTGCAATGGTATAATCCACGTCAAATAGATTTGCAAAAGCGGCTGTAGCATGAGCCAAGCTGTCGAACTCAGCATCCTTTGTTTTAGCCAATTTAAAATCGGCTTCCGCAACAAGCAAGGCTACGCCCCAGAACTCAGATTCTATGAATTCAACCTTCATGAGACGGGTACCTCCTTCTTGCCGGTTACATACTCAAAAATCAGAGATTTCTTGTATTCGTCGAGTGTTGCAAGCTGTGCTTTTTTATCAGCGATAACGGCATCCGCTTTTGAAAGCACAGAATCGATGTGCTTTACGATGGCATTCTGCTCATCCAGCGGCGGTACCGGATAGGAAAGCTCTGCCAGCTTGTTCCACCGAAGGTCACAGGAGCGCACACGAATGCCGGTCGCCAAAGCAAGGAACACATCGCTGTAAGCCATACTGCGAAGATAATACATGATGTACCGCTTGCATTGGTCGGTATCCAGCACATTGAGCACCGGAGAAGCCTTACCGCGTGAATCAGAGATGCCGATAGCACCAGCAAAGCCGTCCATACCGTGAATAACCAAGTCGTCAACATCGATGCCTTGATATCCGATTTCCTTGTCTGACATTGTAAATCCGTCCTCACGGCGATTGCTTCTGAGAGTGACCTCACCATCACGGAAACAAGTGATTACACCGTCATTCTCACGCACGGGCTTCTGCATATAGCAAAGAATGTACTTGCCACGGATAACGCCCCAGTGAGCTGGCATATCGCCAATCCACTGAATTCCACTGTCCTTCATCTCCGCATCCGGGTTCAGTCCCTTGGTGACAGTTTCGGTGATGACAGACCGCTTGTACTGCTCCAATGTGTCAATCTGCGTCTGAATATCTGAAATAATTTTATCCACTTCAGCTGTTGCTGTATCAAGATATTGTGTGACTTTATCTTGTATTTCTATCGGCGGCTCGAACACCGTAAGGCGAGAAAACTCCGAAAAGTTCAGCCCTTGTCGCACACCATTCCCCATGTTATAAAAGACCTTGGAGATGTCATAGGCGTGTAGTAGATATCTAAAGAATCCACTATTGAGTCTTCTAATCGGACGCAAAGCAATATATGCAGAAGTAATGATGCCTCTTTCCTGGCACAAGCCAGTACGCAGGCTTTTCTTGTCGTTTTGGAGATCTGTAGGACGAATAATTATATCGCCCGCTTCAACGATATTGTAGGTATTAAAACTTTCCGGAAGCAGTCCACCATTGGTGTTGATATCTTTCCTGATGACACGGCCATAACTTAGTGAAAGCAAATTATCCTCTTGTCCGAATATGTTTTTATTTTTCCTCTCACCAAAGTAGTAGTAAACGGGATGTGCCACCCAATCTGAGGGAATTTCTCCTACCCAAGATAGGCCGCTATCTTTCATCGTTCTCATATCATCACCGCCTTACTCAAACAGTTTTGCGACATAATCCGAAACCGAACGCTCCAAATCCATGAATCTTACTTCCAGTTCCTCACTGGCTGTCGGTTGCTGATATTTGTAAAAATATCGTGTGAACGGGATCTCCGCGCCGGTTTTGATAACAGGCTTCTTTGCACCGAGGTTCTCCTCGAAGAATGCGGCGGCATCCGGGATGTGCGGCAGAACCTCTCTTGCCATATAATCCTCGATGCTTTCTTCCCATTTCACCAGTTCCATGTCCTTGGTTTCCTTGTCATAAATGATGTTGCCCTTGCGGTCACGCTGAATCTCGGCATTCTTGTCCATAACGGACAGACCGTCCGCAATCTTTTCCAACAGCTTCTTATCTGTTGTAGCCTTGCTTAATACTTCGGTAAGATGCGGCATAAAGGCGTCCGGTGACATCCACACGGTATCACTGATGGCGTGGTTCAAATCCGCAAGAATCGCATCGTAGATAGGCTTACCGACAAAAAACTTATTCAACTGTTTCTGGGCTTTACCGTCCCGCTCTTCCATCAATTCCAAGTCTGCAAATTTCACTTCGTTGTAAAGGCTGTCAAGTGCGCCTTTGCCCACCATCGCCTGAATCCGTTCCTCCGTAATGGCGTAGCTGCGCTGGAGGGGCTGCATCACCGTATACTCGCGGTAAATGAACTCCTCGTTCCGGTAAATTTTGCAATACTCGTTCTCTGCGAAGTCCGCATACAGCTTGGTAACGGCACTGCGGTCTTCGGGAGAAATCTCATTTTTCTTATCGCCCAGGGCTTTACGCAGCTTTTTGAAGAAAGTCGAGGCGTCAATCAACTGAATCTTGCCTTTGCGCTCCGGACGCTTATTCTTGGAGAGGACCCAGATGTATGTAGCGATGCCTGTGTTATAAAACAGATCGGTGGGCAGCGCAATGATGGCTTCAATCAAATCACTTTCCAACATCCAACGGCGAATCTGACTCTCGCCGGATGCCGTTCCGCCGGAGAAGAGCGGGCTGCCGTTTTCGATGATCGCAGCACGACCGAAGTTATCGTCCATCTTGTCAATGGCAGACTGAAGGAACAGCATCTGCATATCGCCGGAACCGGGCAGACCCGCGCCCCAGCGACCGTCAACGCCTTTCTGATATTCTGCGTTGACGGCATCCTCGACGCCTTCTGCGGCATCCTTACCGCCCCATGCAGTGCCAAACGGCGGATTTTCCAGCACGAAGCGCATCTTCGTGCCCTTAAAGCGGTCAGCTTTCATGGTATCCTGATAGCAGATGTTTTCGGCGTTCTGTCCCTTGATGAGCATCTCGGCAAGGCACATGGCATAAGACTCTGGGTTGATCTCCTGTCCGAACAGGCGCACATCGGCAGAAGGATTATAACGCTTGATGAAATTATAGCCGGTGGAGAGCATACCGCCCGTGCCGCAGGCCTGATCCAATATGGTGATGACCTTGCCGTCATCAAAGATATCGTCACAGCCTTCGGCAAGCAGAATATTGACCATCAGTTTAATAATGTCGCGGCCGGTATAGTGGTCGCCGGCTTCGGCATTTTCAGAGAACTTACGGATCAGTTCCTCGAAAATATATCCCATCTTCACATTGTCGATGGTACGAGGATCAAGGTCAAGTTCGGAGAAGGCCTTGATGACGGAGAGCAGGCGGTTATTCTTGTCCATCTTGTCGATTTCTTCGCCAAAGTTCAGACCGCGCTCCTTGGACATCAAGATTTCCAGCACATTTGCGGAAAATCCCTGCAGATAGCTCTTAAAATTGGCGGCGATATGGTCTGCGTCATTTACAAGCTCTGCAAGGTCAAATTCACTGGTGTTATAAAACTGGAAGCCGGAAATGCGATACATCGCCTTTGCCGGGAAATTCGGGTTTGCTTTGAACTGGTCTACGACTTTCTGCTTGGTGGGCGCAAGAGCACACTCAAAGCGGCGGATGATCGTCATCGGAATGATGACATCCTTGTACTTGTCGCTGCGGTACGGTCCACGCAGTTTGTTTGCGATGGACCAGATAAAGTTTACTTCGGTGGAAACATCGACAGGTGAATCGTCCCACATTGCATCTATCATCTGCTTATTAGCCATTTACTTTTCCTCATTTCTCTATTTATGTAGCTATTATCAGCTGGAAATCATTCATCCTCCTGAAGCAAGAAAAGTGCGTTGTTATTTATCTGGTACAATCTCCATGATATCTTCGATACCGCAATCCAACGCAGTGCATATCTTTAAGAGAATCTCTGTAGTGACATGCCCGTTTCTTCCCATCTTAGTAACGGATGCAGGGCTGATACCCGCCTTTTCGCATAGATCCTTCTTCTTCATATCCTTGTCGATAAGTAGCTTCCAGAGTTTTTTATAACTTATGGCCATATTGAATCTCCTTGAACACATACAAATGTGTATTACTATAGATTGTTTTTTGCTTTCAGAAGTTGAAAATCTCTTTTGTAGTTCACAGGCCTAATGCGCGCCAAAATGCGATTGCACACTTCTGGCGACCAATATATTGTCAAGTGCTGCTTGGCTCGAGTGATTGCTGTATAAAAAATGTTATGAGTTATTTGATCTTCGGTTTCATCTGCAATAACAATTTTCACAGAATCATACTCAAGGCCCTGCGCTTTGTGTATGGAAACCGCATATGCAATCTGGAAAGGAACGATGTGCTCCATCGTTGTGCGTTCTTCATCACTGGAGTATGGCTTTGTTCGATTAATGTTAAAGCCAACTTGCGTTTTTCCTCCATCATTACCAATATAGTCCAGTCCATAACAACACAGCACTTCCAGCTCATCGAGCAAAGCATCAATCTCTACTGTGAAATATACGCTTTCAGTTGAATCTTGGATTGAGAGGATTCTTCCTTTCATGTTGTTATAAAGGACACTAAACCGGCCAGAATCGTTAAACAGAATGGGATCACCAACTTTGAATCTCCATACTCCTATATCTACTGCCGGATTCGAATTATTTAGTTGTAGTAGACGATTAATGTTATTTAGGCCATAGAGCCCATTATAATTTAGGCACAATATAATCTCATCATCTGATTTTGAGTCGAAAATATCGCTATCGATTGGATGAGAATAGTCACTACGCACCATTTTTTCCAAGACAATATTATCATCGTCCATATTTCGAACCTCTTCCCAAAGCCTTTGAAGTTGTTCGTCTGGGCTTCGATGAGGTATTGTCAACTCATGACAACAGCGGTCTGGTAGTACATTTCTAATTATGCTAAACCAATTGCCAAATCCTATAGCTTCAATTTGGTATGTATCCCCAACCAGAAGCAATGCTGCATCTTCTGCGCGATTTATGACTTTAAGGATATCCTCGTTCTTTACTGTGCTGCATTCGTCAACCACTACTAAGTCATAATTTGAGGTCTCATACCAACCACTACGAACAAACTTATCAATAGTAGTAAATTCGTCCGATCTATCACAACACGTGACCTTTCTTCGCAGATTTTCTACTGCTGGATTAGTCTTTGCAAGATAAATTTTCTTTTTCCCTTCTAAAAGCTTTGATATATGGTTTACCAGTGTCGTCTTTCCTGTTCCAGCTGCACCATAGATGAGGTGAACTGCAGATTCAGAAAATAAAGTCTTTAAGATTTGCTCCTTAACCTCGTCATCCAGTCTTTGACCCGCAGGCAAAAGTTTTAGCCGAGAAATCATTTCCTCTGAAAAAGATGATGAAATTGCCGGTACATTATCAGCTAATTCTTCAAGTTTATTAATAATCTGCACAGTTGCAATTTCGCAGCCCTTAGAATAAACATAATCCTTAAAGACTCCTAACTCACTCGCCGGTCTAAACCCGCTATATAGGGAGCGATTATATTTTTCTATTGTTTGCTCAATCTCTTGGGGTATGCCAAACATTGTAAGCTGATCAATTGGAGTAAACAAAACTCCATTCTGATTTGTATTCTTTTCGATATATCTGGTAAGCAATTCTCCTTTATGTCCCGCTGTATCAATGCACTCGAACAAATCGTACAGATTGGAAATGTGTCCTTTGGGATTAAATGAATAAGGATTCCTGTCAAAAGGCATACACCTGGAAGAAATATTTAGTCCCGCATACCTCTTTTCATCTCCGTGTGCCTGTTGATCTTTAATAATTCGGTTGTTCATGCGATAAAGCAAATATCGAATAATATTTGCGCCGTCTCGCTTGCTGGCAGAAATCTCTCGGCAAATGTCCAGCATATCAAAAATATACGAATGGCGCTTTTGAGTTGATGCAATAACCCAGTTTTTTATACTGTCATATTCTCGCTGATCGTAGTCAATGATGTCTACCAATGTTGCTCCGTTTTGCTCCAAGTAGCTCATCACCATCTTATACTCATTGAGGCCTCGAGATACAGAGCACTCAACATTAAGCAATTCAGCAAAATTATTTAGTTCACACGGGCGAATTGATACATGCCATTCGGTTATGATTTTGATGGGAAAATCTGTATTGAACACACTAATGGTGGCATCAGAAAATGATAGCGCAACACAATAATCTGTAGAAATGTCGTACTTGGTAAACGCAGTTATTCGATTGAATTTATTTGGTTTCTCGTCTGCAGGTTCTAATGCAACCTCATAATAGATTTCTTGATTTACAAAGAATGGCTTAATTTTATCAATATAGTAATTATCAAAGTTTTTCGGCGGTGGAGTCCTAAGTCTCTTTTCAATTTCTGTAGCAACTTTTTGATAATAATCTTTGGTTTGTTCATCTAAATCCTCGAGAAACATGTCGACGTTTCTGAGGATAATCATTCCGTATCTATCATATACCGCCTTTTTAAGTTGGAGCAAATATCGATAGTACTTTATCATCAGACGCTCAGCGCCCTCTTCTGAAGGGGTAAAGTGAGAAACTGATGCACGCAAAAAATGATCAAACCTCGCAACAAACTGGTACGGACGAACATTACCAAACTTGCTTGCTACCTTATTGATATCCATTTTTTGATCCGGACGCACGTCTTTCCAAATTTTGAATGCAATGTGATCGTTTAGATTGCGAACTACACTTAAAATACGGAAAGCGACTTCACCGCGGTTGCTACGTGTAGCAGTAGAAAGCGCCTTATCGATACCATCACTGGCTCTATTGATTTCCTTATCTGTAAGGCTATTCATAGTGTCCTCCTTCCGATATACAAAAAATGCTCTGCCGCTTGGCAGAGCATTCGGTCTATTGCAGCCATACTGCCAAGGCCTATTCCAACACTTGACAGTGTTGTTTATAATGATAGCACATTTGGGCAGGAAAAGCAAGAAAATGATAAATCCGCACGAATTCCGACTCTATTCAATTTCTTTTCAAGTGCGAAAGAAACGGTTGAACCTCCGGACAGTCAGAGCTACAATGCCAACACCTCATAACGAGGACAAACTGATTGGAGGTCAAATGATGAATTATGAAGTAACCCCGTTTCAGGACTACGAATCGATCACCATTGATGAGCTGAAGGATCAAGCTAACAGTCTACTGAATCTGGTAACGGAAGAACAGCGACCGCTGCGCGTATGTATGAATAATGGCAAGGAGTTTCTGCTGTTCCCTCATGATGTGCTTGCACTGATCTGCGACTCTGACTTTCGCTTGATCCTGCTGTCGGCAATGCGGTATGCGATGGGCAGAAACACATGCATGCCCGTGGTGGTTTCCGATTATATCAAACGTCACGTTCAGCTTCTGGATGATAAGTTTCTCGTACTGGCTGCCGATGATATCCGGCGGCACCTTGAAGACTATGCAGAGCATGAAATGAATCCGAATCTTTGGCATGGCCTTTTAGGTGCACTTGAGACAGAGCAGAGAGAGCGTGCCACTCATAAGGCAAGGAAAATCAGACCTTGCCCAGCCTGCGGAAAGCCATTGGAAATCATGAGCATTGCTGACAACCGGCATTCACCTGGCGGATTTGATGTAATTGCTCACTGCCAGAACTGTCTCGCTGATTACGAATGGTTCTGTGATAAAGATGGCAGTGTCTCAGATATGAAGCAGTATTTCTTCGGGTAAGGCGAGTGTGTGTTCCGGCAGGAGACTTTGGGTGTATTCCTTGTTTATAGCGGCTCAACCCTTAAACTGTGCGCCAACTACTATAAAACGACTAAAAGGGCCGCACCTACTCGTATGAACAGGTGCGGCCCTCTAATTTGACGGAAATTTAATTCAGCCTGAAATAGCAGGTATTCTTCCCACGACCTTCTTTTTTCAACTCACCGGTTGCGACCAGTTTTCGCAAGGCTCCCTCTATTGAACTGTCACTGAGCGTCGGGCAAAGCCCGCGGATGTCCTGTTTATTGAATCGACCGATTCTATTCTTACTTGCTCTGCGCACCATTTCCAGTGCGGGCAGCTTGGTTTCTACCAGCGCCGCACGATCCTCAAAGTCCTTATAGGCCGCAAGGATCGTCCCGAGCAGGTACTTGATGAATGGCACTACATCTTCCGTGCCTTCGTGCCAGCCGGTTTGCGCCTGTGCAAGCGCATCGTAGTACAGATCCTTGTTTTTGGCGATTT
>ERZ827168.3514-NODE-3514-length-15931-cov-35.908667_pt1 | contig 15931 bp, 17 predicted proteins | sample MGYA00519868_ERZ827168 | MGnify/ENA primary metagenome ERZ827168 (study PRJEB31778, sample SAMEA3449271) | human gut metagenome | biome: human gut; feature: human-associated habitat; material: faeces | place: United Kingdom | collected 2010/2012 ...
ATGATAAGATATTCAATTGGATTCACCCAAAACCATTCTGGGAATTCTATTGGGATATAGATAAGAAAAGAATATTCAAAGTGCATACATCAACTTGGTCTTATCCTGATGGATGGTGGAATGGTGACAGATACAAACCAAAGAGATGTCATAGGGCAGAATGTTATGTACAACCAATGTATATTGATGAAGTAAACAATACAATAGAAACAAAATATTCTTTTTCATTGATTAGATTAGGTGCAGACAATAAATGTTGGTGTGTCGATACTGAAAAGAAAAGAATGGGTGGATATTGTGATGGAAGATTTGAAGGTAAATTTAATAAGAGAAGTGCTTGTTCAAGAGTAATTGGAGTACCTTACTTCAGAATGCTTGATAAGGTGTTTAAAACAAAAGAAATTGAATATGTTACATCGTTCAAACCTTATCCATTTACTTCATTGTCGTTTTGATTCATTATATATAAAAACAAAAAGAAATGCAGAAGAAAGTATTATATATCTATGGCTATGGTAGTTCACCAGAATCAAGTACATGCAAATGGCTAAAGAATAATCTCCCAAATACAATTGTATATAGTTTTGAATATGTTCAGTCAGATCCAGAAAATTCTATTCCATATTTATGCTCTTTAGTAGAAGAATTGGATATTGATATTGTGATTGGATCAAGCCTTGGTGGATGGTATGCTATGCATATTGCAAGCATTTGTTCATTACCAAGTATTCTCATCAATCCTGTTACAGATTCTACTTTAGAGCAAGTTGTAGATTATGTTTCAGATCATGATAGTCATATTGTAGAAAATCTTGTAAAGTATTCTAAAGAGCATCCATTATTTGAAACAAAAGAACATTGGACTGGATATCGGTGGGATAATGCAGAAAATGGATATTATTCTGTGTTAATTTGGAGTGATAATGATGAAGTTATTATTAATAGCAATGATATTTCAACAGAATTAAAAGAGAATTTCTTAACCAAGTGTATAATAAGAAATGGTAAGCATAAACTTACAAATGAAGAAAAGGAGAAGTATATTATTCCTTATTACAATAAATTAGTAAATGAAATTATTCCAAAAGTGAATAATTTTTATAAAAATACAATGATAATGCCATGATTAAGCTGTCAGAATATGTAAATGAACATTTTGTAAATGGTACGAACAAAACACAAATAAAAGAATTGTTAGACAAATACTATCCTCAAATAAAAGAAGTGATAGATGATGGATATAGAGATATTGGTGGTGCTATAGGGTTTGGTGATAAAGAAAGTATATTGAATGAATCAGATTTTTGCAAACTATATAGAGATAAAGACGGAAACATTTTAGCTGTATCATTCTATGCAGATAAAAGACATCCTAATCGCCACCAATTATGGCTTAAAGATGATAGAAAGCAGAATAGAGGAAGAAAAATATGTTGTTGTGCTGCTAGAAAAGGATATTCTGAATACTTGAAGAAAATATTGGTTGAAGATTTTAAAATCACAAATAGAAATGTATGGGGTGAATTTTCATCAAAAGCAGCAACATTTGCAATGAAATGCGGAGCATTGCCTATTCCAGTAGATGCAGCACAATCAATACTTTCTGATAAGATATTTTCTGATAAGAAGGATGATGGATATTTCTATACAAGAGAAATAGGTAATGAGAAACAAAAGCATACAAAAATTCTTATGGGAAATCATCTTTTCTATAACCATAATATTGATGAGAAGCTTACTGAAGAAGAGATCCAGAAGTTTAAAGAATTGGCAAAGAAATATGAAGTAGAAGATAAGGAACTAAACCATATTTAATATGACAGAAAATCAATTGAAATATGCTCCTAAATTATTCATATTAGTGATGGGAGCTAATGCTGAAATATGCAAAGGATTCACTTTTCAGGATGAGTTTGACCTTGCATTAGAAACTTGGGCTAAAGAGCTTCCAGAGAATGTTAGTATTGTATATTATGACGGTGGATCTTATATGAAATCTGAATTCAATCAATATAAAGATCATAAGAATGTTTGGCATTTGCATCTTGCTTGTGAAGATGATATGCAATATACATTTAAGAAAACTTGGATGGCATATAGGTTTATTGCAGACAAGTATTCTCCAGATTGGATATTCAGAACTAATACAAGTACTTATGTGAATATCAGAGTTTTGAATGATTTCATATTTAATCATGCTGATCCAAAAATCACTTATGGTTCAGATTTATATTCCCTATCTGAAGCTTGTTGTCCTTATCCACTTTGCATATACCCAAGAGGAAATGGAATTCTTACAAGTAAGAAAGTATATGATAAAGCAATCATAAAGAATGGTATTTCTTTTGCTTACCAGACTATTTGTGATGATATTGTGTTTGGAAATCTGATCAACACTTACAATATTAATGAAGGTAGAAAATATATTGACTATATTGGGGGATTACCACATGCTTGGTATAAGTGTGTTGACCAAATATTTGACAATAACCATAAATTGAGTAAATATGGTGATTATAATTTGAATTATAATGATTTTGTAACTATTACTGTCAAGAAATATCGAGAAAGAGAGAAGGAAAAAGAACATTATCTTGAATTGCATAAGAAAATAAAATCAGATCATTTGATGAATATTGTAGAACCAATATGGACAAATGAAATGCTTGAATACACTAAAGATCCATCAATCTTTCTAGGATCAGTTTTGGGCTATATTGATATTGACAAATGGAAATCACTTGATAAAAATTCTTTATTCCTATATGAACTTGGACATAAAGCTTCTGATGATGAACAACATTACAAATACAAAGAAATCCAAGGATATAATTTTTTCTAAATTTTTGAAATAAACAATAAAAGTTCTATATTCATAATGTTAATGAATGTAGAACTTTAATTTTTATAATTAGAACATGAAGAATTGTACAGAATTAGATAAATTTAATTTGGAATTGGTATTGCAAGCAATTTTATGGTATGGTACAGGTTATCATAGTCGTAATACTACTATCAAGATTGATTTATTAAAGGATATTTTTGAGATAACCACACCAGAAGATTTACAAAAACTATACAATTTGTTAGGTGATAAGTCAGAAAGAATCTATGGTGTATGTTTTACAGATGGTACAGTAGAAATGTATCCTATTAAGGAATGTCCTATCTATCTAGTTTCACATGATCCATCATTGACAAATCGTTCTATCATATATTCTTTTAAGGATGATCTTGATGATGCAGGTATTTTTATTACAGAATTCTTTAATGATTTAAGAGATTGTCTATAAATTCACCAGGATGGCGCCTGGGTCACACAGGGAGCGGAAAAATACTTAGGAGTATATTCTATCAGCTAAGATAATTTTAACGTCCCTGACACAATTTAAGTAAAACAAAAAGAGAACCTTCAATTGAAAGTTCTCTTTTCTTTTATATTATTTATATCTTATTTGTTTTCAAGCATTGCAAGTTCTTTACTTAATGAAGAAAGAATAGCAATTTTTGTAGGATCATTCTTATAAGATTCTGCAAGTTGTTGTATCTTCATACGACGAGATTCAATTTTTGCATCTTTATTTGCTTGTAGTTGTTCATGAATTTGTGCATAAGAATCTGGGTCTTCTTTCTTCAAATCTTCATTAATACGAGCTTGGTAGTTTTCACGAAGATTGATATTAGTCAAAGACTTGATTTGATCCAATGCTTCATGCATGTATTCAAAATTCTGGCATTCATTACACTTTACTTGTGCACTACGATTCCAAGTAAGTGTAACATTTTCTTTAGCTTCTACAATTGTAGCAATACTGCCATCTGCACATTCAAGAATCTTAGCATTATCTACTTCACAAATGTTATCCATACCTTCTTGTACAGTAGCAACATTAGCTACTATATTCATGAAGTTAGTCTTAGTAGCACCAAACATAGTAGTAGAAAGATTGTCACAATAAACTTTAAAGTCTACTGTATTGTTGAATGATTCATCTACAATATTATCCTTCTTAAGTTGAATACCAGATTCAGCAAGAACAAAAGTAAATGGTTTTTCACCAAAGTTAGGAGTCCAAGTAAATACAAGACTTTCATCTACCTTTTCAAAGTTAGGAAGAAGATAGTTGATAGTATTGAAAGTCTGATCTTCACACATCTTATTCTCTACTTTACCTTCTTTGATACAATAAGTAAGTCCATTTACACAGAACCAAGTTTCATCTTCATTCACAATAGCATAAGACAATGGATTGATTAGAGAATACTGTTGTGTACGTACTTCATCAACATGCATTGTACCATATACTTCTTTACAAATATTTCTGAATTCTGGAATGTACTGGATGGATTTTAGTGCTCCAGCCTTAATATACTGTACTACTTCTGATTCATTCATTTCAAGAAGCTTTTCTGCTGTCTTACAACCTTCCTTAGCAATATAACCATAAGGATCATTAGAGTTTTCAATGATCTCACATGCACTTGCAATCTTCCAACTTATCTTGTTTTCTGTTACATACTTCAGAACGGACTCTAAAATAGAAGCAATACCATTGTCATACTTGTGGTTGTATGCTTCAGATATGAAACCATTGACAAGGCCATAGCTTGCTGGATTTGTGTAAAGATAGCCACGATAAGATTTCAAGAATTCCTTACCTGACTCGGTAATAGCCTCTGTCATGTTGAGTTTTTCAGCAAATTGAAGGCCTTTAATCAAATTTAGATTCATTTTAGTTTTTGGTATAATTTATTTATGACTAGGTTCGGATGAAACCGAAACACTTAATTTCTATTTTATTAAAGTACAAGATTTAATTCTTAGTTGTTTAAAAATAAAATACACTATGATAAATTTCGATTTCATAATTGATTGTTTGGCTTCATTAAATACCATGAGGAATGATGTTGGGTCTATGAAAAACATCAACATTCTTTCTGATATGATTAAAGAATCCATATTAGACAATCAAACAATATATATTACAGGAATAGGTAAGCCAGGATATATAGCTCAAAAGAATGCTGCTACATTGAAATCAATAATGGTTGATGGACAATTCATAGATGCGTGCTTAGCAGGACATGGAGATTTAGGACCTATTTCAACTGACAAACCATCTTTGTTGATTGCTATGTCAAAATCTGGATGCTCAAATGAACTTTATGTGTTGTTCAAATATATGAAACAATTGCGACCAAAATGTAAAATTATAATGATTTGCATGTCAAATGAAATGCAATTGAATAAAGTAAGGTCATGTAAAGATATTGATTTTATTTGTCACATAAAGACAGATCCAGGAGAGTTGGATGGATTTGGAATTGTACCTGCCACATCAAATATAATATTTGAAGCAGTAATGTCTACAGCTATATCTGGGGCATTCAATTCAGAAGAGCTTGGTATGGTAAACATGTGTGAAAGATTACAAAAGAGTCATCCATCTGGAACATTACAATCAAAAGTTACTAATCTTTTGAATACTTTAAGAAACTAATCTATATTAATATTGTCTATGTTAGTATTGATTTAAAATTAATGAAAATGAAAAAGAATTGTTTATTTGTTGTTCAGTCACATTATCCAGAAAGTCATTATATGGAGCTTAACTTAGAGTTAGTTTTTCCATTCTATTTGGTCACGGATGGAGAAAAAACTATAATTGAGAGAAAGATTGATGAATTGCTTGATAAATATGATGGTGATATTTATATTTATGAGGCATTTCATGAATATGCTGAGTTGTTGGATTCATTTCTTTGTCATAATAGAGAATCTTATGATAGAGTGCATGTAATTTCTGAAATTGATAGGATGGGTGATTTGACAAAAACTTTTTCTATTGAATGCTGGGATAAAGGTATTAGAGAAGAATTTGACCAAAAGAAATATCTTAGGGATTTGTCAACTAAAAATACATGCAGATATTTCAATCAGATTAAAATTGAAGATGATAAAGTAATTAAGATTGCAAAGACAGAAGATGCTATCAAATTACAAAAGATTGAAAATGATTTCTACGACAAATATAGCAATATACCATGTTTATGTGGAAAACAAGGATATGATGAAAACAAACATGAGTTGATTTTAAATAAAATCGATGGAGTAACAGCTCAAGAATGGTATTATAAAAATGGTGATTTTAAGAAATTGATTTCTAATGTAATAAAAGCTTTACATACCATTAATAATGTTGATATAGATGTAGATGATGAAGCTGAAGATATCAGAAGGGCATTCTACAATGAATTGATTGGAAAAGTATATACTAGGGTAAATCCATGTAAGAAATTGATTGATTATTTCATTGAAGAAACTGAAGTAAGGTGTATTGATTACATGCCAATTACAACACATTTTAATGTATTGATGGATGCATTAAAGAAATGGTATGAGAATAATGAAATTAATTTCAACGCGTGTCTTTGTCATGGTGACCCAAATACGGATAATACAATGATTGATAAAGATGGTAATGTAATCTTTATTGATCCACGTGGATATTTTGGAAATCTTAAGACAATTGGATTAGGAATGGCAGAATATGATATTGCAAAATTCTGCTATGGACTTAATGGATATTCAAGATTCAACAGTGCTCCTTATGTCACAATTGAAGAAATTGATTATTCGAATGGTATGAATCTTAAATTAGAATACCCATCTGGTGATTTTTCTTCAATTACACAAATTGATTTGGATGATATGCCAATTGATACAAATATAAAGATTATCGTTGGTATTATTTGGATGAAATTGACTTCATATATTATAAATGATCCAATGAAGAGTGTAATTGCTTATCTTTATGGAAATGCAATTTGTACAAAGTATTTGAAAGAATTAAAATATTTGAAATAAAAAATAAAAATTGGGATATCAAATACGGTATCCCAATTTTGCTCCAACTGCTGTCAAAATCAATCTACTTGTCATTAAACTACCTAATGGACCCTTCAAATCAATTCCAAGAACATTAGCAACAGATTTCATTATTGTAGGACCAACAGTAAAAGCTGCAGCACCAGCAAATAAACCAGTAAAAAGTCCTTCTTCTATTGATTTACCTTGTTCTTTAGATTCTTGAAGTGACTTGATGATGTCATCATAAACTTGAGATTCATTTATAGGTTTCTCAAGATACTCATTTATCTGTTTCATTGGATCACATTAATTAATCTGAAATTATATCATTTGTTGTTTTCTTTTTCTTGGAATCTTCTGTTACCATTCCTTCACAATAAGTGTGAATTTGAGTAGTTTGATTACATGGTACCTCCGTTATTACTGTTTCCATTGTCTTTATTGTCATTATTTTTGTTTTCTTCAGAATTACCTGATTTAGCTTCAGCCTTCATAGATTTGATAATATCTGCGATTTTTGGACCTTTTGTCTTGGACCATCCAGATGATTGATATCCATAAGGTTTCAAATTATCTAACAAGAAACTAAAGTCAGATGAAAATTCTGTTATCAAAACTTTACAAGTTGAATCAAGTTGCTTAGTCAATGTTGCGGTCTTAGCTTGTGTATTTGTAACACATCCAGCTATACTATTTGGTACTAAGAAACCACCATCAAAGAAACTATCTTTTGCTTCTTCTTGACCAGACATGACTTTAATCCATCCTTTAACTGTTGTTTCAAAAGCTGGCCATTGTTTGAATGCACCAGCATCACCTTTTACAGATTTGTTTTTGTTATCTTGTTGATCTTGGTCATTATTTTGCTGATCATTATTTTGATTGTTATTTTGCTGATCTTCTGCTTCCAAAATCAAATCACTTAAGCTTTTCATTCTTAATATTCTGTAAGTTTATTAAAAATAAATTAATATCTTCTTTATTGAAGAGTTCAACATAATTCAAATTGTTCTTCTTTGCCGTTTCTCTTTTCTTTGGGTCTGAAATTGTCCAAACATTAACTAATGGACAATTATCACCATATTTGTTTATATGTTCTTTTACTAAATTCAAATCTTCAATAGAATTTGGGTTATAAGGATGTTTTCCATGGGTATAATATCCTTGGAGTTCTATAAACATATCTAATTCTGGTATATAGAAATCACAGTGCCAAGGATATCTTAATTCTTTGTATTCTCGTTTTACTGATGGAAATAATGAATAAATATCTTTATATAATTGTTCTTCTATTTTAGAAGTATTCAGAGTATGATTTTTCTTTCTAATTTCAAATACCTTTTGTGATATCCCCGGAATTTGGATTGGACTATTATATCCTGTGTTTTCTTTAAATGCTTCTAAACATTTCTTTCTTATATTTTCATTTTTCCAAACATGGTCTACTCCATATTTTTCTAAACAAGTTTGTTTTATTTTTTCTCTTGTTGATTTTAATTCCATAATATTGGTAACTCCATATTTGGATAACATATTTTGTTTACTTGATTCTAAAGCAAATGTTGAAGTTACTCCATATCTTTTTTCTATTGTTTCTGTACATTTTTTATGGATTTCTTTTGATTTCCAAACATGATCTACTCCATATTTTTCTAAACAAGTTTGTTTTATTTTTTCTAATGCTTGTTTAGATCCACCACCATTTTTAACCCCATATTTTTCTAAGCAAGTTTTCTCCCTTTTATTTTTTGCATATTTATTTCCACAACTTAATGAGCAAGTTTCTTTAAAATAAATTTTGTTATTTGATACTCCAGCATATTTTACATAATTTCCACATACTGGACATTTTGGATGTTTATCTATATGGAATTTAATTCTATTTAATGTTTCTGCTAAAGAAAAAGAATCATTATATCTATTATCTAAATATTCTTTTATATTAGGATATTTATTTATCTTTCTTGTTTTATTTGAATTGAAATTTCCTGTTTTGTTTATAAAAATTTTTAATATTAAATTATCATGATTTCTCATAATATACAAAATGCTGTCTAAATTCTTATAAAAGAAAATAGACAACATTTATGTTAAATTATTTAATTAATTGTTAATAAAAGTTAAAATTTCTTTCCTCCTCGCATTGCGGAATTCCGCATTTGCTCTGCAATCATCTTTTCAGCAAGTTGTAATGCTTCATCATCTTCGGCATTCTCATAAATTCTCGCACAAGTAATAAATGATCTACAACTAACTTCAATAGGTTTTCCTTCTTCAACTAATTTTTCAAGATAATTCATAGCTTTAGCCTTAGATGTCATTGAAAGATGATTAGATTCAATATTTGGCATGATATCACGAATTATTTGAAGCAAATCCTTAGTAGAGAAATCAAGTGATTGTGTAAATGCTCTATTTCGTAATGCAGTATCAATTTGTCCAACACTATAGTTTGTAATTACAATCATACCACATTTGTTATAATGTGACTTAGGAACTGGAACACCTTCATCATCCTTAAGTTCGCCAGAAACTTTATATGATACAAGACGACCTTCATCATCAGTAGTAGAATCTAGTGCGGCTTTAAGAATATTAATACTATCCTCGGGTGCTTTTGGTCCTACTAACGAATCTGCATCATCAACTAAAACAATATCACCTTTACTTTTATTGTTATAAAGTGTTAAATAAAGCTGACGTGGAGAACACTTACCTTTTACAGTATTATCAGCAGTCATAGTATATCCTGCTGCCTTAAGTTGTTGCTTTACACGGAAAGTCTTACCAATACCAGGAGCACCACAAAGAATTACAGCAGGTTGAATTCCTTTGATAACCATCTTTACATATAACTGCATTTCTTTGAATGCCGTCTTAGGATCTGACTTTACACTTTCAATTTTCTTTTCTGCTTCTGCAGCGCCAGCAATAGTAGATGATACTGAAACATTTTTCTTTACGGAGCATTCAAGATCATCTATAGATGTTGCACCACCTTTAATTGCATTCAATATCTGACGATATTCTCTATAAAGAGCTTTACCAAGATCTGGATCAGTATTTGATTTCATTTGAGCATATACTTCTTTTTTACGATCTTCAAGCTCCGTCTCATTGATCCACTGATAAGATTCGCCAATCTTCTTATATTTGTGACCAAGGTTCAAATGATACTTTTCAATAACCTTATCTTCAGAAATCCCTTCATAAATATGATATTTCTGTGCTCCAAAATACATATCCCAAGAAACACATTCATTCTTAGTATCATATACTTTACGTCCAAGCTTTACTGCTTCTTCTGATGAAATATCAAACTTACCACTGTTTATTACATTTGCAATTACTGGAATATAATAAACAATACTAGCACCCATCATCTTGATTTCAAGTTGTGCCTTACCTGTATAAGTTGAAACATTGCCCCATAGCATTGATGTACAATAAGATTTATCAAAGAAAATAATTGAATAAGGTACCATAGATTGTCCACTCTTCAAAAAGTTGATACTAAATGATGATTTCATTGATACATTATCCTTATCTACTACAACATACATTGCTGAACTACAATCATTACCATCAACTTTTAAATCATATACACCTAAGTAGTATACATTTCCTACAGTAATTTCTTTCTTCAATATACTGAGAATTGCCTTCTTTGCTTTATTATAATCTTTCTCTTTGAATGCTTCATTCATCCATTGAACATTCTCATTCATTATATCTTTATGCTTTACAAAATCTAAAAATGACATATCTTATTTTACGTAATTTGATTTTTTATCTTTAACAATTTCATAATTGTTTCCTTTTTCTGCATCTGACACAGCCTTTTTAGCTTGACCTTCAGTGTCACAAACTGTGATAATGGTACCATCATCTTTGTCTTTTACAACGAATACTTCAGCTTCTTCTTCAAAAACTAAAGCATCATTTAATGATTCTAATAAACTTTTCATTTTATTTATTCTAAAGATATCTTTATAGATAAAAATATGATTTATTTAATAGCACCACTATCAAATTTACCATTTTTCATTCTATTTAAAGCAGAACCTTCTTTATCAGGATAACTGCTTGGTTTAGAACCTTTTTCTTGACCTGCTTTATCTGTTTGTGGCATTTCACCTCTAGAAGGAGCATTATCTTCTGGATAATTGTTTATCTTTACATTCCAAATATTGTCACAAATAACTTGCAATGCTTTCTTTCTTATATCTTCACCTTTATCTGTATCAATATTCATTTTCTGTAAGAATATCTTAGCAGGTTCTTCTTGCAATTTATCATCTACGTAATCATGAATCTTTTCTCTATCCCATTCTTTATCATATAAGTTAGGACCATTTGTCTTTCCTGATGGTATTTCAGGATTTTCATCTCTAGTTGCTATAGCTGCGGCAATATTACCTTGTACAGCTTTCAACATCTGGATAGGACTTATATCAGCATCATAATCAAAGCATACCATTTTACCTTCTGGATTAATCATAGCACATTCTGACCAACGATGATGTCCATCTATTACATAATTACCTCTAAATGTTACTAATGGCATACCAGCGGTAATGATTTCATCTTTAAACAAATCTTTCATATTGGCAGAATTAGTAAGACTATGTTTCACAGATTTGTCAACATCTATTTCATTTTGTGTTGGTCTCAATTTCAACGGTTTGATAAGTTTTACTTTAAATACAAACTTTGTATCCCCTAAATCTCCACCAAAACCATCTTCAAGTAATGTCTTTGCTTTAGGATCATCAAGCATTTTGTTAAGTATCTTTACATAATCAGGATATTTCTTTCCCTTAAGCCACTTTTCTAATTCTTCTTTACGTTCTTTATTAGAATGTGTTGTTCTTGCATTCTCAAATATGTAATCTTCTAATCCTACCATTTTATTTACCTATCAAATCTGATTTTGTCTTTTCTGTCCAATATTCAGAATTGTCATATATTTTCTTTATGAACTTTTTATTTCCTAAATATTCAAACAGTTCATAATTAAAATATAGATAATGATCTTTATCATTTAATTTTTCTGATTGAAATCTTATGGCACATATATTTTCGCTAAGCTTATCTACAGTTGAAAGTATGTATATCTTTTCTGTATTTCCATCTTCATAAGAATACCTATATGAATAATGCCTCAATTTATTCATATCATGTTTCTTGCATCCATAAGATATTATATCAAGTAAATTAGAAGGTACTTTCTTATTGATTAATGGGAAACTTACTTTATATATCAATGGATCTAAATAGATAGATTTCAATTCTTCCACTTTAGAATTTATTATTGTCTTATCTTCTGATCCTAAAATATCTTCGGATAACCCTTTTAAAGTATCTATTACTGGTATACCTAATGGTTTGGAAAACCCAATAAGAGTTTTCCAATTTACAACATAAGTAATATCTAATCTCTTTATTTGCTTAGTATATCTTTCAAAATAATCATTTTCAAATATCTTTTCAGAAACTTCTAATTCTATCAAAAGGCCATTATTCTTAAGAGATTCTATTTGTTCTTTCCAATAGTCATCTATATTATCCAAATCTCCTACAAACAACAGATATCCATCGAGTTCTCTAAGCTTATCAGTTAACCAATAACAGCAATCTTTAGCTGCTCTGTTCAACAATGAATATTCTACTTCATTTATTGATTTATAATATAAATGTATTACTGTGAAATTTATCTTATCAGAAGTCTCTTCAATAGAGGAGTTTTCATTTTTTATTCTTTGCCACACATCCCTATTTACTAAAACTGGTGATGATTTTTTCAGTTCTTCTACTGTCATAGCATTCAATATTTATATATTTTATAAGAAGAAGAACTGTATTGGTTCTACTTGCTGTTGAGTCATATCGTCATAAGTCATAGTACATTTATGGATGATTGGCATTTCTAGATTTGTCTTAAGTCTTATATTTCCAACTTCATCTAATCCAATCATATCTGATTTATCATATATTGTTCTTACATCAACATAACTTAAGTCTTTAGATGATGTAAAATGAAGTTCTTTCTTATTCCAATAACCCCTGTATCTAGCTATCTCATCTGCTTCTGATATGAAATCTAAGTCAAAGCTAAGCAATCCATTAGTATTTTCTGTAACATACGATATCAATTCAGATTTACTTATAAATAATGTATCGGTAGGTAATGACATAAAATAATTAGATATTACATTAGTTATACTGGTTTTTATAGAATCTTTTATTGTAGATGTCGATAGCTTTATATAACATATAATGGAATATCTTCTTATTATTGGGTCTACAAAAGTAAGGGAAGTACCAACAAAAGCCTTATTTGATTGTTCTAAAGCCTGAATAATCATAGATTTTTGATTATCAGTCAATAACATAGATTCTTTACTTAATTTCAAATAATCACTTGGAGTAGATAAGTGATCTTTGAATTTAGAAAATGCAATACAAGTTATCTTTGTAGAATTTCTAGATGACATCAAATTGAATTGACCAACAAACGAAAATCTCTTTAAGAACATCTTGAAATTGTCTTCACTTGCTAATACTAAAGACCTAGAATTCATACCAACTAATTCTTTGACATTTGCAATAGTATCAGCATCTGTACCTCCACATATATAGCTTGTTATTGTGATATTTAACAAATCATTAGCTTCTACTAAATCTCCAATAGAATTTCTTATAGAAGATTTGAATTTTAAAGTAACATCATCTGATGGTGAAATATTTCCAAGACTTCCATCATGTGATATGTATTTTACAGTTATTTGGTCACCTTCATTCAAATTGTGTCCATGATATCCATTACCAAACATAATAGAGAATCCACCATCATATCCATTCTTTACTACACAGCTATGTTCATCTTCTATCATATCATACAAACAACTTGATATTGACCATCTTTCTCCATTTACATATACTTTCATGTGATTGATATCATACAAGCTATTTACTTCTGCCTCTATTGTTTCTAATGGTTCTCCTTTAGCCGTAGCTGTTGCTCTTTTCCAAGTACCTTGTAAAATAGATATAGAATGTGTTACTAATGGTTTACTCATATCTATTACCATGGAATCAACTGGTAAATCAACTGAATATGTTACACCAGTTGACTCATTCATCAACTGACATTCATCTTCTATAACTATCTTATCTGTTGAATTGGATATCTTATTAGAAATGAGCACAGTACCTGAAGCTGAAGCACCATAATATGCATCATATCCACTTATCTTTGCTAAACTATATATTGATTTCTTTCTAGTAGCGGTAAATATATTCTGTTCTGTCATAGCATCTTCTATATAGAACATCATATTTTGCATGACACCCTTTATTCCTTCTAATACGGATCCAAATATTGATGATTGAGAATATGCTTGTCCTAAACCACCAAATGATTTGTTGAGAAAATCCTGCATGGTTTCAGAAAAATTCTCATAAGATGTCTTTAATATTTCAAATAGTCTCATTTATCTGTATTGATATTTCTTTTCTTTAACTAGATTACCAGTATTTGGTGCTTTTAAACCTATTTTAACTTCATATATGTCACGTAAAGATCCTTTTATGACGTTTACTTCTATGCTTACATTCAACTTATTGCACCAATAGGTATTTTCTATTATCTTTCGTTGTATATATGATTGTACTTCCATAGGAGATGGAGTCATTTGCCATAAGAACTGTTCCATGTTTACCCCAAATCCAGGGTTTCCTAAAACCTGAGTACAATTAGTTCCAAGTAACAAATCTAATTCTTGTATGGCAGCATCATAAGGTGATTCTATTACTTTGCTATTATCTAATGCAAGATCTATTTCCATTCTTATTCTATAGTGTAATTTCCAGTAGATATGTATTCATTTTCAGAAGTCATAATATCATATTTTCCAGTTGCTTCATTTATTAGTTTTGAATTTATATTGAATATTACAAATGAAGATGTTCTTGAACTTTCATGCCACTTGTTTTCTCCTATTGACAATATGAATTCATCTACTTTGTTTACATAAGAAGATAATGATATTCCAATGTTTTGCGACATGTTTGAACGTAATATTATATTCTGCAAATCCTGAACTTTAAAGAATATTGGTTTGTAAATTATTCTTGGTTGAACAGAATTCTTTTGTATTTGCTGTTTGTCATCATTACTCTTTACTATGCGGCAATTCATATTACTTATGAAGTTGAAATTCTCTTTATTCATATTATCAATATCTGTTTCTTTTTTCTTTATAGACAATCTAGTATACTGTTGTTCATTTATTGTATATTTCAATTTGTCTTTGGTAAATAATACAGTAGGAGAAGAACAGTTCTTACCAATAGCTCTGTCTTCCATTATGAGTCTTACATAAACATTATCTGGTACTTGTGACCATTTAGAAAACAGGTCTTTCATAGGAAACAAAAAGTCATCAACCCTATCAGAATATGATATTTCTTCATGTATTATGTTTTTTGACAGATAGTCAGAAGAAACAATACATGTATATTTTACCATTTCTAAGCTATCACCTAAAATTTCTTTCAAATCTTCATAATCTTTAGCCCTTTCTGATAATGACTTATATTTAGAAAAATCAGTACTATATATTCTTTGCCAAGCAGATTCTATAGAAGAAAATGATTCTGGATAGCAAAATCTACCAACTACTGATATTGTACCATCTATAAATTCAAATGATGCTTTTATTGACATTTTAAAGTCGTCGACAAAATAACAAGAAGCTGGTTTAGCATATTTGTTTATAGTGAATATTCCATTATCTGATATTGATTTCCACGGATATAAAGTTATGTTTAATGAAATCATTTCAGGAATAGAATATGGATTTTCAACGTATTCTTTCATTTCTGTTCCATCATCTTCCTTATGATATTTCCAATAATGCAACAGTAAGTTCATATCTGCTAATTGTATACATCCATTTTCTGGATTTTCTAATTCCTTATATACCTGGTAATCTGTATCTTTATGAATAGTTCTACTTAAAGAATCAGTTTCTTTAACATATTTTATCTTATCTT
>ERZ827168.3521-NODE-3521-length-15913-cov-5.032602_pt1 | contig 15913 bp, 14 predicted proteins | sample MGYA00519868_ERZ827168 | MGnify/ENA primary metagenome ERZ827168 (study PRJEB31778, sample SAMEA3449271) | human gut metagenome | biome: human gut; feature: human-associated habitat; material: faeces | place: United Kingdom | collected 2010/2012 ...
ATTCTGGCCAAGCACCGTAACGGCGCGGTGACCGACGTGAAGCTGCGCTTTTTGAAAGATCAGGCGCGTTTCGCCGACATGGACGTGGATGAGAACTCCACGGCGGCCGACCCGATGGGCGGCGGTGGCGGTTACAGTCAGGTGTCGAGCGGCATGAACGCCCCGCAGGGCGGCTACGGCGATGCGGAGGTGTCGGGCGGATTCGCGGGAGGCCTCGGGTCGTCGATGGGCGGCGAGTTCGGGCTGGACCGGGGACCGCTCAACATCGACAAGCAGGCGCCGCTGTCGGATGAGGTGCCGTTCTAAAGGGTGGCGAACAGTATAAAAATAGCAATATATTGGGGATGATAAACTACAATTATTATAATGAATAAAAAGACTATTTCAGAAAAGCATTCTATGAGTTTGGCGGTAGACGGCCGCATCGAATCGGTTAGAAGTGCAAAAGATATTATAACTGAGGTGGTGGCGCAGATCGAGGCGGCGAGCAAGAACACTGGCGCGTTTAGCGGCGTGCCTTCAGGGTTCAAAGATATAGACCGTATAACATCGGGCTGGCAGCCTTCCAACCTTATCATCATAGCGGCGCGTCCGTCGATGGGTAAGACGGCTTTCGTGCTGTCGATGGTGTGCAACATGGCTTTCGACCTCGGGGTGCCCGTGGCGTTTTTCTCGCTCGAGATGTCGTCGGCGCAGCTCATGATGCGACTCTTAGTGGCCGATACGGGCCTCAACAGTACCGATATTAAGAGTGGCCGCCTGACGCCCGAGCAGTGGCGTTGCATAAATGAGACTATCTCATATATTGAGTATGCTCCGTTGTATATCGATGATACTCCGGCACTGTCCGTATCGGAGTTTTGTTCGAGAGCGCGTTTGCTGAAAGAGAAGTACGGCGTGAAAGTTTTCGTGATTGACTATCTGCAATTGATGACCGGCAATCAGAGTTCGAATGGCAACCGTGAGCAGGAGATTGATTGTATCTCGCGAACCCTCAAGGCTGTTGCCCGAGAGTTGGATGTGTCGGTCATTGTGCTGTCGCAGTTGAATAGATCTGTCGAGATGCGTGGCGGATCGAGACGTCCTCAACTTTCAGACTTATGTGGTTCGGGTTCTATTGAGCAGAATGCCGACACTGTGATTCTTATCCACCGTCCCGAGTATTACGGCATAAACACCGACGAGAACGGCATGCCGACGGCGGGCATGGCCGAGATCATTCTGGCCAAGCACCGTAACGGCGCGGTGACCGACGTGAAGTTGCGCTTTTTGAAGGATCAGGCGCGTTTCGTCGATATGGATGCGGAGGTGTCGGGCGGATTCGCGGGATGTTTCGACGGGCCGCAGTTATATTAGGTAGATAATAATGGTAATTCGCACGCATACGGGCGCAGTGGCGGGCATCGGGGCCGTGGAGGTCACGGTGGAGGTGAGCGTCACGGGCGGCGGGCTGGGGCTCTTTCTGGTCGGCCTGCCCGACAATGCCGTGCGCGAGAGCGAGCAGCGCATACGCTCGGCCTTCGAGAACTCGGGGTTCCGCATGACGGCGCGCAAGTGCGTGGTGAATCTGGCTCCCGCCGACCTGCGCAAGGAGGGCTCGGGGTTCGACCTGCCCATAGCGGTGGCGATTCTGGCCGCCACGGAGCAGATCCCCTCCGATCGGCTTGCCGATTCGGCCTTCGTGGGCGAGCTGTCGCTCGACGGCGGGGTGCGCGGTGTAAGAGGCGTGCTTCCCGTGGCGGCCGAGGCGCGTGCCAAGGGTCTGCGACGCATATACGTCCCGCGCGAGAATGCCGCCGAGGCGGCCGTGGTGGAGGGCATCGACGCTCTGGCGGTGGATACGCTCGCCGATGTGGCGGCGTCGCTGTGCGGCGAGAAGACGATCGAGCCCGAGCCGTGCGGTGTGGCCGCGGAGGACGATGCGGAGCCTTATGCCGAGGATTTCGCCGACGTGAAGGGGCAGGCCTTCGCCAAACGCGCGCTGGAGATCGCGGCGGCGGGCGGCCATAACGTGATAATGATAGGCCCTCCCGGGTCGGGCAAGACCATGCTGGCGCGGCGCATGCCCACCATATTGCCGCCCATGACCGTCGACGAGGCGCTGGAGACCACCAAGATACACTCCGTGGCGGGCAGCTTGGGCGCATGCCGCGGACTGATGACGCGACGCCCGTTCCGCGCGCCGCACCATCTGGCCTCGCCCGTGGCGTTGATCGGCGGCGGGCAGAATCCCCGCCCGGGCGAAGTGTCGCTGGCGCACAACGGGGTGCTGTTTCTCGACGAGCTGCCCGAGTTCGGACGCGGGGTGCTGGAGGTGTTGAGGCAGCCGTTAGAGGATAAGCGCATAGCCATATCGCGGGCGCGTTATGCGGTGGACTATCCCGCCAATTTCGCGCTCATAGCCTCGATGAACCCCTGCCCGTGCGGCTACCACAACCACCCCGACAAGGAGTGTACGTGCTCGTCGGCCGCGGTGCAGCGTTACATGGGGCGCATCTCGGGACCGCTCATGGACCGCATCGACCTGCATGTGGAGATCGTGCCCGTGTCGCGCGAGGAGATGTCGTCGGACACCCCTGCGGAGAGCAGCCGCGAGATACGCCGCCGTGTGGAGGCGGCGCGCGAGGTGCAGGCGCGGCGTTTCGCGGGCACGGGCATACACACCAACACGATGATGTCGTCGTCGATGCTGCGCCGCTTCTGTCCGCTGTCGGCCGAGGCGCGCGGGCTGCTCGATCGGGCCATGGTGCGGCTGGGGCTCTCGGCACGGGCTTACGACCGTATAATAAAGGTGGCGCGCACGATAGCCGATCTGGATGGCGCGGCCGACATAGCGGCGGCGCACATATCGGAGGCCATAAACTACCGCTCGCTCGACCGCGAGGGGCGGGGACTGTAAAAAAGAGACGGATCGATGAAGAACGAAACAATGAATTACGCGGCGTTGTTCCTGCTGTTCGTGACACTGGGAATTACGACCGATCGGCTGGTGTTGTGGCTGTGCCTCGGCGTCGTGGCCGTGGGCGGCGAGGCGTTGATTGCGACCCGCCGAAAGAAAAAGACGAACCAATGAAGAGAGTGATATTGTCGGGCGGCGGCACGGGAGGGCACATCTATCCCGCCGTGGCCGTGGCCGAGGCCCTGCGGCGCAAGTGGGGCGATAAGGTGGAGTTGCTTTTCGTGGGAGCGGAGGGCAAGATGGAGATGGAGAAGATCCCCGCTCTGGGGTACGACATAGCGGGCCTGCCGATAGCGGGCTTGCAGCGGCGTCTTGAAATCAGGAACCTGCTGGTGCCCTGGAAGGTGCTGCGCAGCATCTCGATGGCGCGGCGGGTGATCCGCGACTTCTCGGCCGACGTGGCGGTGGGCTTCGGAGGCTATGCCAGCGCGCCCGTGCTGTGGGCGGCGCAGCGCATGGGCGTGCCGACCGTAATTCAGGAGCAGAACTCCTACGCGGGTCTGACGAACAAGATTCTGGCGCGCGGCGCGCGGCGCATATGTGTGGCCTACGACGGCATGGAGCGCTTCTTTCCCGCCGACCGCATAGTGATGACGGGCAACCCGCTGCGCGGAACGTTCGCGGCCGCCGCTCGGGAGAAGAGCGCCGAGGCATTGGAGTTCTACGGCCTGCGCGCCGACCTGCCCGTGGTGCTGGTGGTGGGCGGTTCGCTGGGCACGCGGTCGCTCAACGAGATGATGAAGGGCTGGATAGCCCGCCTCGATGGCGACGCGCCCGTTCAGGTGCTGTGGCAGACGGGCAAGTATTACCAGGCCGAGATGCGAGCGTTCCTGGCTGAGCATCCCGCGGGCAACATCCGTCAGATGGCCTTCATCGAGCGGATGGATCTGGCCTACGACGCGGCCGATCTGGTGGTGTCGCGCAGCGGCGCCTGCACCGTGTCGGAGCTGTGTCTGGTGGGCAAGCCCACGATCTTCGTCCCCTCGCCCAATGTGGCCGAGGATCACCAGACGCGCAACGCCGAGGCGCTGGTAGACAAAGGTGCCGCCGTGATGGTGCGCGACGCCGAGGCTGTGAGGTGCGGCATGGACCGTGCGCTGGAGCTGCTGGCCGACAAGGGTCGTTTGGCCGATCTGGCGCGCAACATCTCCGCGCTGGGGATTCGCGACGCGGCCGACAGGGTGGTGCGGCAGATCGAGAAGGAGTGGTAAGGTTTTGGAAATCGGGTGCGATCTATCTTCGGCGGCCGGGGGGGGGCGCACCGAAGGTGCGAGCCGCCGAAGATAGTAATGCCCGATGGGCATTACAAAATAAAACAACAGAAAAAATGGCATACAAGAACATATATTTCCTCGGAATAGGAGGCATAGGCATGAGCGCGCTGGCGCGCTATTTCCTGCATGAAGGCGTGGCGGTGGCGGGTTACGACCGCACGGCGACGGCGCTGACCGAGGCGCTCGAACGCGAGGGCGCCACGGTGACATACGACGACGGCGCGGAGCACATCCCCGCCGCATTCCGCGACCCCGCCACGACGATGGCTGTATACACCCCCGCCGTGCCGCACGACCACCCGCAGATGCGTTTTTTCCACGAGGGCGGCTTCGTGGTGGAGAAGCGGTCGCAGATGCTGGGCCATCTGTCGGAGAACAAGTACGTGATGGCGGTGGCGGGCACCCACGGCAAGACCACCACGTCGACCCTCATAGCGTGGCTCAACCGCACCGTGACGGGCGGCGGCAGCGCATTCCTTGGGGGCATATCGAAGAATTTCGACGGCAATCTGGTGCTCGGTGCGGGCGACCGTCTGGCTGTGGAGGCCGATGAGTTCGACCGTTCGTTCCTGCGCCTGCGTCCCGACGTGGCGGTGATAACGGCCGTGTCGGCCGACCATCTGGATATCTACGGCACCCCCGAAGCCGTGGTCGAGGCGTTCGGGCAGTTCGCGGGGCTGGTGAAGCGCGGCGGCCACCTGATACTGAAGCGGGGCGTCGACATCGCCCTGCCCGCCGAGGGCGTGCACGTGTGGCGTTACAGCTACGACACCCCGTGCGACTTCTATGCCGCCGACGTAAGGCCTTGCGGCGGCGGATATTACGAGTACGACATCGCCACCCCCTCGGGTCGGATCGAGGGGTGTCGGACGGGCATCCCCGGGTGGATCAACGTCGAGAACTCGGTGGCGGCCGTCGCGGCCCTGTGGTGCGCGGCCGAGGCCCGCGGCGAGAGGTTCGATCACGATCTGCTGCGCAAGGGGCTGGCGGAGTTCGCGGGCGTGAAGCGCCGTTTCGAATTTTATGTTAACACCCCGCGGCAGGTCTATATGGACGACTACGCCCACCATCCCGAGGAACTGGAGGCCGCCATAGCCTCGGTGCGCGGCATGTTCCCCGAACGTAAGCTGACGGCGGTGTTCCAGCCGCACCTCTACACCCGCACGCGCGATTTCCACAAGGAGTTCGCGGCGGCGCTGTCGCAGGCCGACGAGGTGGTGCTGCTGCCCATATATCCCGCCCGCGAGGAACCGATCGAGGGCGTCACGTCGCAGATGATAGCCGATCGGGTGACGGTGCCGTGCGGCATGTGCGGGCGCGAGGAACTGGCGCGGCGTCTGGGCGAAGCCGCGACCGACGTGGTGGTGACCTTCGGCGCGGGCAATATCGACGCCTGCTGCGCCGAGGTGGCACGCGTGCTGGAACGAAAGGCGTAAAGAGAGCCGTTCGCCCGCGGCAGGCGGCGCGGACGCGAAAAGACAATTATGCACAGGACGATCAAAATAACTGTGATGATCCTGCTGTGGATCTTCGTCGCGGTGTTCGTGGTGGTGTTCGACCGCCGCGCGGCGCATCATCGCGCCGAGACGAAGGTGCACAAGCTCACCGTCGACATCGTGGACAGCCTGCGCGACGAAACGCTGGTGTCGGGCGACGCCGTGCGCCGATGGATCGCGGGCGGCAAGATAGCCACCGTGGGCGTTCCCGTCTCCGAGGTCGACCTGGCGGGCATAGAGCAGGTCATAAGGCGCAACGGCTTCGTGGACCGCGTGAACGCATACGTCACCTATGACGGCGAGCTGAGGGTGGAGGTGAGCCAGCGGCGGCCGATCATGCGCCTGCTGGTCGACGGCTACGACTGCTACGTGACGGCCGACGGATTCGTCTTTCCCGCGCCGCGGTCGGGGTCGGTGTACGTCCCCGTGGTGACGGGCAGCTACGCCCCGCCCGTGCCGCCCAAGTACGTGGGCAGGGTGGAGGACCACATCGCCGCGCGCATAGCCGAATCGGAGGCGCGGATAGTGGAGATGCAGTACGAAAAAGTTCCTCTTTTCCAGTCGGACAAGGCCGTGGAGGATTCGCTTCGCAGCGTGCGCCGCATGCGCATAAAGAAGGGCCTTTTCGAGAGCCACGACCATTTCGACGGACGCGTGGCGGCGCTGCGTGCGCGCAAGGCCGACCTGCGGCGCGACTACCGTTACCGCAGACGCGAAATAGAGCGCAAGATCGACGCCGTGACGGCGCGTCAGGACGCCGAGCGCGAGAATCAAAAAAAGTTGCGCAAAAGATATGAAGATTTCCTTAAACTCATTAACTTTGTAAATTATATCGAGGATGACTCTTTCTGGCGCGCCGAGGTGGTGCAGATCGTGGTCTCGACCATGAGCAGCGGCGATCCCGAAATAGAGTTCGTGCCCCGCGCGGGCGACCATACGGTGCTGCTCGGGTCGCTCGACGATGTGGACGAGAAGCTGGAGCGGCTGCTCGCTTTCTACGAAAACGGCCTGCGCAACATAGGCTGGGAGAATTTCCGTACCATATCGGTGAAGTACAAGGGGCAGGTGGTCTGCACCAAATGAGTCGCTCGGAGCGCGTCGCGGCATGCGTTTTGACTTTATGCGGGGAATCGCAATGCAACAGAAGAAAAATAAATAAAACGAGGATAGCAGTGGATAACAGAAGTTACATCGTGGCGGTGGACGTGGGATCATCGGAAGTGGTGGTCGCCGTCGGATCGCCGGGCGAAGGGGGCGTGCTCGAAGTAGTGACCGTCGTTTCGGAGCCTACCGACGGAGTGTCGGCCGGTCTGGTGGATAACAGCAAATCGGTGGGCCAGGCCTTGCGCCGCGCCCGCGAAAGGGCCGAGCAGGAGGCCCGCATAGCCATCACCGACGCCTACGTCGGCATCTCGGGCAAGTTCGTGCGCTGCGCGCGCTACACCGACCACGTCTTCGTCGAGGATGTGGAGAACTGCATCTCGCAGCGCGACGTGAACGCCCTGATGGAGCGCATGCGCAACGTGAAGGCGGCCGACGGCGAGGTGATAATGGACCTCTTCCCCCTGAGCTACAAGGGCGACGCGGGCGCCGAAATGAAGAACCCCGTGGGCTGTTACAGCAAACAACTCTCGTCGACCTACAACTTTATCCTCTGCGAGCACATGGCCAAGGACCGCCTGCGCCGCGTCTTTCTCGATGCGGGCATAAGGATACGCGGCATGTTCGCCAATGCGGCCGTCATGGCCGACTCGGTGGTCTCGACCGACGAGAAGGAGGAGGGCGTGGCCGTGGTCGACATCGGCGGCGGCGTTACCGACGTGGCGGTCTACTACGGCGGCGCGCTGCGCTACATAGCCTCGATACCCATCGGCGGCTCGGCCGTGAATGCCGACATAAGGGCCTACGGAATCCCCGAGAAGCAGGTGGAGAAGCTCAAGAAACGTTACGGTACGGCGGTGGCCGACCTCACCCCCGACGACATAATACAGGTGCGCAACAGCAGCCGTTCGCTCAAATCGATACTGCGCCTCAATCTGGCGGCGGTCATCGAGGCGCGCATGACCGACATAGCGGAGTATGTGTGGAACGAGATACGCGACGCGGGCTTCGGCAAGAAGCTCTCGGCGGGCATAGTGCTCACGGGAGGCGGCGCGGCCCTGAAGAGTGTCGACGAGCTGTTCCGCCGCGTGACGGGGCAGGACGTGCGCGTGGCGTGCGCCGAGATGGGTGTGGCGACCGAATCGCTGGAGAAGGTGTCGTCGCCTGCATCGACGGTGGCGGTGTCGCTGCTGCTGCGCGGTGCGCAGACGGGAGCGTGCCCCGTGGGCGTGCTGCACATCGAGGAACCCGTCAAGGTCGAGGAACCTGCCGCGGCCGAAGAACCCGCCACGGTGAACGACCGCTACGGAGCGGCGGCGCGCGAGGCGGCGAAAGGTCCCACTGCGGCCGCAGCGCCCAAGGCCGAGACGCCTGAACCCGCCGCGACGGAGCCTTCGAAACCCTCGAAGTCTTCGAAATCGTACGAAGACGAGGACGATGGCGACGACGACATATCGACGGGCAGCGGATGGCTGTCGAACATATTCGGCAAGGTGCGCGAGGCTTTCGACGACGCGTTCAAGAAGCCCGACGACGATGGCGACGGCGAGTGGTGATAACGATTAAAAAATCAATCAGATGGAGGATTTGATGAACGAACTCACGATGCCCAGGCAGGCATCTTCCATAATAACCGTGATCGGCGTGGGCGGTGCGGGCGGCAATGCCGTCAACCACATGTGGAACACTGGTATCAAGGGCGTGAACTTTCTGGTGTGCAACACCGACCAGAAGGCGATGGACAACTCGCCCGTGAAGGACAAGATACGTTTGGGTCAGGACGGTCTGGGCGCGGGTAACGACCCCGAGCGCGGCCGCGAGGCGGCCATGGAGTCGCTCGACCAGATAAAGCAGTACATCGAGGCGTCGGGAACCCGCATGGTGTTCATCACCGCGGGAATGGGCGGCGGCACAGGTACGGGAGCCTCGCCCGTGATAGCCAAGATGGCCCACGAGATGGGGCTGCTCACGGTGGCCAACGTCACCTCGCCCCTCGGCATCGAGGGTCCCGCCCGTATCGACCAGGCTATGAGGGGCATCGAGGAACTGCGCAAGTACGCCGACTCGCTGCTGGTGATCAACAACGACAGCATCCGCGAGATGTACGGCAAACTCTCGCTTCCGCAGGCGTTCCGCAAGGCCGACGACATACTGGCCGCCGCCACGAAGGGCATAGCCGAGATCATCACCGTCGAGAGCGCCTACATACGCGTCGACTTCGCCGATCTGGAGCGCGTGATGCGCGGCAGCGGACGCGCCCACATGGGCGTGGCCTCGGCCGAGGGCGAGGGCCGCGCGCTGGAGGCCGCACGCCGCTCGCTCTGCTCGCCGCTGCTGGACAGCAACCTCATATCGGGTGCCAAGAACATACTGATAAACATCTCGGCGGCCGACATAGAGACTGTCAGCTACGACGAGACGATGGAGATACTCAACTACATCCAGAGCTACGCCAGCTACAAGGACGAGGACGGCGTGGAGCACCGCGCCAACCTCATCTGGGGCGCAAGTTCCAAGACGATGCCCGAAAACGTGCTGGAGGTGGTGGTGGTCGCCACGGGTTTTGAGGACGACGAGCCCATAGTGCGTCCCGCGTCGCCTTTCGCGCAGTCCGTTCCGATCGACATAAAGCCGCTGGATGACGACGAGGACGACGATACGGTCGTCGCAGGCGGCATGATACCGCCCGCGGGTCCTTCGCTCGACGCCGCCCCGCAGGCGCGGCACGCTTCGTCGCCCGCGGTGCTCGACCGCAAGCCGTCGAAATACAGCAACATCGAGGTCGATATCCGCACGCCCGCGTTCAAGCGCCGCAACGTGATGTTCGTCATCGAGCAGAACGACGGCGTGACGCGCCGCAAGGAGGTGCTTCGCGAGGATCCCGCCGAGGGCGCGGCCGAGCAGAAGAAGGGGTACGACAATCATCTGTTCTGACGCGCCGTCGGTCGGGTGCGGCTGTGATGCGCGGGAGAGCCGCGCAGGCCGCATGCCCGCCCTGCGAAGACTTTGGGGGCGTCCGCTTCTCGGCATGCTTCGGCACGGGAGAGCGCTATGCGCCATCGGTCGGTCGGGGAGGTTCGCTTGCGGCGGGGCCGCGCAAGCGAGAGGTTAAAGTAAAGAATATCGGTATTTGGAAGGTTTGGGTATAATATATTCGGGTTTCAGCCTGCATGCCGCCGTGCTGCTGGCTGTGACGATCGTGCTGCTCACGATCTCGGCGCTGGTGTCGGGCTCGGAGGTGGCGTTCTTCTCGCTCACGCCGCGCGATTTGCAGGAGATGAGGGAGAACCCCGATTCGCGCAATCGTTCGATCCTGCGCATGCTGTCGGATGTCGACGGTCTTCTGGCCACCATTCTGGTGACCAACAATCTGGTGAATATCTGCATAGTCATCCTCACGTCGAACATAATGAACGAACTCTTCGTCTTCACGCGTTTCGAGTTTCTGTTCAAGACGGTGCTGGTGACGTTCCTGCTGCTGCTCTTCGGCGAGATCCTGCCGAAGGTCTTCTCGCAGAGCAACCCCCGCGGGTTCGCCCGCATGGTGGTGTTCCCGATCCGCGTGTTCGAATGGATATGCTATCCCCTTTCGTATGTGCTGGTGCGCACGGGCGGCCGAATCAGCCGTCTGGCGTCGCGCAACGCCGAGATATCGATGGAGGAGCTGGCCGATGCCGTCGATCTGGCGCGCGGCTCGTCGCAGGAGGAACACCAGATGCTGTCGGGCATAGTGAGCTTCGTCAATACCGAGGTCGAGGAGATCATGCGTCCGCGCATAGACATCACCGCGCTCGACATAAAGTCGACCTACGAGCAGGTCAAGAGCGTGATAATCGACTCGGGATATTCGCGTATACCCGTCTACGACGAGGATCTGGACAACATAAAGGGCGCGCTCTACGTGAAGGATCTGCTGCCCTACATCAACTGCGGCGACGAGTTCGGCTGGCAGCAGCTGCTGCGCAAGATCTATTTCGTGCCCAAGCACAAGAAGATCGACGACCTGCTGCGCGAGTTCCAGGAGAGCAAGATACATGTGGCCATAGTGGTCGACGAGTACGGCGCCACGCAGGGACTGGTGTCGCTGGAGGATATACTCGAAGAGGTCGTCGGCGAGATCTCCGACGAGAGCGACGAGGACGAGTCGTTCTACGAGCGTCTGAGCGACAACACCTATCTGTTCGACGGCAAGACCCACATAGTCGATTTCGAGCGCGTGATAGATGCGGGCGAGGATATCTTCGCCGACGTGCAGGGCCGCGCCGAGACGCTGGCGGGCCTGATGCTCGAACTGCGCCGCGACTTGCTCAAGAAGGGCGATACGGTCGAGGCGCACGGCATACGCTTCACGGTGCAGAAGATGGACGGCCGCCGTGTAGACAAGATAAAGGTGGTCGTCGGCCGCACCCGAGGCGATGAGTAGCCGCCGAATGGTAGTCCGCGACGGAGAGGGACTGCTGGCCATAGATGTCATTCCGTCGGAGGCGGAGGCGGCGTCGCGGGCCGATGCCGAGGATATGGCGGCCGTGGAGGGGTTCGCCTCGGCGAGCCGCCGCGCGGAGCGTCTGACGTGGCGCCGAGTGCTGCGCGAGGTGCTGGCGGAGCACTTCGGCTGTACGTTTCCCCGCGGACTGCGGATAGAGTACTCCGCGGCGGGCGCGCCGAGTCTGAAAGATTTTCCCATGCTGAACATAAGCGTTTCGCACTGCCGCGACATGGTAGCGGTGGCGGTATCGCATGTCGGTCCTGCGGTCGGGGGCGTGCGGAGCCGCGGAGCGTGCGGCGCGGATATCGAGCGCACCGACCGCAATTTCGACCGCGTGGCGCCGCGTTACCTCTCCCTCGCCGAACGGGCGTTGTCGTCCGACCCGCGTCTGCCTGCCGCGGTGTGGTGCGCCAAGGAGTGCCTTTTCAAGATGCAGGGGTGCGCGGGGCTCGATCTTCGGCGCGACATCAGGGTCACGCGGATCGATTTCGCGGCGGGCACCGTCGCGGGACGGGTCGCAGGCAATCCCGAAGTCGTCATGCGCATGCTTTTCGTAGGCGAGGCGCATCTCGTCGTATTCCATATCTGAAGCCCGCCCTTTGGCGGGTTTCAATCTCGGCGGCGTTCTGCCGCGGCGATGTTGCTGAAAAACAGATCGAATGATCCGATGTTCGTTTGTACGGCCTCGGCACGTTGCCGATATTTGTCGTATAAAAACACCGTTTATGAACATTGCGAGTTGTAAATTCGAGGATGGCGAGGTCTATTTGTTTCATCCGTCCGACCCCGATTGCCCCGCCGAGGATTCGTTGTGGGGAGTGTTCGACCGATACGACGACGGCGTGGTGCGGCTGGAATCGATGACGTGCGATATGCGGCATTTTGTCCCGCGGCAGCCGCTGCCCGACGTCTACCGTCATTGTCGCCTCGCGACGAGGGCGGAGCTGGCCGACTACATGACCCGTGTGGCATTTGCGGCCGTCGGGATCGGGTGACGGCCCGCTGCGAAAAAAATGCGGCCCCGAATCTCGGAGCCGCCGTTTCGTTTTTCGCGGAAAGGGGACTTACTTCGCCAGCTCGCGCACGATGGCGCACATTTGGTCGTACTGACGCTCCATGCTTTGCAGCAGCTTGTACTGCGCGCGGGTGCGTACGAGGTTGTGCTCGGCATATGCCGTCTTGTAGTATTTGTCGCCGTCGATGTAGTCCATCAAAAAGCGCAGCACCTGCTCGAAGGTGATGTAGCGCGCCGAGAAGGCCAGCCAGTCGAGTTCGCTCCGGGTCATTGTGGCGCGCTGCTGCGACAGATAGCCGTCGGCGTAGGCGCGGAACATCTCGATGCTCATCTCCACGTTGTCGAGGTCGCGATCGTCCTCGGCGCCCGTGTTGGCATACGAGCGTATGGCGTCGCCGAAGTCGTTGAGCGAGGTGGAGCTCATCACCGTGTCGAGGTCGATGGCGCACAGCACCTTGCCCGTGGGTTTGTCGAAAAGTATGTTGCTGATCTTGGTGTCGTTGTGCGTGACGTGGGTGGGGATGGTCCCGTCCTCCACCAGCGACCAGAAGCCGAGCATCTCGCCTCGGCGCGACTCAACCCAGCCTATCTCCTCGGCCAGCGACGCCACGCGGCCCGCTGGGTCGGCCTTCAGCGTCTCGTCCCACTGCGCGAAGCGGTGGCGTATGTTGTGGAATCCCTTTATGGTCTCGTTCAGCGGCTTGTCGAAGTCGGCCAGCAGAGCCTGGAAGCGTCCTATGCCCACGCCGCCCTGATAGGCCAGCTCGGGCGAGTCGGCGCGGTCGTAGCTCGACGTGTCGGCTATGAACAGGCACACGGCCCAGAAGTTGCCCTCGTCCTCGACGTAGAGTTTGCCGTCGCGGGCGCGGATCACCGTCAGCGTCTCGCGCAACGGGTCGGCCACTTTGGCCTTGATGTGCTCGGTGACGGCCAGAATGTTGTCCATCATCCCGGGAACGTCGGGGAATACGGCGTGGTTCTTACGCTGGAGGATGTAATCGGGGGCGTCGCCCTCGGTGCGGATGATGAAGGTGTCGTTGATGAATCCTTCGCCCAAAGGTTTGATCGAGGCGATACGGCCATCGAGGTCGAAGCGCTCGGCAATCGAAAGAAGTTTTTCGTCGGTCATGGTTATGTTTCAGGTTTTGATGTTTGCGTTTTATACCAGTGTCACTTCGCCGAAAAATTCGGGACAGTGGAAGTTCGGCGCGGGCAGGTCGATGGGCGACCAGCTCAGGAAATGGGGCCTGTCGCACCGATCGCCGCATTTGTAGAAGTTGGCGCGCAGCCGTTCGGGGGCCTTGTCGCATCCTAACAGCGCGAACGGGATTACCTCCACGAGCCACCAGCGCTGCCCCTCGCCGCGCGAGTCGACGGCCGCGTGCGGCAGCGAGCCGAAGCGGCGGATGCGCGCCATGCGCTCGGGGTCGAAGTGGCGGGCGTCGTCGCGCGAGGTGCGCCGCGCCGCCAGAGCGGTGCCGATGCAGTTGATCTCGAAATTGAAGTAGCCCTCGCCGTCGGGCGCGGCCGCGAAGAACTCCACGCAGCTGTCCTCCCACACGGGGCCGTTGTCGTCGGTGGTCACGGCACGCACGTGCCCTTCCTCGACCTCGAACATCACGGCCAGCGCCTCGTCGGAGTGTGCGATGCGGAACGCGACTTTTGGGGCATAAGGATATTCGCTCCAGTTCACGCAGCCGATGGCGTGCGACGGCGCCTTGTCGCGCAGTACCGACCTAAGTTCGCCGTCGGTCAGGCGCTCGATGCTGCGTATGAATCGCGATTCGATGCTTTTACGGCCCGATTTGTCGGGGCCGCTGTTTTTCACGACCTCTTTCATATCGTCTGAATAATCGGTTAATTTTTCAAATTTAATACACAAACGACGAAAATACAATTTTATCGGCGAAAAAATCGGCTGTTGTCCGCTTCGGGCGCGGCGGAGGGAGTATTGGAATGCGCTTAGGAGGGGGCGGTATGCGTCGGCGGGCATGTCGGCGGGCATGTCGGCGAGAATGTCGGCGAGAATGGCGGGCGTGTGTCGGGTGTGTGTCGGAGGACGTCGGAGGGCGTGTGTCGCTGCCTGTGGGGCGGAGTGGAGCAAGGCAGATATATGCGAAACGGGCCGCACGAAAACCGTACGGCCCGTTTGCGAGTCTTGCCTGCGATCAGAACAGCACCACGTTCACTCCCAACTCCAGCACGTGGGTGAACTGCTTGTAGTTCACACCCGAGGCGGGCAGGTCGTACTTGCCTCCGTCGGCTATCTCGGGACGGCGCATGTTGAGCTGGTAGCCGATGCGGAAATCGACCTTCATCGACTTGGCCAGCAGTACGCGCACGCCGCCGCCCACGGCACCCATGGCGCCCACGGCCTTGGACCGGTCGTTGAAATAGAACTGCGGTCCCAGATGGGCGTAGTTGAACCAGCGGTGACGGCGCGGAGCCGTCGACGGGCCGTAGTAGTAGCTGAACGTACCGTAAATGGGAATGGCGTCGTCGTTGTCCTGAAACAGGTATCCCGCTTCGAGACCCGCCACGATGTTGTCGGTGAACTTGTACCCCACGCCCAGGTTGAGCGAGCCGCCCGACAGCGAGGGATCCTCGTAATAACGCACCGTATAGTCGCGGTCGCTGAATCGTATGCGGTTGCGCATGCCCAGGGCCATGTTGTAGCCGCCGCCCAGCGTCACGGTCCAGCGACGCTCGGAATTGGACAGGTCGTAGTCGCGCACCTCCTTCTTTTTCTTGTACTTGGGTATGTAGTACCTCTGTGCCTGCGCCGCCGTGGCGCCGCACATGGCAGCCAACACCAGCATTATGAGAATTTTTTTCATCTTGCGAATTTACGGTTTACGTATGCCCCGACCCGCGTCCGATTTGCCTGCCGAACGCACCGCCGCGAACAGATAACGCTTGCGCGCGCGGATTTATTTTATGCCGCGCACATTTTTCTCCCACGCCCATGCCGAGCGCAGGGTGTCGTCGAGCGAACGCTCGGCCTTCCATCCCAGCTCCTCGTTGGCGAGCGAGGTATCGGCCCATATGGCCACCACGTCGCCTGCGCGGCGCGGCGCTATCTTGTAATTGAGCTTCAGATCGTTCACGCGCTCGAAGCTGCGCACCAGCTCCAGCACCGACACTCCGTTGCCCGTGCCGACGTTGAATATCTCGTACTTGGCCTTGTTGCGGTCCTCCACCATGCGGGTGATGGCCACCACGTGAGCCTTGGCCAGATCGACCACGTCGATGTAGTCGCGCAGGCACGATCCGTCGGGGGTGGGGTAGTCGTCGCCGAACACGCTCAGGCACTCGCGCACGCCCGCGGCAGTCTGGGTGATGAACGGCACCAGATTCTGCGGCACGCCGCGCGGCAGCTCGCCTATCAGCGCCGAGGGGTGGGCGCCTATGGGGTTGAAGTAGCGCAGCGCTATGCCCTTCAGGCCGTCGTAGGCCGTCACCGAGTCGCGCAGGATATCCTCGCACATCTGCTTGGTGTTGCCGTAGGCCGAAGTGGCGGGCTTGCGGGGTGTCTGCTCCGTGACGGGCAGGTGATCGGCCTCGCCGTAGACCGTCGCCGAC
>ERZ827168.3524-NODE-3524-length-15911-cov-5.198095_pt1 | contig 15911 bp, 18 predicted proteins | sample MGYA00519868_ERZ827168 | MGnify/ENA primary metagenome ERZ827168 (study PRJEB31778, sample SAMEA3449271) | human gut metagenome | biome: human gut; feature: human-associated habitat; material: faeces | place: United Kingdom | collected 2010/2012 ...
AAAGAGAAATATTAAATGATATGACTCCATTTTTAATGGGTGGAGATATGATAGAGTATGTATATGAACAAAATACTACATTTGCTCCACTTCCAAATAAATTTGAAGCAGGGACACAAAATATAGAAGGAGTAATAGGATTAGGTTCAGCTATTGATTATATAAATAATTTTGGATATGATAATATACAAAAAATAGAAAATGATTTACTTTCTTATGCAAGAGAAGAATTATCAAAATTAGATTTCTTAACACTATATTTAACACCTAATAAAGAAAATCATTCAAGTGTAATTTCATTTAATATAAATGGAGTACACCCACATGATGTTGCAAGTATATTAGATTCAGAAGGTGTATGTGTTAGATCTGGAAACCATTGTGCACAACCATTACTTAGATCTTTAGGAATTGATTCTACTTGTAGAGCAAGTTTCTATTTTTACAACACAAAAGAAGATGTAGATAGATTAGTTAAAGCATTAAATAAAGCTTATGACATGTTTAAAAAATATATTATAAAATAAAAAGAGGTTAATATGGACGAGTTAACAGATGTATATAATGAATTAATAATGGAACATAGCATGAATTCGTATAATAAGAAAAAATTAGATGATGTAGATTATGAAGAAATTGGACACAATCCAAATTGCGGAGATGAAATAACATTAGAGTTAAAATTAAATGGAGACATAATAGAAGATATGGCTTTTTTAGGACATGGATGTGCAATTTCACAAGCATCAACATCTATAATGATTGATACTTTAAGAGGTAAAACAATTAAAGAAGCTAAAGATATTATAAGTACTTTTATAGCTATGATAAAAAGAGAAGAAAAAGATGAAGAAAAACTAAAAAAATTAGAAGATGCAATAGCATTTAGAAATATATCTAATATGCCAGCAAGAGTTAAATGTGCTCTTTTAGCATGGCATACATTAGAAGATATATTGAATAAAAATGATAATAATGGAAGCGGAAATATTAATTGTTGTCATTAGTAAAGGAAGAAAATATGGAAAATAAAAAAGTATTATTAGGTATGAGTGGTGGAGTAGATAGTTCTGTATCTGCTTTGCTTTTAAAACAAAGAGGTTATGAAGTAATTGGTACAACATTAGAATTATTTACAGGTAGTAGTTGTTGTAATACAGAAACATATATGGATGCAAAAAATGTATGTAATCAAATAGGAGTACCACATTTTATTTATAATTGTAAAGATATATTTAAAACATACGTTATTGATGACTTTATAAATTGTTATTCTTGCTGTAAAACACCAAATCCATGTATAGAATGTAATAAATATATGAAATTTGGTTTTATGTGGGAAAAAGCAAAGGAACTTGGATGTAATTACATAGCAACAGGACACTATGCTAAAACGGAATATAGTGAAAAATATAATAGATGGGTATTAAAAAAATCTAATGCAGGAAAAAAGGATCAAAGCTATGTTTTATGGAATATTCCTAAAGATTTAGTTGAACATATATTATTTCCTTTGTCTGATTTTGAAAGTAAAGAGAATATAAGAGAAATAGCAAGAGAAAATAATTTAAAGGTTGCTAATAAGCCAGATAGTGAAGATATTTGTTTTGTGCCAGATGGTAATTATAAAAAATTTTTAGAAAATAATTCTAATATAAAACCAAAACAAGGAAATATTGTAAATACTAAAGGAGAAGTTTTAGGAAAACATACAGGTTTATATAATTATACAATAGGACAACGTAAAGGTTTGGGTATATCCTACAAGGTTCCATTGTTTGTTGTTGGTTTTGATAAACAAAAAAATGAAGTAATAGTAGGAGAAGAAAAGGAATTATACAAAAAAGAAGTAATTGTTACAGATATAAACTTATTACTTTTTGATGAAATAACTGAAAAGTTAGAAGTTGAAGTAAAAACAAGATATTCTTCTAAATCTGCAAAAGCTAATATTATTCAAGAAGGTAATAATATTAAAATTGAATTTGATGAACCTCAAAGAGCAATAACACCAGGACAATCTGCAGTATTTTATATTGATGATATTGTTGTAGGTGGAGGAAAAATAATATAAACGAATCAATAGAAATTCTATTGATTCGTTTTTGTTTGTAAAAGCATAATTATTATATTAATAACTTCATCAATCATAATGTCATAATTTATAATACTATGTTTATGATAAACAATTTCATGACATAAATTATCAACAATACCAATTATTATATGTACTTTTTCATTTGCATTATCTATAATAATATTATTTTCTTCTAATAAGGATACAACTTTTTTTGTCATATTAATTTCAGAATTTTTAAAAATTGCTGCAACATCATCATCTAAGTGTGACATAGCAATTAATTCTTCATGAGCTTTTTTAGAAATAGTGTGACTTTCGATAAATTTATCTATAATACTATGTAATAATTTTTTTAAATTTTGCATATTGTTTATATCAATTTTTTGTGTTTCCAATACATTTAACATTGGAAACATAATTTGATCAGAATAATTTTTTACTCCTTCAATAAAAATATCTTTTTTATCATTAAAATATTGATAAATAATGCCAGTAGAAACACCAGCATATTCTGCAATTTGTGTTGTGTTTGTATTGTAATATCCTTCTTCACACATAAGATAAAAGCCTTTTTCTATAATTCTATTTCTTTTTTCAATTGATCTTTTTTGTGTTGGCATTCTAGTTTCTGACACTTTAATCACCTCATAAATATATTATACACTGTAAAAAATTAAAAAGCAATATAAAAATGTGAAAAAAGTTTCATATTTTTATTGACTTCATAATTAAATAGAAGTATAATATTTAAAAAAATGTGAATAATCATTCATATTTGATATTTAATATATAAAGAAAGAGGTAAAATTAATGGAAGAACTTATAAAATTAAAAAATGTAAAGAAAACATATACCATTGGAGAAAAAAGCTTTAATGCATTAGATGGTGTATCTTTTTCAATAAACAAAGGAGAATTTGTAGTAATACTTGGACCATCAGGAGCAGGAAAATCTACATTATTAAATTTATTAGGTGGAATGGATAAAGTTACAAGTGGTGAAATTAAAGTAGGAGATCAAGTTATATCAGAATTTAATGATAGCAAACTTACAGATTATAGAGCAGAAAATATAGGATTTATATTCCAATTTTATAATATATTACCAACATTAACAGTTTTAGAAAATGTTGAGTTAATTGATGACATAGTAAAAAATCCTAAAGATGCTAAAGAAATATTAAAAGAAGTTGGACTTGAAAAACATTATAATAAATTTCCAAATCAATTATCAGGAGGAGAACAACAAAGAGTTTCAATTGCAAGAGCTATAGCTAAAGATCCATTATTGTTATTATGTGATGAACCAACAGGAGCGTTAGATTCAAAAACAGGTGTTGAAGTTTTAAAATTATTAAAGAAACAATGTGAAGATGAAAATAAAAAGAATACTGTAGTTATAGTAACACATAATAGCTTGATTGCAGAAGTTGCAGATAGAGTTATAAGAGTAAAAAATGGAAAGATTGAAAGCAATGAAATAAACGAAAATCCTAAAAAGATTGATGAGGTGAAATGGTAAAATGCTAAAAAGAAAGATGTTTCGTGATATAAAAATAAACCTATCACAATTTATAACTATATTATTAATGGTCTTTATGGGAGTTATGGTATATGGTGGAATTCGTTCTTATATGGATGGAATGGTAGAAACAGGTGATGTTTTTTATAAAGAAAATAATGCTCAAGATTTAGATGTAGTTGGTGCAAATTTTTCTAAAGAAGATTTAGATAAAATTAAATCTTTAGATAATGTAAATAATGCAGAAAGAAAATTAACAATAGTAGCAAATATGGAAGCAGACGAAGACAGAACATTACAATTAAACTTTATAGAAAGTAATGATATTTCTAAATTTTATGTGGCAGATGGAGTTGGATTTGATAAAAATGCAAAAGGAGCATGGCTTGATGAGTTTTATGCAAAAAATAACAATATAAAAGTTGGTGATACAATCAAATTAACCTATGATAAAGAAACTTTTGAAGAAAAAGTTTTAGGATTAATAAAAGTTCCTGATCATATATATGATATAAAAGATGAATCATCATTATTTCCAAATCATATAGATTACGGATTTTGTTATTTATCTATAAATGAATTTCCAGAACATTACATAAAAAAACAAGTAATGTCACAAATGAATATATTAAATGAAGAAATATTTGATTTATTAGTAAAAGATTTTAATGCAAAAGATTATTTAACATTTAACTATATAATGGTAGATGTAAATAATGAAGAAAATAAAAGTAGTGTAAAAAATGAAATTGAAGATAATGTTAAAGATGCACTTGCAATAACAGATTTTAAAGATTCTTTTTCTTATTCTACATATCAAGGAGAGATAGATGAAGGAGAAACATATGTTGGAATCTTCTCTGGATTATTCTTATTTATAGCAATGCTATCTGTAATTACAACAATGACAAGAGTAATAAAAAAACAAAGAGTACAAATTGGAACATTAAAAGCTCTTGGATTTAAAAATAGAAAAATTACAGCACATTATGTTGGATATGGATTTTGGATTTCATTAATTGCTACAATTTTAGGATTAATAGCAGGTCCATTATTTATAGGTAATTTATTTATTCAAATGGAGATGTCATATTTCCAAGTACCAAATGGTCATGCGGCTGTTGCTAATAGTAGTTTTGTAATAGGAGCATTAGTTGTACTTGCAGTATCACTAGTTACATATTTAACATGTAGAAGTGAATTAAGAGAAAATCCAGCAGAAACTTTAAGAACACAATTACCTAAAGTAAAAAGAAATAGTTTAAATCTAACAACAAAGGGAATATTTAAAAAATTAGGTTTTTCATCAAAATGGAATATAAGAGATATAATAAGAAATAAAATTAGAACATTAATGGGAATTGCAGGAATAACAGGATGTTGTATGCTTATATTATGTGCTTTTGGAATGTTAGATACAATGAATAATTTTATAGATATTCAATTCAAAAAATTATATAATTTTAAATATAAACTTTCTTTAAATGAAGATTATACAGATGAACAATATCAAAAAATTATTGATCAATATGGAAAAAATACATCAGAAACTTTAGGAATAGAAATTAAAACAGGTGATACAAGAGAAGCAAACAACATATTTGTAACAGATGCAAATGATTATGTAAGATTTGCAGATAAAAATTATAATTTTGTTAATTTAAAAGATGATGGAATTTATGTTACACAAAAACTTGCAGAAACAAATGGATATAAAATAGGAGATAAAATTACTTGGCATATATATGGTGAAGATAAATATTATGAAACAGAAATAGTTGGATTTGATAGAGATCCACAAAATCAAAATGTAAAAATGACAAGAAAATATATGGAATCATTAGGATTAACATACAAAGCAGATACAGTATACACAAGAGAAGATTTAAGTAATACAAAACAAATTGATGGAGTAAACCTAATACAAGATATTAAAGCTTTAGAAGAAGGAATTGCTAGTATGTTAAATACAATGAAAACAATGATTATACTTTTAATTGTTGTAGCAGCATTATTAGGTAGTGTTATAATTTATAACTTAGGAATATTATCATTTACAGAAAAACAATATCAATTTGCTACATTAAAGGTATTAGGATTTAAAGACAAAAAGATTAAAAATATTTATATTAAACAAAATAATTGGATAACAGTTATTTCAATTATTATTGGATTACCTATAGGATATTTTATGTTAGATTATATATTTAAAGCAGCATTAAATGATACATATGATTTTAGTGCACATATAGGAATTTTATCATATATATATGCTATTATAGGAACATTTATTGTATCATATTTAACATCAAAAATATTAGCTAGAAAAGTTAAGAAAATAGATATGGTAACAAGTTTAAAAGGAAATGAATAATAATACAAAAATCAATAAAATGTAATTTACATTTTATTGATTTTTATTTATAATATAAAAGAAGTAGAAAATGAAGGAAAAGTTATGGGAAATATAGTATTATTAGATGATTTAACAATAAATCAAATAGCTGCTGGTGAAGTTATAGAAAGACCAGCAAATGTAGTAAAGGAATTAGTAGAAAACTCTATAGATGCTGGAGCTAAAAACATAGTAGTAGAAATAAAGAAGGGTGGAAAAACTCTTATAAAAATAGTTGATGATGGAAAAGGGATTAGAAGTGATGATATGGACATATCAATAGAGAGACATGCAACATCTAAAATTCATTATGTAGAAGATTTAGAAAAAACATATACAATGGGATTTAGAGGTGAGGCATTAGCAAGTATTGCATCTATATCAAGATTAACTATAATATCAAAAACAGCTGATGAGCAAACCGGAATAAAAATGTTATCAGAAGCAGGAGAGATTTTTCAAAAAGAAGAAGTATCAGCTAAAACAGGGACAACTATTCTTGTAGAAGATTTATTTTTTAATACGCCTGTTAGATATAAATTTTTAAAACAAGATTCTACAGAATTAAGATACATAAAAGACTTTATACAAAAAGCAGCACTTGCTAATCCATCTGTATCTTTTAAATTTATAAATGAAGGAAAAACAATCTTACATACTAATGGTAGTGGCAATTTAACAGATGTTGTATATTTAATTTATGGTAAAGAAATTAAAGAAAATATCATAAATGTTAATTATGAAGAAGGAAATATAAAAATTACAGGAGTAATTGGAAATACTATAATTGCAAAAGATACTAGAAAAGATCAAATAGTATTCTTAAATAAAAGAAATATAAAAAATCAAGTTATAATAAATAGTGCTGATCAAGCCTTTAAAGGTGGAACTGGTATAGGAAAATTTGGATTTTATATATTAAATATAGAAATGCCAGCAGATTTATATGATATAAATGTACATCCAACTAAAAAAGAAGTTAGATTTAAAGATGAAAGTACAATTTATAGGGCTGTGTATCATGCAATAAAAGAAGCAATTTTAAACAAAGATTTTTTAGGAAATAAAGAAATAGAAGTAAATAAAAAAGATTATATAGATAATGAATACAAATTTTTAACTAATCATTTTGAAAACAAAATAACAGAAAAAGTAAATGAAAAAATTACTACTGAGAAAACTGAAATAGAAGAAACAAAACAAGATGAATTAATTCTTAGAGAAAATAAAAGAAAAATTGATTATAAATTTATTGGAATATTGTTTAGAACATTTATTATTATAGAAATAGATAATGAAATATTTTTAGTAGATCAACACGCTGCACATGAAAGATTATTGTATGAAAAAATAAAAGAAAACTATAAAAATCATATTCAAAATAACAGCCAAATGATGTTGTTTCCAGAGGTTGTAACATTAACACATAAAGAAATAAATTTTGTGCAGGAAAATTTACAACTTTTTAAAAATTATGGATTTGATATTGAAACATTTGGAGAAAACTCAATTAAGATAAATGGAATACCAAATATAGAATATAAAGTTAAAGTAAAAGATAATAAAACTATATTTTTAGATATATTAGATGAAATGATAACAAAAGAAAGAAGTTCAATGAAAGATATAGAAGAAAGATTTATTGCAACAGTTGCATGTAAAGCTGCAGTTAAAGCTAATATGGATCTTACAGAAAGAGAAGTTCATGAATTAATGGATGAATTACTTCAGTTAAAAAATCCATATACATGTCCGCACGGAAGACCAACTACAATTAAAATTTCTAAAGAAGAATTAGAAAAAAAGCTTTTATAAGGTGATTCTTATGTTAATCTTTAGACGATGAAGCTACAAGTTATAAACTATATTTTTATATGGTATATATAAAAATAGAATAGGAGAAGCAATGCAATATAAAGATAATAAAAATAGATGTAAATGGTGTAATCCTAAAAATGATAAATATATAGAATATCACGATAAAGAATGGGGAAAACCAGAATATGATGATAAAAAATTGTATGAATTGTTAATATTAGAATCATTTCAAGCTGGGTTGTCTTGGGAGTGTGTTTTAAACAAAAGAGCGGCTTTTAGAAAAGCCTTTGATAATTTTGATATTAATAAAATATGTAATTATAATGAAAACAAAATCATAGAATTAATAAATAATAAAGATATAATTAGAAATAAATTAAAAATAAATGCTGTAATAAATAATAGTAAAATTTTTAAATTGATTCAAAAAGAATATAAAACATTTTCTAATTATATATGGAATTTTACAGAAAATAAAATAATATATGAATCAGATAAAACAACATCTGAGTTATCAGATAAAATTTCTAAAGATTTGCAAAAAAGAGGTATGAAGTTTGTTGGATCAACAATTATATATTCTTATTTACAAGCAATAGGAGTTATTTATTCACATCAAAAAGGATGTTATTTATATAAATAAAATTAAAGGAAAAATAAGGTAAAGATAATTAAATTGTCTTTACCTTATTTTAATATTTATTATGTTATGTAAAAAAATTTTTATAAAAATAAAAAATAGCAAAAAAATATAAAAAATCATGCTTTTTGTAAAATAAAATTGTAAAAAGTAATAAGAAGTGTTAAATATATTTACTATGCATACTTAACAAACTTAGGGGGAATGAATATGAAAGAATTAGAAACAAATAATTTAGTATTAAGGAAATTTAAATTGACAGATGCAAAGAAGGCATATGAAAATTGGGCAGGAGTATCAGAAATTGCAAAATTGTCAGATTTTAAAGTTCATGCAAATGTAGAAGAAACAAAAGCAATTATTAAAATGGGATCTGGAGAAGAAGGTGAAGATATGTATATATATGGTATATTCTTAAAAAATACAAATGAACCAGTTGGATTTGTTAGAATATATCAAGTGTCTGCAATAAATAAAACATGTAAGATATATTTTACAGTCGGAAAAAAATGGTTTAATAAAGGGATATCAAATGAAGCAATAAAAAGAGTATTAGAAGATTTATTTGAAGATAAAGGGTATAATGTTGTAATATGTGAATACTATTCAAATGTGGATTATCTTTTTAAAAAAATACTAGAGAGTGTTGGCATGTACAAAGAAGCAGTATTAAGACAAAGAAAAATATCAGAATTAGGAAATATGCAAGATAAGATAATATATTCAATAACAAAACAAGAATATGAAAGTTTAGTAAAATGTTAATAAATAATAAAAGTAAAAGAATTTCTATCAGTTTGTTCTGTATAGAATTTTTTTTGAAAAAATTTTAAAAAAGTATTGACTTTGAGTTAACTATAAGTAGTATATATTTAGTAGTTATATTAAATAGAAATTGTATAATATTATGAGGAACAAATATGACAATAGCAGAAGTAAGTAAAGAATATGATTTAACACCAGATACATTAAGATACTATGAAAGAATAGGATTAATTTCTAATGTTCCTAGAAATAAAAGTGGCATTAGAAATTATGACGAGAAATCTTGTAAAAGAATAGAATTTATAAAATGTATGAGAAATGCAGGAGTTGAAATAGAAATTTTAGAAAAATTAAAAATACAACCAACATTAATTAATCCAAGATATATAACAGGAATAGATAAAGAATTATTAGAAAAACTTAAAGAAAACCATGATATTGTTATTACACTTGAAGATGGAATTTTAGATGGAGGTTTTGGAGAAAAAATAGCAAGATTTTATGGGGATACAAATATTAAAGTTAAAAATTATGGAATTGCTAAAGAATTTTATGATAGATATGATGTTAAGGTGAAAAATAGTATTATGTTATAAAAAGATATATATGCTAAATTTTAAGATAGAGTTTATAATAATAGCAAAATACAAAAATATTTATAAAAATACTACACAAATATAAAAAAATATGTTACAATAAAAAATGAATTTTTGTTAAAAGTGAATAAATTCAACATATACAGGTTTAAAATGACCATAAAACAAATAATAAAGGAGGAATTAACATGTCAGGACATAGCAAATGGCATAACATTCAAGCAAAAAAAGGAAAAGCAGATGCAGCAAGAGGAAAAATTTTTACAAAGCTAGGTAGAGAATTATTAATTGCAACTAAAGAAGGTGGACCAGATCCAGCAGGAAATTCAAAATTAAAAGCAGTAATAGCAAAATGTAAAGCAGCAAACATGCCAAATGATACAATAAATAATGCAATAAAAAAAGCATCAACAAGTAACGAAAACTATGAAGAAATAGTATACGAAGGTTATGGACCAAATGGAGTTGCAGTTATAGTAGAAGCAAACACAGACAATAAAAATAGAACTGCAGCAGATGTAAGACATGTTTTTGATAAAGCTGGAGGAAACTTAGGAACATCTGGATGTGTATCATATATGTTTAATAAAAAAGGTGTAATAGTTATAGAAAAAGAAAATTGTTCTCTAGATGAAGAAGAATTAATGATGATTGCATTAGATGCAGGAGCAGAAGATATTACATCAGATGATGAAATATTTGAAATAACAACAGAACCAAGTAATTTCTCTGAAGTAAGAGAAAAATTAGAAGAACAAGGATTATCATTTGTAGAAGCAGAAGTTCAAATGATTCCTACAACAACAGTTGTATTAGATGAAAATGGACAAGAAAAAATGGAAAGATTAATAGATAGACTAGAAGAATTAGATGATGTTATGAATGTATATCACAATTGGGAAGAATAATAGTTCTAAAATAGAAAAAGAAGCATATAATATTTATTATATGCTTCTTTTTTGTATAATAGGAAAATTTCAAGAATATCCTATTAATATAAAAGACAAGACTCGTTATAGGAGGACAAGCAGTTGGAAGAAATAAAACAGGTTTTAGAATACTTTCCAGAAAGTATAAAATTAGAATTAAATAAACTTTTATCAGAGCATGAAGAATTATATGATCAAATAGAAGAAATAAGGATAAGAAATAATAAACCAATAATAATTAAAGTAGAGCAAAATAATATAATTTTGAAATATATTGTATCTGAAAAAGAAATAATAGAAATATTTGAAAAAATATGTGAAAATTCTGTATATTCGTACAGAAAACAAATATGCGAAGGATTTATAACAATAAAAGGTGGACACAGAATAGGATTAACCGGAAATGTTGTTATGGAAGAACAAAAAATAGTAAATATAAATTATATTTCTAGCCTAAATTTTAGAATAGCAAGGCAAAAAATAGATTGCAGTAAAAAATTATTAAGATATGTTATAAATATTGAAAAAAATAATATATATAACACATTAATTATATCTCCGCCAGGATGCGGAAAGACTACAATATTAAGGGATTTAATAAGAACAATAAGTAATGGGATAAAAGAAATAAATTTTAAACGGTAAAACAATTGGTTTAGTAGATGAAAGAGGAGAAATTGCAGCAATGTACAAAGGAAATCCACAAAATGATGTTGGAATAAGAACAGATGTAATTGATAATGTTTCTAAATCTAAAGGTATGAATATGTTAATAAGATCTATGTCACCACAAATAATTACTTGTGATGAAATTGGAAGCGTTGAAGATGTAGAAGCAATAAATTATGCTGTTTGTTGTGGGATAAAAGGAATTTTTACAGCACATGGTGGTAATTTAGAAGAAATAAATTTGAATCCTGCAATATCAGAATTAATAAGAAAAAACATTTTTGAAAGATTAATATTTTTAGATACAGTAAAAAAAGGAAATATAGATAAAGTGTATTCTTTAAATAAAGAAACAAAAGAATATACTCAAATAATAGAAAAATAAGAAATGTATATTAATATATTTCTTATTTTTGTTCTAAAAGATATATGCCATGAATATAATATAGAAACAAAAAACAAAGGACAAGGTGAAAACTATGCTAATGATTAAATATTTTATATTAATAGTAATATTATGCGCTTCAACAGGGATAGGATTATTAGTATCAAAAAAATATAAGGATAGAGTAATAGAACTTAGAGAATTTAGAAATGCTTTAAATATATTAGAAAACAAAATAAAATTTACATATGAGCCATTACAAGAGATTTTTGACCAAATGTCAGAAAACTTAATAGAAAATGTTGCAAATATATTTAAAAAAACAAAATCAAATTTACGAAAAATGGAAACACAAGAAGCCTGGAATGATGCAATAGAAGAATGTAAATTAAATTTAAATTCTGAAGATATAAGTATAATAAAAAACTTTGGTAAACTTCTAGGAAAAACAGATGTAGAAGGTCAAATAAGCGAAATAAAGCTTACAAGTTCATTTATAGATATGCAAATAGAAAAAGCAGAAAAAGAAAAGGAAAAAAATGAAAAGCTATATAAAACTTTAGGTACAGTTGTTGGACTAGCAATAGTAATAATATTAATTTAGGGGGACGAAAAATGAATATTGATTTATTATTTAAAATAGCAGCAATTGGTATATTAGTAGCTGTACTTCATCAAGTTCTAGTAAGAGCGGGAAGAGAAGATCAAGCTATGATGACAACACTTGCAGGATTAGTTATTGTACTAACAATGGTTATAAAAGAAATAAGTACATTATTCGATACTGTAAGAACTATTTTTAATTTGTAATTTTTATAATAGTGAGGTAAAAATGGATGTTATAAAAATAATCGGAATAGGAATTATTTCATTAATATTAATAATTATAACAAAGCAATATAAGCCAGAATTTGCAATTTATATATCATTAATAGCTGGAATTTTGATATTAACTTTAATAATAGACAAGCTTACAAACATAGTTCAATTACTTCAATCTATATCTAGTAAAGCATCTATTAACAACAATTTTTTAGGAATATTATTAAAAATAACAGGAATAGCATTTTTAACAGAGTTTGCCGTAAGTATTTGTAAAGATTCAGGAGAAAGTGCAATTGCTAGTAAAATAGAAATAGGAAGTAAAATAATTATAATATCAATATCTATACCTATAATATCTAATTTGTTAGAAATTGTTATAGATATTCTTCCTTAAAAAAGGAGTACAAATGAAAAAGATATGTATTGTTTTATTTTTAATATGTATGATGATTTCTAATTGTTCATATGCAAAAACAGATGAAACAATAGAAGAACAAAAAGAAACGTTTGGAATATCGGATTTTATAAAAGAATCACAAAAATATAAAGGTGATTTCTTAGAAGATATAGACATGTCCGAATTAATGAATAATGCAATTCAAGGAAATGTAGACAATAATGTTTTAATAAAAAAAGTTATTAAACTATTTGGAACAGAAGTAAGATCTAGTGTTAAGACTTTAATTAGTATTTTAGTAATTATAGTAATACATAGTGTATTAAAAGCTATTAGTGATAGTTTGGAAAATAATAATATATCTGAAATAATTTATTATGTTCAATATATTTTAATAGTTACAGTTATAATGTCTAATTTTAATTCAATTATTCAAACTGTAAAAGAAACATCACAAAACTTGGTTGCTTTTATGAATATGTTAGTACCTATATTGATTACTTTAATGGTATATACAGGAAGTATTACAACAAGTGGAATTTTAGAACCATTTATTTTATTTATGATAAATTTTGTTGGTAATATGATTCAAAGTATTTTAATTCCATTAATGTTAATAATAACTGTATTTTCAATAATATCAAAAATATCTAATAAAATACAAATGGATAAAATATCCAGTTTTTTAAAATCGAGTGTAATATGGTTTTTAGGAATAATTTTAACAGTATTTGTTGGTGTAATTTCGTTAGAAGGAACATTAAGTAGTAGCGTAGATGGTATAACGGCAAAAACTACAAAAGCTGCCGTTTCTACTATGATACCTGTAGTAGGTAAAATATTAGGAGATGCAGTAGACACTGTTTTAGGATGTGGGCTTGTTTTAAAAAATGCTGTAGGAATTGTTGGAGTTATTGTAATAATAGGGATATGTATAGTTCCAATAATAAAACTTGGAGTTATAACAATTGCATATAATTTATCAGCAAGTATAATACAACCTATTGCTGATGAAAAAATAGTAAAATTATTATCAGAAATGGGAGGAATATTTAAAGTTTTATTGGGAATCTTATGTTCTTTATCTGTAATGTTGATTATAGGTATAACATTGGTAATTAAAATATCTAATAGTGGAATGATGTATAGATAAATAAGAGGATTGTTATGATTAGTTTTATAAGGTCATGGGCAGAACAAGTAATTGTTGCAGTTATAATTGCAAGTATTATAGAAATGATTTTGCCCGAAAACAAAAATAAAAAGTACATAAAAATGATAATTGGAATGTATATATTGTTTAATATAATTTCACCAGTTATTAAAAATAATAATTATTTTAATTTTGAAGAATTTAATATAGAAAAATATGCATCTACAACAAGTAGTGGCGTAGAAGTAAATCAAGAGTCGATGGATAAAAGACTTGAACAATTATATATAGAAGAACTTGAAAAAGATTTAAAAAATAAAGTAAAAGAAAAAGGATATAATGTTACTAGTTGTAAGATAGATGCTGTATTAAACGAAAATTCATCAAATAAAGGAATTAATAAAATAAAACTTAAGGTATCAAAATTAAATTCTACTAATGATAAAAATAGTAGTGTTAATTCTATAGAAAAAGTAGAAATAAAAGTAGGATTAGATAAAGTATTAAGTTCTGACTCAAATGAAGAAAAAAAAGATAATGAAGCTTCTAAAATAGAAATAGCAGAATTAAGAAAAACTTTAAGTGATTATTACCAATTAGATATAAAAAAAATAGATATTACAAATGATTAAGGAGGAAATATGTTTATAGATAAAATTAAAGATATTTTTAAATTTAATAAAGAAGATAATAACAAGAAAAAAATTGAAAACCTGGTAGTATTAATAATTATACTTATAGTTACAATAATTGCAATAAATTACATATGGACTGACAAAAATGACGAAGAGAGTAGCAAGCCAAACACTACTAATAAACAACTAGCAACTTCTGAAGAGACAACTAGTATTAATAATAGTGACTTAGAAGGAAGATTAGAAAAGATTTTAAAAAGTATAGATGGTGTAGGAAATGTAAAGGTTTTTGTTAATTATTCCGAAACCAGTCAGGTTGTTGCTATGTATAACGAAAATACAAAACAAAGTTCAACAGAAGAAACAGATACATCAGGTGGAGTAAGAACTATACAGCAAACAGATACTCAAAAAGAAGTTGTATATAATGATGAAAGTGGTAATAAAACACCTGTTACTGAAAAAATAATAAATCCCAAAATAGAAGGGGCAATTATTACAGCAGAAGGAGCTTCTAATAGTGGCATAAAAGCTAATATTATTTCTGCAGTGGAAGCGGTTACTGGACTTGCAACACATAAAATTCAAGTTTTTGAAATGAATAAATAAAGGAGAGATAATTATGAAAATTTTAAAAAATAATCAAGTTATTATATATGCAATAGCACTTATGCTTGTTGCAGCAGGGTATTTAAATTATACATCTAAAGATAATAAATTAATTCCAACTTCATCAGATGCAGGAGTGATAAATACAAACGAATTAGCTGATATAGGTGATGCTACTTTAGTTAATAGTAATGATGTTATATATGATGAAAATAATACAATAGAAGAAAATACAGCTAATAATGAGGAAATAACACAAGAAACTAGTAGTAATATTTCGGATGAATATTTTACAAAATCAAAATTAGAAAGAGATACGATGTATTCTCAAATGTTAGAATCATATCAAACTATTTTAAATAATACTAATTCATCTGAAACTCAAAAAAATACAGCTACAAAGGAAATAGAAAATATAAATCAAACTAAAAATAGTATAATGATTTGTGAAAATTTAATAGCAACAAAAGGATTTAAAAATAGTGTTATCTTTG
>ERZ827168.3525-NODE-3525-length-15907-cov-5.826962_pt1 | contig 15907 bp, 15 predicted proteins | sample MGYA00519868_ERZ827168 | MGnify/ENA primary metagenome ERZ827168 (study PRJEB31778, sample SAMEA3449271) | human gut metagenome | biome: human gut; feature: human-associated habitat; material: faeces | place: United Kingdom | collected 2010/2012 ...
TTCATCATTCCCGTTCCAACAACTTACCTATGAGACCCCTCCATTGGCTTTCCCCTATTGAGTTCATTGTCCAATATGTTTGACAAACCTACAAACCGCCGTTCTTTTCCTTTTTGCCCCATCTTTCCCTTGCCAATCGCTCTTTTCCTTCCTATAATAGAGTGACTCTGCGCCGCCCGGCGCAGCCAAATCCACCTCGGAGGCGACAGCCATGAAACTGCGTTCTCAGGAAGTCCGCGCCCTCGCCCCGGAAAACGATCCTCTGAAAATCGGCATGGGCTGGTCGGCGGACGATCTGTCCAAGCCCCAAATTTTGATCGAAAGCACCTTCGGCGACAGCCATCCCGGCAGCGCCCATCTGGATCAGTTTGTCCGGGAATCCGCCCGTGCGGTCAACGAGCACGGTGGAAAAGCCGCCCGTTATTTTGCCACAGATATGTGTGATGGCATCGCTCAGGGCCATGACGGCATCAATTATTCCCTGCCCCACCGGGAAGCCATGGTCGATCTGGTCGAGGCGCAGGCCAACGCCAGCGTCTACGACGGCGGCGTGTTCATCGCCAGCTGCGATAAATCCGTCCCCGCCATGTTGATGAGCATCGGCCGACTGAAGGACATGAGCGCCATCGTCGTCACCGGCGGCGTGATGGAGGCTCATACCCTGCCGAAGGAATACACCGTGAACGACCCTGCCTGCAAGATCAACGAACTGCTGACGCTGGAACAGATCGGCAAGTTCGACGCCTGGGAAAAGACCGGCGTGATCCCGGAGAAGCAGCTGGACTACTATAAGCATCACGCCTGTCCCAGCTGCGGCGCGTGTTCCTTTATGGGCACCGCCTCCACCATGCAGATCATGGCGGAAGCGCTGGGTCTGATGCTCCCCGGCACGGCCCTCATGCCCGCCACCGCCCCCGAGCTGAAACAGGCCGCTTACGACGCGGGCGCGCAGCTCATGAAGTTGGTGGAAAGCGGCCTTCGGGCAAAGGATATCGTCACCCAAAAGAGCTTTGAAAACGCCATCATGGTGCACGCGGCCATTTCCGGCTCCACCAACGCCACCATGCACTTGCCCGCCATCGCTCACGAGTTCGGCTTCGAGCTGGACGCGGACGCTTTCGACCGAATGCATCGGGGCGCTCATTACCTGCTGAATATCCGCCCCTCCGGCGATTGGCCCGCCCAGTATTTCTATTATGCCGGCGGTGTGCCCCGGGTCATGGAGGAGATCAAGTCCATGCTCCATCTGGACGTTCTCACCGTCACCGGCAAAACGCTGGGCGAAAATCTGGAAGACCTGAAACGCGGCGGCTTCTATGAGCACTGCGACGAGCTTCTGCAAAAGAAGGCCCATGAGCTGGGCCTGTCCATTGCCCGTACGGATATCATTCATTCCTTCGACCATCCCAAGGGCACCGACGGCAGCATCGCCATTCTCAAGGGCAATCTGGCCCCCGAGGGCAGCGTCATCAAGCACACCGCCTGTCCGAAGAATATGTTTCAGGCCACCCTGCTGGCCCGTCCCTTCGACAGTGAGGAAGAATGCATCCACGCCGTGCTGAACGGTCAGGTGAAGCCCGGCGACGCGATCTTCATCCGCTACGAAGGCCCCCGCGGCAGCGGAATGCCGGAGATGTTCTATACCGGCGAGGCCATCTGTGCGGATTCCAAGCTGGCCTCCAGCGTGGCGCTCATCACCGACGGCCGCTTTTCCGGGGCCAGCCGCGGCCCGGTCATCGGTCACGTCAGCCCGGAAGCCGCCGCAGGCGGTCCCATCGCGCTGGTGGAGGAGGGCGACTTCATCCGCATCGACGTTCCCGCCCGGAAGCTTGCCATCGTAGGCGTGAATGGCCAGCCCAAAACGCCCGAGGAAATGGAGCAGATTCTTCAGGAACGCCGGGCCCGCTGGCAGCCCAAGCCGACCAAATACACCCGCGGTTTGCTGAAGCTCTACTCCCAGCACGCCGTCAGCCCCATGAAGGGCGCTTATATGGAATGAGCCCGTCTTTTAGGCAGAAAACCCTTTGCCATAGTGTCTCTCAAGATCGCAACTTCTTCCGATTTGCGCTGCAATGCGGTATGCTCTTCGTTTTTTCGAATTCCTGAAAAGGCTACTGCAGTTCGGAGCGTGCGACCAAGGAAGGCCTAAGGATGACTAGCCTCAGACCGTGCAGCCAAGCGCAAGCTCAGCGCAGGGCTTGGCCATCGTACACTGTGGGGCAGACCACAATAGTTTCTGGCGAAAAAGCTCGCCTAGGGTAATCTTTTGATAAGCTGCAAAAACCCGGATGACCGATCGGTCATCCGGGTTTTTGCAGTGAGCCTCCTGACGGAGCCTTGCCGGCATTACCGGCGAGTAGTCCGGGTCTTCTTGGGCAGCGGTTTCACTTCCCACAGATACTTGCTCATCACGTAGCCGAAGCGCTTCCCATACTTCACGTAAGCCCATCCGTCGTCCAGGTATTCCCGAACGATGATCTTCGTGCCGTAGGGAATGTTGCCGATCTTGTTGCCGGTATTGCTCTTGGGCGTACTCCGCAGATTCAGGGACTTCCCGTCTTTCGTATACACATAGCGTGTATCCGCCAGCGCAATCAGCGGCAGCAGCGTCGTCGCAACAATCACGACAATGCACAGGAACGCAAGCGTCTTTTTCATCCGAAGCCTCTCCTTTCGCAAACCGGATTTCCCGCAGGGAAAAGAACAAACCCCGCATGGCGAATGTTTTGCTCTATAATATTAACATATTTTTACAAAAAAGTCATCACTTTATCGAAAGATTTGTTTCGTTTCTAATTCCTTTTGTAAAATAAAAACAATATTATTTCAACTATCGTCCTCCGCAAAGAATCCCCAATTCATTTCGAATCACAAAGGAATCCCAACTCTTCGTTTCCACAAAGAAACCGCCCCATCTGCCAAAAGCAGCTTGGGGCGGTTTCTCTTTATGCGTTTTTCAGCACCGCTTCATCACTTCGGCGAAGAAGCAGATGGTATCCTTCAGCTGGGCCACGTGGATGCGCTCGTTAGCGTTGTGGATCAGGCCGCGCTGCTCCTTGGTCATGGGCATTCCGCTGAAACGGTATACATGCTCGCTGATGGGGCCGTAGTGGCGGCTGTCACTGCCCGCCAGCATCAGATAGGGCGAGACCAGCACACCGGGATAGGCGGCGCCGATGGCGCTCTTCAGCCGGTTCCACGGCTCGTCACCGGTCTGGGAGACTGTGCTGGGTTCGCCGCCGGAGACGAGCTTCACCTCGACGGACGGATCGTCCACGATGGTCTTCAGCCGGGCGATGGCCGCCTCGATGGTGTCCCCGCTGATGAGCCGCAGGTTGATGCCCGCGTGAGCAGTGGAGGGCAGCACGTTAAAGGCTTTGGAGCCCTGAGCCATGGTCAGGGCACAGGTGGTGCGCACCAGCGCGTTCAGCTCGCCGCCAGACTTGCGGCACACCAGATCCAGCAGCGGCCCGAAGCACCACAGGTTGGCGAACAGCAGCTTGTAGCCAAAGCTGGATTCCCGACCCAGAATATCGAACATCTCCCGGGCGGGAGGGGTCAGGGTAAAGGGCATGGCGTGATCCTGAATGCGGCTCAGCGCCCGGCCCAGAATGCCCAGCGCCTGACGGCTGGCCGGAGCGCTGGCATGACCGCCCTTGCCGGACGCGGTCATGTCCACGCTGACGGTCCCCTTTTCCGCCGTTCCGATCAGCGCCGCGCTCTTGCTGACGCCGGGGAATACCCCATCCACGATAGCGCCGCCCTCGTCCAGCACAAACTCCGGATGAATGCCGCGCTTTTTCAGTTCTTCCACAATGGCGGGCGCGTCGCCGCCGAAAATTTCTTCATCGCCGCCAAAGGCGAAATACACGTCGCTTTCCGGCACGAAGCCCTGCCCAATCAGCATTTCAGCGGCTTCCATCACGCCGTGCAGGGTTCCCTTGGTGTCCAGCGTGCCACGGCCCCAAAGCTCCCCGTCCTTCACCACCGCGCCGAAGGGCGGCTCCTGCCATTCGTTTTCGTTCACCGGCACCACGTCATAGTGCGCCATCAGCACGGAAGGCTTCGCACTGCTCTTGCCCTTCCAGTGGTACAGCATTCCCCGCCGGCCCAGGATTTCCCGGGGACAGGTCTTCGTCACCGCCGGATAGGCCTCGGCCAGCAATTTCTGGAAATCTGCAAAGGCCTGCGGGTCTTCCAGCTTTTCATCCGGGTAGCTGACCGTTTTCAGCCGAATCATATCCTGAAAGCGTTCCAACGCCCGCTTTTCGTCCACGGGGAAATTCTCCGCTTCCGTCTTTTCCATGGGATAGGGCTTGAATTGCAGGGCTCGAACCACGATCACTGCCAGCCAGAGCACCAGCAGCCCCAGAAGAATCCATACCAGCGTCATTTGTTTCCATTCTCCTTTTCCGTTCCGATCATGCCTTTCCGATACAGAAGCCGCGCCGCGCCGATGGCGATCAGCGCGCCCACGGGCACCAGTACGCTGACGCTGCTGCTCAGGCTGGGCACCAGCAGGAACAGCACCACCATAAACAGCATGGGAGCCGCCGCGATCTTCGGGTTCTTGGATACGAACACAACGCCCAGCGCGCCGAACAGGGACGGCAGGATGTTGTCAAAGGCGGGCTTCAGCACCGGGGATTCCAGCACCGGTTCCAGCAGCCGCAGGCCGAACACGCCGATGGCGATCACCACCACCGTCACAATAGAGCTGGACGCAATGGCGATGGTAGAGATCACCTCGCCCTCCTCCGTCCCGGCCTTGACCTTGGCCGCCTGCATGGCGTTCAGGGCACAGGGCACTTTCAGGTTGGTCAGGTTGCCCGTCACGAAGCCCAGATAGGTTCCGCCGGTGCCCAGCATGGGCACGTAGGTCAGCACCTCGATAATGCCCACCAGCCAGTACATGGGCGCTACGCCCAGCAGGGCCTTCAGCACCGCCGTCAGCGGCGGCCACGCATTGTAATACACGCAGATGGCCAGTGGAACGGCCAGCATCATCATAAGAAGCAGCGCCGTCCAGACGCGCCCGTAGGTATATTGTTTCTCCTCATAGGGAGACAGCTGCTTGTCCATTCTCTTTCCCACCCTCTTAAGCCATCAGCGCCGTAATGGGAATGCTCAGCGCCATCGCGCCCAACATGCACAGGGGCAGGGCGTACTGCTCCAGCCACGTCCATTTCAGCACCCGGATCAGAATGCCGCACACGCCCATCAGCAGCGCCGAGACCAGCGCCACCACGATGGGGATAAAGCCCGGCACGCCGTCCCGCACATTGGCGAACAGAAGCCCCAGAAACGCGGAGATCATCCCCAGAAACAGCGCGTCCATCAAAATCCCGCGCCACTTTTCATCCTTGCCGCCCAGGCTGTTCATGCCCTTCTGCAGCTTTTTCAGTCCGAACAGGATCAGGACGATGCCCGCAATGATGCCCAGCGTCATCGTCCACGCGATCACTGCGAAGGTCTGGGCACTGGTAATGGTTTCCGTCACCCCGGCACCGACGGCGTTGGCGGCGATGGTGGCTGCGGGCAGTTCGTAGGTCACAGCGCCCAGAATACTCAGCCGCAGCCACGGGAAGGGCAGGCCGAGAAAACGATTCAGCGTCAGTACGCCGATCAGGATGGACACGGCCGGTGCCAGCGAGAACAATCCGCTGGACAGGATCGTCTTGCGAATGGTCCCCTTGGACAGGTTCAGCTCCCGGGCGCGCCGCACGGCCTTCACCAGAAAGAAGACCGATTCCGCCAACACTGCAGCGATCACGATGCCGGACAACCAGAACAGAAACGGGTCATTGACGGAGAACGGCATATTCTCCCACCTCCCAGGATAAGTTCAGGATCAATACTTCCGCATTGTAGCATTCCTGCAAGTCCGCGTCAATGGCGGGTTTCAGCGTTCAATGGTGTCGTCCTCGAAGCATTCCCGCATCAGCCCGGAGCGGCCCATCACTCTCCCCTGTCCTTCCAGGTGGGACGCGTCGCCCAGCCCACAGCAGCGGAAGATGATCTTTCCCTTGGTCCTTTCCTCCGTTACCAGCGTCGTCACCGAAGCGGTGGGCATAAAGAACGCCTGCCACAGCACCGCCGGAGAGATCATCATCAGATGGGACAGAATCGCCATGCTGATGCCGAAATGGCAGAACAGGGCGATGGTTTTGTGATTGTTTTCGCCTGTATACAGGTTTCCCTGACGAATCAGCCCGTAGCGGGCCAACAGCTCGTCCACCCCGACGGCAGTCTCGTCGTAGACCTCCGCCACATCGCCGGTGCGAAGGAGCCCATCCTCCCGCCACTGGGTGGGATGCAGCAGCTTCTCCTGCGCCGTCCAGTACTGGGGCATCAGGTTCCACGGACAGCGGCGCATGCCGGTGTACGGCTCGTCGAACCCGCCCCAGAACTCCCTCAACCACGGCAGTGTCTCGCCGGTGCGCCCCAGCGCTTTCAGCGTGACGCCGGCGGTGTCCTGCGCCCGTCCCAGCGGCGAAAGATAAAAGTCGTCAATAGCGGCCGACTGCAGCCGCCGGGCCAGCAGTTCCGCCTCCACCCAGCCCTGCTCCGTCAGCGTGTCGTGCTCATAATCGGGGTCTCCGTGCCGGATCAGCAAAATTTTCATTGTTCTTTCCCCTTTCCGCTGCCTTGCATTTTTGCCAGTATATCACATTTTTCCCGCGCCGCCAACCTTTTTCGGCCATGGAAAAACCCTCCTGCGAACTTTTCCATCCGCAGGAGGGTCTCTTTCCTGATTTCTTTTCCGTCAGGCGTCGATGGAATCGTGGAACTGCATCGGCACCTTCCGTCCATACACCCGCATGGAGCGCATGGCCATGCCAGGCAGGCTCTTCAGGATGCGCACCCGGAAGGCGTAGCCCCGCATCTTGCCCAGCGGAATGATCCGCTTGTGGCCGATGCTCTGTCCCTGAGCCAGCGGCACCCAACGATCCAGTCCGTCCTTGGTGCACCAGTAGGCGGGCCAGCGGGTCTCCACCACCCACTCCAGCACATGCTGGCCTTCGGTCTGGTCCTCCATCAGCTCGATATATTCCGCGTCCACCGGGCCGTCGAACCAGACCTCCATCCGTTCGCCGTCCAGCAGCGTTTCCGTCATGCCCGCGTGAACGCCCAGCTCCCGGTTCACCAGCTCGCCCAGACCCCGGAAGGAGTCTACCTGATCCTCACTGATCAGGCCGTCGGTGTCCGGGATGCAGCCGATGAGCAGGTTGGCGTTCCGGCCCACGCTGGTCAGGTACCGCTGGAACAGGTACTCGGCGCTGTAGGTCTTGTCCGCGTCCATGACATGATACATCCAGCCGCCCTTGTAGGCGTACATCACGTCCCGCACCGGCATGTCCACCTCCACGGGGGCCCAGACGGGGTCCATGGGGTCGCCGGGAGAGTCGGGAGTCACGTTGTCCCGCTCCGGCTCCGTCTGATAGTGGGCGCAGGACCAGCACTCCGGCACGGCCACGCCCTGTTCGCTTCCGCTCCACCGCAGCACGTTCGTGATGCCCGGGCAGCCGCCGAAGCAGATCAGGTTGGGGGCGATTCGCTTGAGCAGGCCGGGAATATCCGGGCCGCCCTTTTCGGGCCGGAGAATGCCGCCGTCAAACCAGATCTCAAACAGGGGGCCGTAGCCCGTGATCAGTTCTTCCAGCTGCCGCAGCAGCAGGTCGTTCAGCTTTTCCCGATCCAGCGTCCCGTCCTCCCGGGTGCAAAGGTCGCTCAGATAGCGTCCGCCCAGACTGTAATACAGGCCCGGCTTGATGCCGTATTTATGGCAGGACTGAACGAACTCCCCCACCACGTCCCGGGGCACGGCGGAGTTGCCCACATGATAATCGTGCACCTTGGTGGGCCAGAGGCAGAAGCCCGTTCCGTGCTTGGCCGTCAGAAGCGCATACCGCGCCCCCGCGGCCTTGGCCGTGCGCAGCCATTGATCCGTGTCCAGCTTTTTGGGATTCCAGCACTGAATATCCGGGATGGGGTCGCCGAATTTCCATTCCGGTGCAAAGACCTCCATATCAAAATGGAAAAAGACCCCCAGTTCGCTCTCGTGCCATTCCAGCATTTCCGCCGTCGGTTTTGCCAGCGTCATCGTGTTTGTACTCCTGTTTGCATTGGGATTCAGCTTCTCTTCTTCTAAAAATAGAAAGAAGCCCAGCCGAAAAAGTTCCGGCTAGGCCTTCGATGCGGATCGTCAATTTCCCTGTTTGGTGTTCAGCACTTCCTGCCAGAGAGTGTTGTACACCGTCAGCCAGGTCGCGTCCAGATCGTTGAAATATTCGCAGTTGGCTACAGTCTCGTCGGAGGGGTTCATGACGGGATTGGAAGCGTAGTCCTCGCCCATCAGCTCGATGGCCGCGTCGTTGGGGCAGCAGTAGCCGATGGCTTCGCAGTTGCGCACGGCCACTTCAGGGCTGCACAGATAGTTGATGAACTTTTCGGCGTTCTCCTTGTTCTTGGCCGCCGCAGGGATCACTGCGCAGTCCACCCACACGTTGCTGCCCTCGTCCGGCACGGAGTAGGCCAGCTTGTCGTTGAGCTCGATGGCGTATTCCGCATCGCCGGAGTAGACCACCGCCAGTGCCGCCTCTCCGGCCACCATCTTATCCTTGAACTCGTCCAGACCGTAGGCCTTCACCATGCCGGACTGCTTCTGCTGGATCAGCAGGTCGGCGGCGGCGCGCAGCTGGGTGTAGTCGGCGGAGTTCATGCTGTAGCCCTGCATCTTCAGCGCGATGCCCATGGCGTCGCGGATGCTGTTCATCATCAGCACCTGGCCCTTATACTTCTCGTTCCAGAGCACGTTCCAGGTCTTCACGTCCTCCGCGTCCACCATCTCGGTGTTGTACAGGATGCCCAGAGTGCCCCACTGATAGGGCACGGAATGGGCGTTGCCCTCGTCGTAGCTGGGGTTTTTCAGGCTTTCCTTGATGTTCTGGAAATTGGGAATGTTGTCATAGTTGATCTCGGCCAAAAGGCCCTTGTTGGCCAGACGCTCCACGCAGTATTCGGACGGGAACACCACGTCGAAAGCGCCGGGATTGGCTTCCACCTGCACCAGCATGTCCTCGTTGGTGGTAAAGCGCATGTAGTTGACGTGAATGCCGGTTTCGGCTTCGAAGTCCTGCAGCACGGACTCGTCGATATAGTCTTCCCAGTTGAACACGTTCACCACTTCCTGCGCCAGAGCACAGGCGGGAAGCAGCAGGGCGATACAGAGCAGAAAGGCAACCATTTTTTTCATGTGGGATTCCTCCTATCATATTTTTTGACAGGGCAATCTCTGTCTAAGGAAAAGCCGTCCGGCCCTTCCTAAGCCATTGGGCGCGCCGCGCCCGGGGAGCTTTATGCCTTGGTCTCGGCGGTCCTGCGGTTGACGATCAACAGCAGAATCAGCAAAACCACGAACATCAGGGAGGAAAGGGCATAGTACACGGGGCTGATGCCCAGCTTGGTGGCCGAATAGATCAGGGTAGACAGGTTCTGCACCAACGGACTGGTGGTGAAATAGCTGATGGTGAAATCATCCAGCGACAGGGTGAAGGCCAGCAGCGCGCCGGTGACGATGCCCTGACGGCACTCGGGCACAATGACGTGGGTCAGCGCGTAGCCGGGCGTAGCGCCCAGATCCAGCGCCGCCTCATAGGTGTGCTTGTTCATCTGCTTGAGCTTCGGCATGACGGACAGCACCACATAGGGCACGTCGAAGGTGATGTGGGCCAGCACCATGGTGAAATAGCCTCGGTCTACCTTGGCGAAGATAAACAGCAGCATCAGGGAGATACCGGTCACGATGTCCGGCATGGTGTTGGGCAAATTGGTGATGGTCATCATGATGGCCTGAGGCCGCTTCTTCATGCTGTAAATGCCGATGGCGGCCAGCGTGCCCAGCACCGTGGCGATCACCGTGGCGATCACCGCGATAGACACCGTCACCCACAGGGCGTTCATGATGGACGCGTTCTGGAACAGTTCGCCGTACCAGCGGAAGGAGAAGCCCTCCCACTTGGCCCGGCTCTTGCCCGCGTTGAAGGACTGGCAGATCAGCACCACGATGGGCACGTACAGGAACACCAGAATGATCCCCAGGTAAAACTTCTTGAAAAAGTTCTTCATGCGATGCCGCCTCCTTCCCCGTTAGGATCCGCCTTGCGCAGGATGGACAGGGAGATCAGGATCAGCACCATCATGATCAGGGAAAGGGCACTGCCCAGATTCCAGTCGCCGGCGGTCAGGAACGTGGTCTCGATCAGGTCGCCGAACATCTGCGTGGAGCCGCCGCCCAGCACCCGGGGAATGAAGAACGTGGTCACAGACGGCATGAACACCATCGTGATCCCGCTGATCACGCCGGGGATGCTCAGCGGCATCGTCACCTTCAGCAGGGTCTTGGCCTCATTGCAGCCAAGATCCATGGCCGCCTCCCCCAGCTTGGGATCCATCTTGCTCAGGCTGGTGTAGATGGGGAATACCATGAAGGGCAGGAAGTTGTACACCATGCCCAGCAGCACCGCCCCCTGATTGTACATCAGCTGCACCCTGCCCACGCCGATCCATTCCAGAAAGGCATTGATCAGGCCGTTATCCTCCAAAAGGCTCATCCACGCGATGGTGCGCAGCAGGAAGTTCATCCACATGGGGATGATGAACAGCACCACCAGCGTGGAGCCCAGCTTCATGTGCCGGTCGGCCATGAACAGTGCCGCCGGGTAGCCCAGCAGCAGGGAAAAGGCCGTGCACAGGAACGCCATCCACAGGGAATAGACCAGCGTATCCACGTTGACCGAGCCCCGGGGAATGGTGGCGGCCACCTCGTCCCCGGCCACGGCCCGCATGTTTTCCCGCATGATGTGGTTGCTGTCCCAGAACGCCCGGAAGTTATCCAGCGTCAGCTGGCCGCTGCCGTCGGTCAGAGCGTAATAGGCGATCAGCACGCAGGGAAGCAGCGTAAACAGGATCATCCACAGAATATAGGGCGAAGCGAACAGCGAACGCTTCACGCCGTGGTTGCGCTTCACGCTCACGGTCAGAAGCCCCAGAAAGACCACCAGTCCCGCGCCCATCAGCGCGTAGGCCCACCAGGGCAGCGATACGTTATACATCCGCGATCGCCTCCTCATCCACCGGCGGCTCCGGCATGGGATGCATAATATGAATGTTGTAGGGCACGATGGTCAGGCCCACCCGGGAGCCCTGGGGCTGCATGATGGTGGAGTGGACCTTGAACACCGTTTCGCCGGTGTCGATCATCATTTCGTAGTGAACGCCCTTGAACAGCACGCTCTGCACCACGCCGGTCAGCTGGCCGATGTCCTCGCCTACGATCATGATGTCCTCCGGGCGGATGACCACGTCCACCGGCGCGTTCTCGCCGAAGCCGGAGTCCACGCAGGGGAAGTTGAAGCCGCAGAAGCTCACCAGCTCGTCCTCCAGCATGGTGCCGCGAAGGATGTTGCTTTCGCCGATAAAGTTGGCCACGAAAGCGTTGGCCGGCTCGTCATACACGCTCTTGGGGTCGCCGATCTGCAGAATGTGGCCGTCCCGCATGACCACGATGGTGTCGCTCATGGTCAGGGCCTCCTCCTGATCGTGGGTCACGTAGATAAAGGTGATGCCCAGCTGCTGCTGCATGCTCTTCAGCTCCAGCTGCATCTCCTTGCGCAGCTTCAAGTCCAGCGCGCCCAGCGGCTCGTCCAGAAGCAGCACCTCCGGCTCGTTCACCAGCGCCCGGGCAATGGCGATGCGCTGCTGCTGGCCGCCGGAGAGCTGATCCACGCCCCGCTTGCCGTATCCCTTCAGGTTGACCAGCTCCAGCATCCGATCGACCTTCATGTCGATCTCCTTGCGACCCATTTTCTTGATCTTCAGGCCGAAGGCGATGTTATCCCGCACGTTCAGGTGGGGAAACAGCGCGTATTTCTGGAACACGGTGTTCACCCGGCGCTTATAGGGCGGCACGGCGGTGATGTCCTTGCCCTCGAAAAACACGGTACCCGTGGTGGGGTATTCAAACCCGCCGATGATCCGCAGGGTGGTGGTTTTGCCGCAGCCGGAAGGGCCCAGCAGGGTCAGGAATTCCTTTTTGCGGATGTAAAGGTCGATATCGCTCAAAACGGTGGTTCCGTCGAACTCCTTGGATACGTTTTTCAGTTCAATGAGGTGTTCCTGTTCCATCATGACGGTACAGCTCCTTTAGCAGGCTCAAGCTCAGAAGCTTGGCGGAGTAGAGATCCAAAGAATGACGGCGGGGTGAGCGCCGGTGTTTTCCAGATAATGGGTCGTGTTGGGGTGCAGGCAGAAGCTGAAGCCCTTCCGCACCCGGTAGGTGCGTTTGCCCGCCACCAGATTTACCTGGCCGTGAAGCACATAGCCGAACTCCTCGCTTTCCAGCGGCGGCAGTTCGTTGCTTCGAGCCCCCGGCTGCAGCTCCAGCAGGATGGGTTCCATGCTGTTGCGCTGGGCGTCAGGCACCAGCCACGTGATCTTCTTGTCCTCTTCTTCCTTTTCGAACATATCCTGCGGGGCGTAGACCACCTTTTCCGCCGAATCGTCGGAGAAAAACTCCTTCAGGCTGGAGCCCAGGCATTCCAGCATGTCCGTCAGGGTGGCGATGGACGGCGAGGCCAGATCCCGTTCCACCTGCGAAATAAAGCCCTTGCTCAGTTCGCAGCGGTCGGCCAGTTCTTCCTGCGTCAGGTTTCGCTGAATTCGCAGTTCCTTCAGCTTCTCCCCAATGTTCACCGAGGCTCATCTCTTTCCGATGGGTGTTGTTTTCGTCCGTGAGTTTAGAAATAGTAAACTCGCAAAACAGTATGTATTTAATCACAAAGCAGGGGGGATGTCAATAGAATGGTCGAATTTTAGCGAAAGAAAAAACAGAAGAAAAAAGCAGCTGAAAAAGCGGCGCCGGATGATTTTTCCAGCCTGATTCGTTCTATCGGCAGCACAACAGACGGAGGGATGCTCATGCGGCGTTTTCTGGCTTTTTTCCTCTTGCTTTGCACGGTCTGCCTTTCCCATGCTTCCGCGGACGGGTACAGCGAATTGATTCCGGGAAGCATTGTATCCAATATTCTGGATGAATCCATTTCTTTCTTTTCGGAACCAAATCCGAAGAGCAACCCGGTTGGGACGTTGGGAGCCGGTGTTTCCATGCGCCTGCTTTCTCTGGAGCCGGAAGGGCTGGCGCACGTTCGTCTGGAGGGAGGAAGCGAAAGAAGAGAGGGCTACGTCCGGGCGGATGCGCTCATGACAGGCGATTATCTGTATTGGGAGTCCAGTCGTGTGGTCAATCCCCAGCCCGGCGAGCGGCTGAATTTGAGAAGCAAGCCGTCTGAGCAGTCGGCATCTTTGGGAAAATACTATACCGGCGTCATTGTTCAGAACTTTCATCAGGATCAGAACGGCTTTGCTCGGGTCAGAGTGGGCGCACAGGTCGGCTTCATGGACAAGCGGTATCTGGCGGACTTTGACCCCGCAGAGGATTTTCCCTCCGAAATGCCCGCTGCCGTTGTGGAGAATCCACACGGAACCGGCGGCAATCTGCGGCGTTCTCCATCCGCCGGTTCCAAAAAGCTCCGTCTCTGCCCCAACGGCACGGAGCTGACCGTGCTCGGCGTTACGCCCAACGGCTGGTGTCACGTGATGGTCCAGGGGGAGACCGGCTTTATCATGGCCGACAAATTATCGCCCGAGTTCTCCTTCCATACCCATTGAAACCCATTGAATCCAAAACGTCCCGTCCATAGCCGCGTTTTCGGCTTTGGACGGGACGTTTTTCGCTTATTTTGCCTGTTTCTACTTATTTAGATTATCTCACGCCTTGGATTACATCACGCCGCGGAAGCCCTTGCCGATGATCTCCGTGGTGTTCGTGATGAGGATAAAGCAGGAAGGATCCACACTCTTGGCGTACAGGCGCAGCTTGATGGCCTGCGCCCGGTTCACCACCGTCAGGATGACAGTTTTGTTCTCGTGGGTGTACGCGCCCTCGCCCTGCATATCCGTCGCGCCCCGGTGCAGATCCTTCACAATAAAGTCGATGATCTGATCGGGTTTGCTGGTGATGATTTGGAAGCATTTATGCACGGCGATGTTTTCCAGCACCATATCCACAATGACGGATTTCAGCGCCAGTCCCAGCATGCTGAACATGCCCGTTTCAATGCCGAAGGCAATGCCGGACACCACCGTAATGGTAAAGTCCACAAACAGCAGGCACTGGCCAATATTGATGTTGGTCTTGCTCTTGAGGATCATGGCCACGATGTCCGTGCCGCCGCTGGAAGCCTGCATATTGAACATGATGGCGCTGCCGATGGCGGGGAAGGTGACGGCAAAAATCAGCTCCAGCAGGGGCTGATTGGTCAGAGGCGCGTCCATGGGGCAAATGTACTCCAGCCCCCAGATCACGCAGGACATCAGCAGACTCACATAAGTGGTGCGGAAGCCGAAGGAACGTCCGAATACCAGAAAGCCCAGCAGCAGCAGGCTCTGGTTGATGATGAACACAAACGCGCCCGCCGACAGGTTCGGGGCGTAATGGCCCAGAATGATGGAAATACCGCTGACGCCGCCGGTGGAAAAATGATTGGGGAATTTGAAGAAATAAATCCCTACGCACATCAGCAGCGTGGCCAGCGTCAGCATGGTATAGTCCCGCGCGATCTGGGCGGGCGTTTGTTTTTCCTTCTGCATCGTTTTTTCTCTCTCCTTAACGTATCCGGGCGGTTACAGGCTGAATTCCACGCGCACGGCGCGGCCCACGAAGCTGATCTCCGGCAGGGCGCAGCTCTCGCCTGCGTATTCCCGGTCGTAGCTCTGCAGAAGCACGTTCATCGCGTCCAGCTTCTTCACCTTGCGCAGGAAGCGGTGGCCGTCCTTTTCCACCAGCATGATGGCTCCGTCAATGGGGCTGCCTGCGGGCACGATCAGGCAAAGATCCTCCCGCATGATGCGGAAGCCCCGCATGGTATCGTCGGGAGCCTGAAAATAGAATACCTTCTCCGGCGCGGAACCCTCGATGCGGCCGTCCATAATGGGCAGCAGCCGGTGATCCACTTCCTTCATGACGGCGTTGTACACCGGCACCCGCTTCAGCACGCTGCTGAGCGCGTCCAGCCACACGCCGCCGGTGATGTTCTTGCTTTCTTCCTCGCTTTGGGAGCTGTAGACCTTCTCCGCCTCCCGGGCGCGGGGAGCGGGCTTCGGCGCGGCTTTGGGCGCGGCGGTCTGCAAATCGACGGTGGCGGCGATGTCGTCCAGGCTGAATCCCGCTTCATTCTGTTCGCTCAGCCCCATTTTCTTCAAAATGCGGCGGGCCTGATCGTCCGCGATGATGCGGGTGCCCGCTTCCACATCCTTCAAATAGCCCTCGCTCACGCCGCCCAGCTTGGCCACCTGCTTCAGTGTCATGTTCCGGCGCAGGCGCTCGGTATGCAGCAAATCTCCCAAACGGCTCATAGAGATGATCCTCCCATAAAAAACAGAATAAAAACAAAAGCCTTTTGGAGTATACCACATCCCTGCGGCGAATGGACAGGGAAAAAATGAAAAATTGCTCTCTTTTTCAGGTCATTCTTCGGGCGCTTCGTCAAAAAATCACAAAATATTAGCGCGAGGACTTTTTACAAACAGAAAAATGTGATATACTACACCTGTATGTGTCCACATTACACATTATGTTGGAACAGGAGGAACCAATTCGATGCAATACTCCAAGGAAGTTGAAGAAATGGTATGCGTCGCCAAGGGCCCGAACCACGGCCCCGCGCCCATTCCCGAAGAAGGCAAGTGGGTGCAGGCGAAGGAGATCAAGGACATCTCCGGCCTGACCCACGGTATCGGCTGGTGCGCGCCTCAGCAGGGCGCCTGCAAGCTGACCCTGAACATCAAA
>ERZ827168.3528-NODE-3528-length-15892-cov-3.942350_pt1 | contig 15892 bp, 14 predicted proteins | sample MGYA00519868_ERZ827168 | MGnify/ENA primary metagenome ERZ827168 (study PRJEB31778, sample SAMEA3449271) | human gut metagenome | biome: human gut; feature: human-associated habitat; material: faeces | place: United Kingdom | collected 2010/2012 ...
GTCCACGCGCAGCATCGATGAGTCCCTGCGCTCCTTCGTGCGTCAGGCCGTGGACCATCTAGCCCTGTTCCTCGAAAATCTGTACCTGCGGGTACGTCTGCGTTCCCTGCTGCCGCAGGGCACGGTCCACAGCCAGGGTCCCCGCCGCTACGATCCCGATACCGCTCCGGTGCCGCCCGTCAAGAATCCTTAAGCCATGCTGTCCCGATTTTTCAGCAGGTTCCTGACCCAGGACATTGCCATGGATCTTGGTACGGCCAACACGCTGCTGTACACCAGGAAGCATGGCATTTTCATCAATGAGCCCTCGGTGGTGGCTGTGGACGCGGTCAGCCGCAAGGTGCTGGCCGTGGGCGCTGCCGCCAAGGAATATCTGGGCCGCACGCCCCAGAACATCTGCGCCATTCGGCCCATGAAGGACGGCGTCATCGCCGACTTCGACATCACCCGCGAGATGATCGCCCATTTCGTGGGCAAGTGCATCTCCGGTCTGCGTCTGGTCAAGCCGTCCATGGTGATCTGCATCCCCACGGGCATCACCCAGGTGGAGAAAAAAGCCGTCATCGACGCGGCCCTGCTGTCGGGCGCACGTTCGGTCTCCCTGGTGGAAGAACCCATGGCCGCGGCCATCGGGGCGGGCATGCCCGTGCAGGAGCCCCTGGGCAACCTGGTGCTGGACATCGGCGGCGGCACCAGCGAAGTGGCGCTCATCAGCATGACGGGCATAGCGGTCTCGCAGTCGGTGCGCGTGGCCGGTGATGCCATGAACCTGGCCGTGCAGCATTATCTGCGCGAGGTCTTTCGCCTCGAAGTGGGCGAGAATACGGCGGAAAACGTCAAAAAGATCCTTGGTGCGGCCCTGCCCCAGAACAACAGCCTGCGGCTGGAAGTGTCCGGCAAGGATCTTGTCTATGGCGGCCCCCGGGTGGTGACCGTGACCGAGGGCGACATCTGCGAGGCCCTGCACGACCCTGTCCAGGCCGTGGTGGAGACCGTGCTGCGCGCGCTGGAGCAGGCGCCGCCGGCACTGGCCGCCGACGTGTACGACAACGGGCTGCTCATGGCCGGAGGCGGGGCCCTGCTGCGCGGTCTGGACCAGTGCATCGCCCGGGCGACGCACCTGAAGGTCGCAGTGGACAAGGATCCCCTGACCACGGTGTTGCGCGGGACGGCGCAGGCCATGCTGTACCGCGAGGATTACGAAGGGATTTTCATTAATTAGGACGGGACGGGCGCGTCTCCTGCCTCGTTTGGGCATGGCGTCCGCCATGCCGGAAGGGCGGGCATGTTTTCGGCCGGGATGGCCGCCGTGCGTCCTGTCCTTGCAACTGCCGTGCGCTCCTGCCGGGCAGGGGGGCCGGCCTTGGGACATCGTTTCATGCTGACAGCCCGATTTTTGCAGGATGTGGTGGACGTCGTGCGCGAGAGCGGCGACATCATCCGCCGCCAGTGGGAAAAAACGCATGCCGTCAGGCACAAGGGCAGTATCGACCTGGTGACGGAAACGGACGTGGCCGTGGAGGCCTTCCTCAAGGAACGTCTGGGAGAATTGCTGCCGCAGGCCGAATTCCTGGCCGAGGAAAGCTGCGTGGCCGGTCAGGAGCCGTCGCCCCTGTGCTGGATCATCGATCCCGTGGACGGCACCACCAATTTCGTGCACCGAATCCCCCAGGTGGGGACGTCCGTGGCCCTGTGGGCGGACGGCCATGTGGTGCTGGGCGTGGTGAACGTGCCCATGATGGATGAATGTTTCTGGGCCGGTCTGGGCATGGGGGCCTTCCGCAACGGCGAGCCCATCCATGTGAGCTCGGCCGAGGTCCTGTCCGATGCCGTGGTGGCTACGGGGTTCCCCTACGCCATCGCCGAACGCCTGGACGATGTGCTGGCCCGTCTGGCCCTGGTGCTGCCCAAGGCCCAGGGCGTGCGCCGTATCGGGGCCGCCTCGGTGGATCTGGCCTATGTGGCCGCCGGGCGGCAGGACGCCTTCTACGAGATGCTGCTCAAGCCCTGGGACGTGGCTGCCGGCTGGCTGCTGGTGGAAGAAGCCGGCGGGCGGGTCACGACGCTGGATGGACGTCCGTATACCTTCGGGGACGAGATCATGGCCAGCAACGGCCTGGTGCACAAGGAACTGCGGCATCTGCTGGCGGCCGTGACGCCCGTGCGGGCGGAAAGGCGCCCCGCATGAGCCTGACTGCCGGGGATACGGCCCCCCGCCGCCTGACGGCCAGGGACGCTGCCGCCATGCAGGCACTGGAGGCCGCCTGTTTTTCCCTGCCGTGGAGCGAGGAGCAGTGCCGGGCCGCCTTCAGCCAGCAGGCTTTCGTGGCTTACGGGCTGGAAGAAGCGGGCGTGTTGCAGGGCTATATCTCGCTCTATCAGGCAGCGGACGAGCTGGAAGTGCTCAACCTGGCCGTCCTGCCCGTTGCACGGCGGCAGGGACTGGGCGAACGGCTTTTGCGCACAGCCTTGCAAGAAGCTGAAAAAACAGGTATCAACAGGGCTTTGCTTGAAGTCCGTACCGGGAATGCCCCGGCCATCGCCTTATACGAGAAATGCGGCTTCGTCCGGGTGGGCAAACGGCCCCGCTATTATGCGGACACCGGCGAAGATGCCCTGATCTATCAGTGTGATCTGGCACCGCAGGACTGACAGAGAGGATATTTCCATGCAGAAGATCATCGCTGCCAACTGGAAAATGTACAAGACCCGGCAGGAAGCCCGCGAAACGGCCGCTGCCGTGGCTGCTGCCCTGAACGAACAGCCGGCCCCGCACGAAGTGGTGGTGTTCGCGCCCTTCACGGCCATCGCCGAGGTGGCGGACGCTTTTGCCGCTTCGCAGGCGCAGGCCGGTGCGCAGGATGTGTGGCCTGCCGTGGAAGGGGCGTTCACCGGCGAGATCTCGCCGCGCATGCTGCAGGACGCCGGTGCGGTCTGGGTGCTGACCGGACATTCCGAGCGCCGTCACGTGCTGGGCGAATCCGATGAGCTGGTGGGCCGCAAGACGGCCTTTGCCCTGGAGCAGGGCCTCAAGGTCATGCTCTGCATCGGGGAAAAGCTGGAAGAGCGCGAATCCGGCCAGCTGGAAGACGTGCTGCGCCGCCAGCTGGACAGCGGCCTGCCCGCCGGAGGGGACGCGCTGGAAGGCCGTTTTGCTGTAGCCTATGAGCCCGTGTGGGCCATCGGTACCGGCAAGGTCGCCGGTCCCGACGAAGTGCTGGCCACCCACGCCGTGGTGCGTCGCCTGCTGTGCGAGCGCCTGGGCGAGACCGGCAACAGGATCCCGATCCTGTATGGTGGGAGCGTCAAACCGGCCAATGCCGGTAACCTTATCGGACTTGACAATGTGGATGGTCTTCTGATAGGTGGCGCTTCTTTGGACGCGCAAAGTTTTGTGCAGATTATCCGGGCCTAGGCCTGAAGTTCTTCATTTACGTCGTGCCCCTGGGAGGCTCTTGTGCAGACCCTTATTCTGACGCTTCATATCATTGTTTGTGTGGTGCTCGTCATTCTCATTCTCTTGCAGGCCGGCAAGGAAGGTATGGGCGTCATTTTCGGTGGCGGCAATACCTCTGTGTTCGGCAGCAGCGGTGCCGGCGGCATGCTGGCCAAGATGACCGCCTTCATGGCCGTGGTCTTCGTGGTGACCTCGCTGAGCTACACCTATGTGACCAGCTCGCGTCCCAGCGATGAATCCGCCGTGCTCAAGGTCGAACCCCTGACCATCGAAGACGTGCCTGCCAAGCCCGCTGCCGCGCCTGAAGCTGCTGCTCCGGCTGCTGCCGCCCCTGCCGATGCTCCTGAGGCCCCTGCGGCTTCCGAAGCTCCCGCCGCTGAGGCTCCTGCTGCGGACGCTCCCGCAGCCCAGCCTGCCCAGCAGTAGACGTTTTTTTGATCCAATGGAAAAAGCCGCGGTCCTGCCGCGGCTTTTTTTTCAGCAACAGGGGGCTCCCATGACAGACGACAACAGCTTCAAGAACAATCCCTTCAAGGCTCTGGAAAAAGGACGGTTCCCGCAGCAGAAAAAGACGGGTGCCCCTGCGGCGCCGGAAAAACGCGGCAAGCGTATCGCGCGCCAGGCTGCCGTGCCTGCGGACGACGAGGACGCCTCCCTGTTCCTGTCCGCCATGAGCAATGTGGAGCGCCAGTCGGCTCACGGCGGTGCGGCCCGCGGTCAGGGAGCGGGGCAGGGCGGCTTTGCCATGGAAGAGCAGTGCGCCATGCCGCAGGTGAAGAAGCTCAAGGAAAAGAAGAAAAAGGGCAGCGCCCCCCACAAGGAGAGCGGAGCCGCGGTCCCTGCAGCTACCGGAGCTGTTGCCGCACCTACCGGTAAGGCGGATGCGGCCGCCGGGCTGGAAGCTGTGGTGGCGGCCAGTGAGGAAGATGACTTTTTGCTGGCCATGAAGCAGGTGACGCCCCTGCAGGGCAAGGGGCGGGACGTGCCGCCCGCAGTGGCCCAGAGCACGCCGCCGCCGTCCGCGGATACCAGCCTGCAGGATTTCCTGGACGGCAAGCTGGAATTTGCCCTGTCCATGACCGATGAATACATGGAAGGCCATGTGGTGGGGCTGGACCAGATGATCATGAACAAGCTGCGCGCCGGAGGCCTGAGCCCCGAGGCGCACCTCGACCTGCACGGCCTCAATGCCCAGCAGGCTTTCGAGACCCTGCGCGGTTTCATGCGCGGCAGCTGGTACAAGGGCCTGCGGACCATTTTGGTGGTGCCCGGCCGCGGCAAGAACTCCCCGGACGGCGTGGGCGTGCTGCGCGGCAAATTGCAGTCCTGGCTCACCCAGGACCCCTTCAAGCGCGTTGTCCTGGCCTTCTGCACGGCCCAGCCGCATGACGGCGGTCCCGGCAGCGTCTATGTGCTGTTGCGCAAATACAAGAAAAAGGGCCGTGTCTACTGGGAGCGGATGCCCGCTGACGCGGATCTTTACGAATAGACAGCGCTGTACGAACTGCGGTGCCCTTGATGACAGGCATAAAAAAGGACGTCTTCGGACGTCCTTTTTTTATGCCTGTTTTTTGTTCCCTCAAACGCAGGTATGCAGGCTGCAAAGATACGGGCTTGCCCCGCAAGGCGGAAAGCATATGCCTGTCGGCATAGTTGCAGGAGAGGGGGAGCCCCTTGTCCCTTTGCATCCTGGAGTGGGCACAGGGGGCGCCTGCCGTTTCCGCAGGAGACAGGCAGAGGGGCTGCGCTTTAGCCCTGCTCCCGGGGCGTGTCGTCCTCCAGCAGGACAGCCGCATCTCCGAAACTGCGGACCCAGGCGCGCAATTCCGGTTCGCTGCGGGTGGTCAGGGTCAGGATGAGGCCACCATCTTCGCAGTCCTCGATCTGCTGGTTGGTGGCCCAGATGCGCTCCCGCACATAGTCGGCGGCATTGGGGGATACGCGGATATGGAAAGTTCGCGGTTCGTGCCAGGGCAGGCCAAAGCCGCCATGCTCGTCATCGTCGCGGCTGTAACGGACATGGTCCCCGGTCAGCTCCACGTTCTGGATACGATGGACGGCCAGGGTACAGGGATGTTCGACTTCGAGCCCCTCCTCACCCAGTTGGCCGCCCAGCACATACAGGGCATTGTTCATGGCGGCCATGCGTACGGGGATGAAGCGGTGGATTCGCGGCTCCGCCTTGCCCACGGCTTTGTAGCGGATCCGGCAGACGGTCTGGCAGCGGGCGGCCTGGACGAGGCGCTCGATGGTGTCCGCAAAGGGGGTGTAATTGATGCGCCCCTTGATGTAGAAGGCAAAATCGTCCTGATCCTGGAAGTGCGGATCCGCCATGTGCATGGCCAGGCGCTGGATGGTCCTGTCCACACGCTGCAGGGTCTGTTCCGGCAGGATGCCTCCCGCCATGCGGCGGCACAGGGTCAGAAAGCGCAGCTCCTCGAAATCGAGGCCCAGATGCCCCTTTTCTCCGGGATTCAGGCGATACCAGCGGCGGCGCTGTTCCGTACCCATTTCCAGGGCGATGCCTACGGCGCTTTCGATCTGTTCCATCAGACGGATGACCGTCTGGGGCGAGCAGTTGAGTTCGCGCGCCAGGTCCTGCTGGAAATGGCGCCTGTTATCGAAGAGCAGCTTGCGGAAAAGACGCAGCAGCTTGTCGCCGGTACGGGCATCGGGATCCAGTTTACTGGGCATGACGAACCTCCTGTCCGGCTTATGCTAGATGCTGACATGCCGTGAAGCAAGGCCAATATTGCACAGACAGGTGTTTTTTTGTAGGTTCTGGCTGTTTTTTGTGACCTGTGCACGGATGCAGGATGATGTGACAAATAAAAGACAATCATTCCTCTTTGTTACAGAATTGTCACAATAGCGTGGTAGATGTGCTGCCACAGAGCAATTGGTGATCCTGGAAGAGCCGCAAGAGCCTTATGGAGAAAGCTTTCGCCCTCTTGCAGGAATTGGGAAACAATGGTGGAGAGTTTATGAAAAAAACAGGTAATACGCACATTTATCTTTCAGAATTTCTGGGCACCTTCATTTTCCTGCTGTGCGGCATCGGCTGCGTGGGGGCGCTCAAGCTGGCGGGGGCCAGCTTTGGCCAGTGGGAGATCAGCATCGTCTGGGGTCTTGCCGTGGCCATGGGCGTCTATGTTTGCGGCGGCGTGTGCGGCGCGCACCTCAATCCGTCCGTGACCATCGCCCTGGCGTTGTTCGGGGATTTCGACAAGCGCAAGGTCGTGCCCTACATCCTGGTGCAGATGGTGGCCGGTTTCTGTGCTGCGGCGCTGGCCTATGCCATGTATTACAATCTGTTTGCCGATGCCGTGGCCGCCACGGCGGGCGATCCCGCCAAGATGACGGCGCTGGCCGGGATCTTTTGTACCTTCCCCCATCCCAAGATCACCTTTTTCCAGGCCTTTTTCGTGGAGCTCGTCATCACGGCCGTGCTCATGTGCCTGATCTATGCTCTGGTGGATGGCCGCAATACGGCTCCCAAGGGCAATCTGGGCGGCCTGCTCATCGGTCTGCTGGTGGCGCTCATCGGCGCCAGCTTCGGCCCGCTGACCGGCTTTGCCATGAACGCCGCGCGTGACTTCGGCCCGCGTCTGTTCGCCGCTCTGGCGGGCTGGGGCACGGATGTGATGACCGGCTATCCGCTCAACGACAACCTGAGCCTGCCGTACTTCCTGGTGCCGCTCATCGCGCCCATCATCGGGGCCTGTATCGGCGGCTGGATTTACAAGCGCATCATCGTGGTGGCCCTGGATCGCAACGCGGCCGCCGAGGACAAGGCCTAAAGGCCCTGAACGGAGGGGCCGATGGACAGGTGACACGTTCTGCGGTTATCCTGTCACGCAGGCCGGTGCCTGCCGGTCCCCTTTGAACATCACTGGAGAAAAAAGCTATGCAAGGCAAATATATCGTTGCCCTGGACCAGGGTACCACCAGTTCCCGCACCGTCGTGCTGGATCAGGACGTCAACATCGTGGCTGTGGTGCAGCGCGAGTTCCCCCAGATCTACCCCCGTCCGGGCTGGGTGGAGCATGATCCCCGCCAGATCTGGGCCACCCAGAGCTCCACGCTGACCGAAGCCCTGGCCAGCGTGGGCATCTCTTCGGACGAAGTGGCGGCCATCGGCATCACCAACCAGCGCGAGACCACGGTGGTCTGGGAAAAGGATACGGGCAAGCCCGTGTACAATGCCATCGTCTGGCAGTGCCGCCGTACCGCGCAGATCTGCGACGAGCTGCGCAAGAACGAAGGCTTTGAGGAATACGTGCGGGAAAATACCGGCCTGCTGCTGGACCCCTATTTCTCCGGCACCAAGATCAAGTGGATCCTGGACAATGTGCCCGGCGCCCGTGAAAAGGCGGAGAAGGGGCAGCTGCTGTTCGGCACCATCGACACCTGGCTGATCTGGAACATGACCCAGGGCCGCGTGCACGTGACCGACTATACCAATGCCTCGCGCACCATGCTGTTCAATATCCACAAGCTGGAGTGGGACGAGCACATCCTCTCCATGCTGGGCATCCCGCGCTCCATGCTGCCCGAAGTCAAGCCTTCGTCCACGGTCTACGGCCAGACCAACATCGGCGGCAAGGGCGGTACGCGCATCCCCATCGCGGGCATCGCCGGTGACCAGCAGGCGGCCCTGTTCGGGCATCTGTGCGTGGAAAACGGCATGGCCAAGAATACCTACGGCACCGGCTGCTTCATGCTCATGAACACCGGCAAGACCGCTGTCAGCTCCAAGAACGGCCTCATCACCACTCTTGCCTGCGGTCCCCGTGGCGAAGCCTGCTACGCCCTGGAAGGTTCCATCTTCGTGGGCGGTTCCGCCATCCAGTGGCTGCGGGACGAGCTGAAGATAGTCAACGATGCCCGTGATACGGAATACTTCGCCAACAAGGCGGAGACCTCCAACGATGTCTATGTGATCCCGGCCTTCACCGGTCTGGGCGCTCCCTACTGGGATCCCTATGCCCGCGGCGCCATCGTGGGCCTGACCCGCGGCACCAACGCCAGCCACATCATCCGCGCCACGCTGGAATCCATCGCCTACCAGAGCAAGGACGTCATCGAAGCCATGCAGGCGGATTCCGGCATCCCGCTGCAGGCCCTGCGTGTGGACGGCGGCGCCAGCGCCAACAACTTCCTGATGCAGTTCCAGTCCGACATCCTGGGCGTCAATGTGGAACGTCCCGCCACGCTGGAAGTGACGGCCCTGGGTGCTGCTTTCCTGGCCGGTCTGGCTGTGGGGTACTGGAGCGGCCTGGACGACGTGCGTAACCGCCTGCACATCGAACGTGTTTTTGAGCCTTCCGCGGACAAGGAAAAGCAGGTGCAGCGTTACAAGGGCTGGAAAAAGGCCGTGTCCCGCGCCCTGCAGTGGATCGACGTGGAAGACTAGGTACAGCCTGAGACAAGATTTGTGATGCGCGGTGACCGCCGCGCTGACAGGAGGAAGGGAAGCCCCGGCTTTCCTTCCTCTTCGTTTTATGGGGGCAGTCTGCCGGGGGGCTCGACGCGAAGTGGCAGGGCACCGCTATGTGCGTGTGTTCGACCGGCAGGAGCAGGTCGGGTAAACAGGGCAGAGGAGGAGGGCCACTTCCGGTTGGCATATGATGCCCCGGGGCAACCTGATGTCCGTTTGTCGCGCCGGATTGCCACAGGTGGGGCAGGGTGCGGCAGAGGAGTCCCGTGGCGGGAAAGCGGATCGAAGCGGGACAGGGGTACAGAAGGCTCACAGCGGGGAAAAAGAACGATGGCCGTCCGCATCGGGAGGACTGGAGAGGCGAAAGGAAAGACCGTGCGGCCGGTCCAGATGCGTGCAGGATGACGCAGGCAGGCTGCAAAGGCTGACCGGGGATAACGTCAGGCCTCTGATGCGGCCCGCCCAAAGGAGGGAGGAAGCGCAGGGTGGCAGTACGCAAAGAGGAGCATGAAAGCGCATCCGGGAGGGGCGTCCGCAGTCAGGCAGAAACGATGCGCATAAAAAAAGCCCTTGCAGTTTCCTGCAAGGGCGAAATATGGTGGGCCATCAGGGACTCGAACCCCGAACCAACTGATTAAGAGTCAGCTGCTCTACCAATTGAGCTAATGACCCATCCGCGAAAAAGAGACCTACTCTTTTGCGGCCTCTCTGTCAACACTTTTAAAAGAAAAAAAAAGATTTTATAGTGCCTTCCCAGAGGTATTTGATGAAAAAAACACGGAACTTTGCTGCCCTGATTGGGGTGCTTGTTTTATTTTTGTTTATATTCCAAATAGATACGAGAGAGTCCGCTGCGGCGGACATCGTATCCGTGCAGCCGCATTTTGCTGAAGGCCCTGACGGCATCGTCATGGCTGTGGAGATGGCATTCCCGCAAGGCTACCATGCCTATGCCCATGAATCCGGAGATGCCGGACGCCCGACCACGCTTTCCATCCGTCTGGATGACGGCAGCGGTCTGCCCGTCTGGTATCCGCAGGGCTTCATGCAGCGGGATCTGTTCGATCCTGATGCGACCGTCTACGTTTACGAAAGCTCCACGACCCTGTTCGTCCTTTTGCCGCACGAGGCCCGGCATCGCGGCTTTGAGGCTGTCCTGAGCATGCTGCTCTGTTCCTCGCGCAATTGTCTTCCGGTCTCGCAGACCATCAGCGGCCAGGTACCGGATACCTTGCCCGGATTGGAAGAGGCCCCCTGGAAAGCCCGCTGGGAAGAATTGCGGCGTTTGCCGCCCGTGCTCTCCAAAGGCAGCGCCCCTGTTTCCGGTCTGCCTTTTGCCATGGACGAGGGCGGAGCGGGCGGCCTGAGTGCCGTTACGGATCCGGCGCAGGACCCGCTGGCCGCCCTGCAGGAGGAAGACGGCGAAAAGCCCCTGCCGCCCCCGGACGGTTTTGCCCTGGAGCTGACGCCGCAATATGCTGACGGCTCTGTGGAGATATCGGGATTCGGCATGGCGCTTGCCGTGGGCATTCTGGCGGGCCTGCTGCTCAATGCCATGCCCTGCGTCCTGCCGGTGCTGACTTTCAAGATCAGCGGTCTGCTGCTCATGGGCGGCAGGGGAGACAAGGAGAGCCTGCGGCGTTTCCGCGAGCACAACCTCTTTTTCTCCGCAGGCATCATGACCCTGTTCACCCTGCTGGCCCTGGTGCTGGGCGCCGCCGACATGATCTGGGGGCAGCTCTATCAGCAGCAGAGCCTGCTGCTGGGCCTGGTGATGCTGGTCTTCCTCATGGGCCTTTCCATGCTGGGGGTCTTCACCCTGCCGGTCATCGACCTCAAGGCCGGCGCCAACAGCAAGAATCCCCGTCTGCAACCCTACCTGACCGGTCTGGTCTCCACCTTCCTGGCCACGCCGTGCAGCGGTCCGCTGCTGGGCGGTGTGCTGGGCTGGGCCTTCACCCAGCCGCTGCTGGTCCTGATGGTGGTCTTTTGGGCCGTGGGCCTGGGCATGGCCCTGCCGTACATCCTGTTCAGCATCTGGCCCCAGCTGGCCCGCATCCTGCCGCGTCCGGGCAACTGGATGAAAGTCTTTGAACGCGTCCTGGGCTTCTGCCTGCTGGGCACGGCCCTGTATCTGCTCTCCATCCTGCCGGTGGAAAAGCATATGCAGGTCCTGTGCGTGCTGCTGGTGCTTTCGCTGGTGGCCTGGCTCTGGGGCCAGTTCTGCGGCCCCGCCTCCCCCCGCCTGCGCTGCCGCATCATCGGGGCCCTGACGGTCCTGATACTGGTGGGCTCCTTCATCTGGGTCCTGCGACCTGCCGCACCGCTGGTGCAGTGGCGGGAATTCAGCCCCGAACAGTTCCAGGCCGATCTGGGCCAGAAAGCCATGCTGCTGGAATTCACGGCGGATTCCTGCCCCAACTGCAAGGTGCTGGAAGCTACGGTGCTGACCGATGAGCGGATGCGCAAGCTGCGTGCGCGCTACGGCATGGAACTGATCCGCGTGGACCTGACGGGCGTCAATGCGTACGGCATCCGCCTGCTGGAGGCCCTGGGCAGCAAGAGCATACCGCTGACGGCCCTGTTCCCGGCAGGCGAGCAGGCTTCGTCCCCGCTGGTGCTGCGTGACGTCTATACGGCCGGGACGCTGGAAGATGCCCTGGAAAAAGCGTTCGGGCAATAGCCTGAGCCGTATGACCTGAAAATGATGAAAGGCCTGTGGTGACGCCACAGGCCTTTTTTTATGGGCTTTCTTTGCAGGTATCCCTGTCTGGCATGGGGGACTTGAGGCCTGGCGAATGATGGATCGCCCCGGAAAGGAAGAGGGCGTTTGCGGCTGCGGCCATTCCTGGGGCGCGAAAGCTGCGGCTTTCCTATGCTCGTGGCGCTAAAAAGGAATGTTCGGGCCGCATGATGCGAAAAAACTGGGAAAAATGAAGGCCGGCCCCGCGAGGGGACCGGCCTGAGGAAACGTGTTTGAGGAAGGGCAGGGAGGGGAATGGCTTCCCTCTGTGCGCCGGACGGCGCGCTGGCGGTCGCAGATTGTATCTGTGAGCAAGACAAGCCCACGGGACCGCCCGCCCAACGATCCGGCAACGCTAGCGGACGTGCAGCAAAGCCCTGTTGCTGCGCAGCTGCAGCTCACTGACGATGAGGCGCTCGTATTCGGGGGCCATGGCAAGGTCGGTCTGCATCTGGGTGCGCAGCAGATCTTCCAGCTGCTGGGTCTCTTCCCAGATCTCCAGCAATTCATTGTCGGCAAGCGTCTTCACGCGCTTGTCAAAGGGTTCGTCATCGACGAAAGGCTGGCAGGAGCCCATATCAATCTTCCTGTTTGGCGGTCAGAAAAAAGCGGCGTACGGCCGGGTCTTCGGCCAGCAGACGGGCCATCAGGGCAGCGCCCTGCGGGCCGGGATGCAGGCCATCCTCAAGATCATCCATGTACTCGGGCGAGGCCGCCAGAGCGGCGTGCACATCGGCACAGGGATGTCCCTTGCGGGCACATGCCGTCACATAGGCCTCGCAGAGCGAGGCGATGCGCTGGCTCATGGCGGGCTCTTTAACAGGAGGCGGGCAGATAAGCAAGACCGGACCCAGGGCCGAGGCCTGATCCAGCATCTGCATGACCGTAGCGCAGACCTCGTCCACCGGCCGCATCTGGGCAGGAGACATGTCCACCACGCCCGGGCAGAAGGCCAGATGGTTGATGGTGCCGGGGATCTGGCGGGACGCCACTTCGGCCTGCCAGCGGGCGGCGATGTCCGTGGAGGTATGGCGGCGCACGCCCAGATTGTAGAAGGTGGCGGGCGGCATATCGTACCAGCCGGCCTGGGAACCCAGCAGCACAAGGCGGCTGACCCAGCCGCCGGGCATGGCATTGTCATTGACGCCCAGGGTCAGGGAATCACCGAAAAAGAAGAACGTTTCCGTGGTGGAACGGGGAGCCATGATGCCTCCTGATATGAGCAGAACATATTGGGCGGGATGCTTTCCGGCACGATGGCGCGGCCGGAGCAGAGCCGCAAAAAGGGCCTTCCGCAACCGGATGGAGCATCCATCCACGGAAGGCCCTGAAAAGATCCTTTACGGGCAGACCTGGCCGTCCGCGAAATGCTGGGCCGTCTTGCTCAGGCGCAGCAGCGCCCGCAGGCGGGACTCGTCACCCAGTGAGGCGCAGATGCTGGTGCAGAGCAGCAGGGGCGAAAGGTAGCCGTCGCTCCAGTCCAGGCTGAATTCCAGGCTGCCGTCTTCCAGTTCCTTCCAGCGCAGCAGGTGGCGGCGGATGTCGCTGGTACGCGGGCCCTTCTTGGTCTCGCGGGTCAGCATGACGCTTTCCTGGGCGGCGAAGGCCGCAAAGCAGTCGCGTACGGCCGCCAGCGAAAGGCCTTCACCGTCGATGCTGCCGGTGCGCAGGCCGCGCAGCGTCTCGCCCAGGTAGGCCTCGGCGGTCTCGCAGATGGCATCAAAATCCTTGGGGCACTCGACAGCGCGGCTGAGTTTGACGATGCCGAACACATGGGACACGCGGCGGAATGCCTCGTCCATATCAAGGCCGTCCTCTTTTGGCTCGATAAAAACGGTGCTCTGGGCCTGGTAGACCTTGAACTTGCCCAGTGGCTCCAGCCGCCAGCGGATGATTTTTGCCAGCCGCGCTTCAAACTTGCCGCGGTTCAGGCCCTTCAGCGTCATTTCGCCCTGATAGGCGAGGATGATTTCTTTCATTCTGTAGTTCCTTTCAAAATATGCGACTGCACGGTAGGGGTCGGGTATGCCCGACCCTCGGCTCTACGGCAGACGCACTGTAACGGGAAGGCGGAGGGCGAGGCATGCCTCGCCCCTACTGTCTGCGGCGGGGTGAGGGCACCCCGCCCTACGATTTGCCCGAAAAGGGGTTCGTAGGGCGGCCTGCCCTCAGGCCGCCGCCAGCAGCCGTTCAAATATGCTGCAATTCCTTCAACCCATCTCTTACCCCATCCAACAGTGCGTCCACGTCCTCGGCGGTGTTGTCGGCGCAGAAACTCACGCGCAGGGCAGTACGCACGGTCAAATCGGCGCAGCCCATGGCCTGCAGGGTGTGGCTCGGCTCGCCCTTATCGCAGGCGGATCCGCCCGAGACATACACTGCGCGGGTGTTCAGATAGTTGATAAAAGTTTGACTGTTGATGCAGTTGGTGGAGAAGTTCACGATCTCCCCCACCGCGTCCTCGGGCGAGTTCAGCGTGATACCGTCCAGCGCGGCCAGGCCCGCGCGCAGCTGTTGGTTCAGCGCAGCAATGTGGGCGGCGCGGGTGCGCAGCTTTTGCTGACCCTGGGCCGCCGCCACGCCCAAGCCCACGATGTAGGGCGTGTTCTCGGTGCCGGGGCGCAGGCCGCGCTCCTGGTGGCCGCCGATGTAGGGCGGCTTGAGGTTCTGGCGCTGGCTGTCCCGCACGAACAGCGCCCCCACGCCCTTGGGCGCGTGTACCTTGTGGCCGGAGACAGACAAACTATCGACCTCACGCCATTTTTGCAGGTCAATAGGCATACGCAGCCACGCCTGCACGGCGTCCACATGGAAGTGGGTGCGGCTGTTGCGGGTCTTGATGCCCTTGCCCAAAGCGGCGATATCCTGCACCGCGCCGGTCTCATTGTTGACGGCCATGCAGGCGGCAAGGACGGTGCTTTTGTCGATCTCGGCCAAAAATTTTTGCGTGTCGATGCGGCCATCCGGGCCGGGCAGAACCTCAACAACGGTGAAGCCCTCGTCCTTCAGGGCGCGGATGGGGCGCTGCACGCTGGGGTGCTCGAACCCGGTCACGACGATTTTGTTGCCCCAGTGCTTGCGCGGGCGGGCCGCGCCGTAGACGGCCATGTTGTTGCCCTCGCTGCCGCAGGCGGTGAAGTAGATTTCGTCGCTGCGGCAGTGCAGGGTCTTGGCCACCCGGGCGCGGGCGGTCATAATGGCGTCCTGCGCGGCCACGGCGGGGTCATACAGGCTGCTGGGGTTGGCCCAGTGTTCCACCATGGCCGTGGTGATGGCCTGCGCCACCGCCGGATCCACCCGGGAGGTAGCAGCGTTGTCCAGATAATGCAGCTGGGGGTCGGAAAGCATAACACTCATTCCTCACATTTTACACAAAGTTATACAGGTTAAATTATACACGTTCGCCCCCGAAAAAACAATATTTTCGGGGAAAAAAGTGAGATAACAAAAAAGCCTCCCCTCTTGAGGGGAGGTGGACGCCGAAGACGGCCGGAGGGATTCCGATGGACTTTGCCTTGCACGCCGCTACCCCCGCAGCCGGGGCAGGAATCCCTCTGCTTCGTGGGAAGGCCAGGGCTTTTACTCTCCAAAGTCCTCGGCGGCTTTTTTCATCATCTGGCGGATGGGCAGGTTATAGGGGCAGCGGGGTTCGCACGCGCCGCACCGGATGCAGGCCCCGGCCTTGGTTTGCAGGGTGGCGTAGCGCTCGCGGCCCCACTGCTGCAAGCCATAGCGGTTCAGATACCCCTGGAACAAAAACACGCTGGGGATGGAAATACCCACCGTGCAGGGGGCGCAGTAGTTGCAGCGGCGGCAGAACTGCGTGCCCAGCGCGTCGCGCACGGCCTGGCAGGCTGCTTCTTCCTCGGGGGTCAGCGGGTCGATGTTCGCCGCGCCCGCCACGTTGGCGTTCAGCTCGTCCACCGTCGCCATACCGGGGATCGCCACCGTCACCGCCGGGTTGGACAGCACGTACCGCAGCGCCAGGCGGCCATCCTCGATGGCCCCGCCCGCGAGGGGTTTCATATCGATAAAGCCCTTGCCCGCCGCCGCACAGCGGTCGATCAGCTCCTTGCCCTGCTGCTCGACGATGTTATAGGGGAACATGATCGTCTCGATTTCCGGGATGTCCAGCGCGGCCTCAAACACGGCGGCCAGGTGCGCCGTGATGCCGATGTGCCCCACTACGCCCTTGGTCTTGGCTTCCAGCAGGGCTTCCATTGCGCCGCCGGGGGCCAGGATGGTTTGCAGG
>ERZ827168.3529-NODE-3529-length-15888-cov-3.170088_pt1 | contig 15888 bp, 8 predicted proteins | sample MGYA00519868_ERZ827168 | MGnify/ENA primary metagenome ERZ827168 (study PRJEB31778, sample SAMEA3449271) | human gut metagenome | biome: human gut; feature: human-associated habitat; material: faeces | place: United Kingdom | collected 2010/2012 ...
GCGAGCGCCTGCGCCCTGGCCGCCGAGTACTCGCAGCGCCACCTCCTCGAGCAGCTGCGGTAGCGCAGGTTCCTGCACCCGTTGCAGCAGCGCGGCCACGACAGCAGCTTGGGGCACGCGTCCTCCGGCGCGTCCGGACCCTCTCGCCCTTGCCGGGCCCCTTGGACACGGTGCGGTTGCGGGCCACCTCGTCGGCCACCGTCGAGGGCGAGCGGCCCAGGTCGCGGGCCATCTGCCTGCACGACCTGCCCTTGTCCAGGCCGCTCTGTATGGCGGCGCGCTCGGCCCTGTCCAGCCTGCGGTAGCGCTCCCGCTGCTTCTTTCCCTGCATCTTTCTTCCTTTCTCTCGGGAGGGCCCTCGGCCCTCGCCTCCGGAAAGGAATTCTCGAACTCATCCGGACATGTCCGGATGAGTTCGAGAACGAAACCTAAGTGTTCGGATGAACTTACAAATCAACCGCACACAAGCGGAAGCGCGATACCCAGGCGAATCCTCGTAAAATACCGCCGGGGCAATCTTGAATAAGCTATCATATGGATGCTATGCACAACACAGAAGGAGCACCATGGACGAATCGCTCGTTTCCATAATCGTACCCATTTACAACGCAGGCCCCTACCTGGAGCAATGCCTTGACAGCATCGTCGGGCAAACACACAAAGACCTGGAAATCATCCTGCTCAACGACGGCAGCACCGACGATTCCCTGGCTACCATGCGCCGCTATGCCGAAAACGACGGGCGCATCAAGATGATCGACAAGCAGAACCAGGGCTACGGTGCCACCTGCAATCGCGGCCTGGCAGAAGCCACCGGCACGTGGATCTCCATCGTGGAGCCTGATGACTGGATAGAACCGGGCATGTACGCCGATATGCTCGCCTTCGCTGCAAAGTTCGCCGACAAGGGCACGCCGCTCGACATCGTCAAAACGCCCTACTGGCGCATCTGGATGCCGGACACCAAACAGCAGCGCAAGCTCAACTGCAGCTACAAGGACCGCATCCATCCGCCCAAGCAGCCGTTCGCCATCGCTGATGCGGCGCATCTGCTGTGCCACCACCCATCCATCTGGTCGGCAATCTATCGCAAGCAGTATCTGCTTGACAAGGGCATTCGCTTCCGCGAGATTCCCGGCGCAGGCTGGGCGGACAACCCGTTCCTCATCGAGACGCTCTGTCAGACCGACCGCATCCTCTATACCGATAAGGAGTACTACTGCTATCGCGAGGAGACGCCGGAAAAGTCCGAGGCGTTCGCAAAGCGCAGCACGCTTCTGCCGCTCGAGCGTTGGAACGACATGATGGATATCCTGGAGAAACTCGGCGTGACCGACGAGCGCATCCTGCGCGCGCACAACAGTCGCGGCTTCACGTATCTCTCGGGCATCCTGGAAGTTGTCGGGCTCGACAGCGAGGGCGTGCGCGAGGCAGCGACCCACATGTTCGAGCGCATGAACGCCGACCTGGTGTTTTCCGACCGCGAGATATCCCCTGGCTGCAAGCGCCTGTTCGCCGACCTCCGCGGCCTGGAATGCCCTCACATCGACAAGCTCGCTTACGTGCGCGGGCTTATGGGGCAGGGATTCTACAACCTGAAGAACACCGGAGTCGTGAACACATTCTTCGCAACCACCAACTACTTCAAGAAGCACCGCGCCCGCGAGGCCAACGAGTAGGCGGTAAGTTCCGTCGCAAGACAACGCGACGAGAAGCCGCTAAGCGAGCAATGCCCGCAACCTCCCCTGGTTGCGGGCATTTTTTAGCGATTCTTCGTGAAGTGGTAGGTGGGCACAGCCTCTTCGAGAATCTTGATTGCCTGCTCATCGGTGTCGCGGATTGCCTCTTGCAGCTCGCCGAGCTTCTGCGCCACCTGCTCGTGGCTGATTTCCTGGCCTTGCGAAATCATGATCGAGTGGTTGGACGTGGGAAGCGTGTTCTCCTCGTCCATCAGCAGCTCCTCGTACATCTTCTCGCCGTCGCGCAGGCCGGTGTAGACGATGCCCACATGCGCGCCCGACAGGCGGATGAGGTTCTTCGCCAGATCCGCGATCTTCACCGGCTCGCCCATGTCGAGCACGAAGATCTCACCGCCCTTCGCCATGCCGCCCGCTTGAATGACAAGCTGCACCGCCTCGGGAATGGTCATGAAGAAGCGCTCAATATCGGGGTGCGTCACCGTCACGGGGCCGCCTTCCGCAATCTGCTTCTTGAACAGGGGAATCACGCTACCGTTGCTGCCAAGCACATTGCCGAAGCGCACCGCCGCGAACACGGTCTTCGATGTGCGGGCGTAGTACTGCATGATCATCTCGCCCATGCGCTTGGTGGCGCCCATAACCGAAGTGGGGTTCACGGCCTTGTCGGTCGAGATGAACGTGAAGTGCTCCACGCCAAAGGCGTCCGCCGCGCGCACCACGTTCAACGTGCCGAAGACGTTGTTCTCAATGGCCTCGCGCGGGCATACCTCCATAAGCGGCACGTGCTTGTGGGCGGCAGCGTGGAACACCACCGCCGGATGATACTTCTCGAACACCTCGTTCACGCGCGCCTCGTTGCAAATACTGCCGATCTCGATGTCGATCGCGATGTCATCGTAGGAGCGAAGCAGCTCTTGGCGGAGCATGTAGGCGTCGTTCTCGCAGATGTCGAAGATGACGATGCGGCGCGGCGCGACTTTCGCCAGCTGACGGCACAGCTCGCTGCCGATTGACCCGCCGCCGCCTGTGACGAGCACGGTCTCGCCCGCCACGTACGCATACGCGATGCGCATGTCGAGCTGCACTTCCTCGCGCCCCAACAGGTCGGTCACGTCAACGTCGCGCAGGGCCACATCGCCCAGCTCGTCGATTCGCAGGTCGCGGATGTTGGGCAGCGTCTTGAGGACGCACTCGGTCTTCGTGCACACCCTGTAGATGCGCTTGCGCTCTGCAGGGGTTGAGGAGGGAATGGCGACGACGATCTGCTGGATATCGTACTTGCGCACCAGCTCCTCGATGTCGTCGGTCGAGCCCTCAACCTTCACGCCGTGGATACGCAGGCCCCGCTTGGCTGGGTCGTCGTCGGTCGCGACGATGGGGATGCCCGGCATGTTCGGGTCCTTCGTGGCCATGCGGTTGATGGTGAGCGAGCCGGTTTCCCCCGCACCGACGACGAGCGTCCGCGGGCGATCGACGTTATCCCCCGAGAACGCGCGCTTCTTACGGCGCTTGATGCGCCACAGCAGACGGTAGCCGCCCATAAGAAAGACGAGCAGAATCGACGCGCCGATGAACACGCGAATGGGAAGCCTCACGTTGATAACCCACAGGAACACGGCGCCTACCAGGGTCGATATAACCACGGAAAGCACGATCTGGAGCGCCTCGTCGACGCTTGCGTATTCCCATAAGTTGTTATACAAACGAAACGCGCCCATGATTGCGATGTTCACCACAGCAAGGATTCCCAGGATGAAGAAAATCTCGTTGCTGGTGAACACCTCATCGAACACGTTGGTCAGAAGCGATGCGAGCCAATAGGCCACATACGTGGCCATGATGTCCATGATCAACAGAGGCGCCGTGCGCTTCGCTATGTGCAAATCCATGCGTGCCCTCGCTCGGGTTTAACGGCACCGCGGCCGCTGATATACAACCCTATGATTGTATACGATTGCGAGAACAACCGACCGCATTGCAGAAACACTGCACGGATGGAGAATGCCGGCAGCGGGTCGCGCTTTGAGGCAGCGGATGGGACGGGGGTCGGGTGCTTTACCTCACGTGGCGGTGAAGCGAGCTCTACCCTATCGACTTTGTCGCGATGAGGGAAATCCCCGTGCCACACACGTTCTCACAAATGACATCGCCCAATGCGATGGGGACGCACAAGGAGAGGACTGCCGCCTCGCGAGCGACATCCCCTGCAAGAGCTTTGGGCACCGGTGCGCTCGTCCGATAGCTCACCGGTTCCAGACACCCCCGAGCGCATACCGTACCGCACACGATGCGGACCGGATTGGTCGCCTCGGCCTGGGCATACTTCTTCCCGCGGCCACACGAGTTGCCCTCAACGCTTGTGACCTCGCCGTTCTCGGCAAACCCGACATTCATGACGCACCCCATCGGGCATTGGATGCACGTGATCCTCCGGCTCATCGCGCGCCCCCTTCCACGGCTGGCCCCCGTCGCGCGGAAAGCCCGTTTACCGCCGACACGACGATGCGCGAGCACCCGGCAAGGCTCTCCGCGTCGACTTTCATGCGCCTCATCTCAGCGGGAACCGCAACAACATCGCGTGCTCTTGCGAGCACCTCGCCCGCACCCGCTTCCTCGCTTTCGCGCACTTCGAACCGCACGCCCTCGATGACGTCGGACACGCGGAAGGAAAGCATCACCGCCCCCTCCGCATCGTGGGAGATCATCTGGGGCACAACGTAGCGCACGCCTTCCCCGGCGACCACTTCGATAGGTGCCTCGTCCGTGCTCGCCGAGCCACCCTGCACCTCGCCTCGCGCGAAAGCGGCCGCAAAAGCCCCCGCCCGCTCGCCTTCCTCCGATGCGAAGTCCGCCAGATCGTGCACATGCAAGGCGTTTCCGCAGGCGAAGATTCCAGGCGCGCTCGTCGCCAAGCGCTCGTCGACGATGGCGCCTCCCGTTATCGGCGAGAGCGCCACCCCCGCTGTTTTCGCGACCTCGTTTTCGGGGATGAGCCCGCACGAAAGCACGAGCGTGTCGCAAGGGATGCGCTCCTCGGTGCCCTCGATGGGGCGCCGCGTCGCGGGGTCGACGTCCGCCACGACGACGGCCTGAAGGCGCGTCTCGCCCTCAAGGCGCACCACCGTGCGCGACAGGTGCAGCGGGATACCGAAGTCGTCGAGGCATTGCACGATGTTGCGGCGCAGCCCCGAGGAGAACGGCATGATCTCGTACACGCCGAGCACCTTGATGCCCGAAAGCATCATGCGGCGGGCCATGATGAGCCCGATGTCGCCCGAGCCGAGCACCACCGCCGTCGACCCGGGGACAAGTCCCTGCAGGTTCATGAAGTTCTGCGCGCAGCCCGCCGTATAGACCCCCGAGGGGCGCGCGCCCGCGATGCCGAGCGCCCCCAGCCCGCGCTCGCGGCTCCCCGTCGCCAAGACCACGGCCTTTGCGTAGAAGAAGAGCTCGGCTCCGAAACGCGTCCCAACGACGAGCTTCCCTGCGCCCTCATCGTCGATGTGCAGCACCGATACACCATATTCGCAGGTCACACCCGCATCAATGACGGCTTGCTCCTCTTGCGCAGCGTATTCGGGGCCGGTAAGCTCGGCCTTCATACGGTGCAGGCCGAAGCCATTGTGCACGCACTGCTTGAGCACGCCGCCCGGGCGCTCCTCCCGATCGACCATTGCCACGCGTGCCGCGCCCGCACGTCGCGCGCTCACGGCCGCCGCCATGCCCGCTGCGCCGCCTCCGATGACGACCACATCGAAGCTGTCCTCGATCCGCGCGCGCCCGCCCGGCTCAGCCTGCCGCGAGCCCGCTTCCGCATGCCGCCCGCGCGCCTCCGAGCGCGGTTCGTCCGCCTCGCCAAAGGGCCCGCCCGCAACGGCGGGCTTGCCCGCGCGCACCAGCTCGACATAGTCGGCGCGAGCTGACGCAATCATCCTCGAGCCGGGAAGCCGCTTGTCAATCGCGTCGGGCGAACAGCCCAACTCGCGCGACATGATCTCCACAAGCTCCGGCGAGCAGAAGCCGCCATGACAGCGCCCCATCGTAGCGCCCGTGCGCCACTTGACCGCATCGAGCGAGAGCATGGGAAGGGGGCCATGCAGCGCGCGCACCACTTCCGCCTCGGTCACCTCGCAGCAGCGACAGACCACATGCCCGAACGCTGGATCGCTCGCAATAGCACGTTCGCGCTGCTCATCGGTCATGGCCGTGAAGGGAAGCTGCGGCGCGCGGCGCGGATTAAACGACGGATTGCCGTCCGCCCCCAAGCGAGCCGCAACCTGAGAGGCGATGAAGGTCGCCACCGCAGGAGCAGACGTCAGACCAGGCGATTCGAAGCAGGCGATGTTGAAGAACCCGGGCACATCCACCGCCTCACCGATGACGAAATCTCCCGACTCGCCCGCCGCGCGCAGCCCCGCGAAGTTCGTAATAGCACCGCGGGGAGAAGCTGCAGGCCAGGTGCGGCGCGCGCGTTCGACGATGTCGACAAGCCCCTCTCGTGTCGTCGAAAGGTCAGTCTTGGATGCCTGGGAAACCGAGTTCGGGCCGATGAGCATGTTGCCGTGAATTGTGGGTGTGACGAGCACTCCCTTGCCGAGCGGGCCGGGCACCTGGAACATCGTGTGCTCGAACGTGGCGGCGTATTCGGTGTCGTAGAGATAGTACTCGCCCCGGCGCGGCGTGATAGAGAAGCGCTCCCCCGAGACCATATTGTTCAGCTCGTCGGCGAAAAGTCCTGCCGCGTTCACGACTACCCGCGCGAAGAAGCGCTCCCCCGAAGCTTCGAGGTTAAAACCGCCTTCCACGCGAACGATGCGCTCCACGCGGTGATTGAACAGGAACCTCGCGCCGTTGCCGCACGCGTTCTCGGCCGCCGCGAAGGCGAAGCCATAGGGATCGACGATGCCGCCCGTCGGAGCCACAAGCGCGCAGGCGACCTCGGGAGAGACGTTCGGCTCCATCTCGCGCGCCCGACTCCCCGACACGATGCGCACGCCCTCAACCCCGTTCGCGTCGGCGCGGCGGACAAGCTCATCGAGCTTCAAACGGCCCTCGTCATCGAAGGCGAGCACCATCGACCCGTTGCGGCGGAACTGCACGCCAAGCTCGTCGCACCAGCGCGGATACGCCTTCGAGCCCTCGACGTTGAAGCGCGCCTTGAGCGTACCGGGCACGGGATCGAAGCCCGCATGCACAATAGCGGAATTCGCACGCGTAGCACCGCAGGCGATATCGTTGCCTGCCTCGAGCACGCAGATGGACAGGTCGTATCGCGCAAGCTCGCGGGCCGCCGTGCACCCGGCAATGCCAGCTCCGACGACCACCACATCGAAGGAACAAGCCTTCCCTTCCTGCATATGCGAACCTATCCTTTCCTCTTCGTTCCTCGACCACGTTGCCCCTGACCGGGGGATTCTTTGCGATTAACCCCGCCAGCGTGCGAATGGGGAACCTTGCTCTTGCCGCCGCCTGGATGGGAATTCCCGCTCTTGCCGCCTGGCGAGCGTCGGGCTTCATCCTTGCCGCCACTCTGCCGAGCTGGCTTGCCCTTGCCGCCGTTCGAGCGAGACGACTTCCCCTTGCGACTGGGTGCGCCACCCGAAGAGCCGCCCGCACGAAAGTCCCCCTTCGGCGCCGCTTTCTCCTTCGGCGCACCCTTCCCCTTCGACGGCGCGCCCCCGTGCGCCCCCTCCGGCCGCACGAGGCATTTCGCGTCGAAGCCGATAAGGTCCTCCCGGCCAGCGCGGCGCAACGCCTCGCGCACCAGGTCGCGATTCTTCGGGTCACGGTATTGGATGAGCGCGCGCTGAAGCGCCTTCTCGTGCGGGTTTTTCGGCACATAGACCGGCTCCATCGTACGCGGATCGAGCCCCGTGAAGTACATCACCGTGGCAAGGCTTCCAGGCGTTGGGTAAAAATCCGACACCTGCTCGGGGTTAAATCCCATATCGCGAACGAATTCTGCCAGCTCAACGGCCTCTTTCATGGTAGACCCCGGATGCGAGGACATAAGATAGGGAACGATGAACTGCTTCTTGCCCGCGCGAGCGTTCTCCTCCTCGAACAGCGAGACGAAGCGCTCGTAGATTGCGTGGTCGGGCTTGCCCATGCACGACAGGACGCCATGGGAAACGTGCTCGGGCGCGACCCGGAGCTGTCCGCTCACGTGGTGCTCGGCCAGCTCGCGCACGAACTCCCGCCCATGCTTCTCGTCGAGCATCACGTAGTCGAAGCGGATGCCCGAGCGAACGAACACTTTCTTCACGCCGGGAACCTCGCGCAGCTCGCGCAAGAGGCGAATGTAGTCGGAATGGTCGGCAATGAGCTTTTTACATGGTTCGGGCGCTAAACATCTTCTCCCCCGGCAAGCGCCATGGTCAACCTGCTTGCGGCAGGCGGGCGCGCGGAAGTTCGCCGTCGGGCCGCCGACGTCGTGGATGTAGCCCTTGAAGTCGGCGTCGTGCGTCATCTCCTCAGCCTCCGCGACAAGCGAGGCGCGGCTGCGCACCTGCACGACGCGCCCCTGGTGGAACGTGAGCGCGCAGAAGGCGCACTCGCCGAAGCACCCGCGGTTGCTCGCGAGCGAGAACTTCACTTCCTTGATAGCGGGAACCCCGCCCGCCGCATCGTAATCGGGATGCGCGGCGCGGACGAACGGCAAGCGATAGACCGCATCGAGCTCGGCGGTCGAAAGCGGGGCGGCGGGCGGGTTCTGCACGACGAACTCGTGCTCGCCATAGGGCTCAACCAGGCGTTTTCCCGTCACATGGTCGCTGTTCGCGTATTGTATGGCGAAACTTTCCGCGTAGGCGCGCGGGTTAGCGCGCATGGCGCCGTAAGCGGGCAGCAGCTCGTAGTCGTAGACATGCTCAAGCGAGCGCGTGCGAAAGACCGTGCCGTCGATGAAAGTAAGATCGCTAACCGAAAGTCCCGAATTCAGGGCATCGGCGATCTCCACGATGGAATGTTCCCCCATCCCGTATGACACGAGGTCGGCGTTCGAGTCGAGCAGAATCGACCGCTTCAGCGAGTCCGACCAGTAATCGTAGTGGGCAAGGCGGCGCAAGCTCGCCTCGATGCCCCCGATAATGATGGGAACATCCTTGAACACACGCCTGATCAGGTTCGAGTACACCACAACCGCGTGGTCGGGGCGCAGCCCGCCCTCACCCCCAGGAGAGAAGGCATCCGAGTGGCGGCGCTTCTTGGCGACCGTATAGTGATTCACCATGGAATCCATGTTCCCCGAGCTCACGAGGAACCCCAGACGCGGGCGCCCGAGCGCGGTGACGCTTTCCGAATCGCGCCAATCGGGCTGGGCGATCATGCCGACCTTGTAGTGGTTCGCCTCGAGAAGGCGGCAGATGATGGCCGCACCGAACGACGAGTGATCCACATACGCATCGCCCGACACGTACACGAAGTCGCACTCATCCCAGCCGCGCTCGCGCATGTCCTCGCGATTTACGGGAAGAAACCGCGCACGATAGGCGCGCGCATCCTCCGCCGCCTGCTTATCGGAGCGAGTCCGTTCCCCAGGCCGCCCCCCTGCCCGCGCTGCATCCTTGCGATTCGCCGAGCGCTTCGTCATGAGCGCGCGCTTTCGCCTTGGTAGGGAACGACGACGCGCAGGGCGCGCGGAGCAATCGAGATGTGGTAGGAATCGGCCACGAGCGCCTCCCCATCGATTTGCACGGGAAGCGGCGCGTCGAAGCGAAGGTCGATTGACGCCGCGCGGCGAAACTCGATCTGCTTGAAGCGCGTATGATGGGCATCCTTCGCCATAAGGAAGATGAAGGTACCGGAAAACCGCGTCAACGGCGGATGCGCGATGCAGATATCGAACAGGCCGTCGTCGGGCGCAGCGTCGGGGCAGATGCGGAAGCCGCCGCCGTAAGTCTGCCCAATCTGAACCGCGAAGAGATAAGACTCACCGCAGACAGGCTCGCCGCCGTCGAGCACGGCAGTGTAGCGGCGCAGGTCCATATGGTGGAGCAACTGGTCGATACCCGACTGCAGATAGAGCATCGTTCCCGTCTTCCCCGTTCGGGCGCGGCGTTCGACGGTATCGAGCGCAATTGCCGCGTCCAGACCGAACGACAACGTCTCCAAGAACCATCGATCGTTGCATTTCCCCACGTCATGCGAGCGCAATTCGCCATCGCACAGCTGCAAGACCGCCGTAGGAAGGTCGGTCGACATGCCGAGCGTGCGCGCGTAGTCGTTGCCCGAGCCGACAGGCAGCAGTGCGAAAGCAGGCCGCTCACCTGCCGGAATCTCCATGAGCCCGCAGGCAACCTCGTTTGCGATGCCGTCGCCGCCAAGCGCGCAAACGCAGTCGAACCCGCGCGATGCGGCACGGGCGGCGATGCCGCTCGCCTGCCCCGGGCGCTCGGTGAACTCAAGCGCGAAAGCGTCTTCCCCTAACGCAGACGCAAGCAAGGCGCGCGCCCGAAAAGCGCACGCCTTGCCTTCACCGTTTTGCGCAACGGGATTCGCGATGATGAGCAGTTTTCGAAAGCAATGTGACATGCCCCGTATTATACGACATGCCCCGCTTGCATTCGCTACATCGCCTAAGGTTTGGCGACCACCAGAGCGTTCTCCAGATACAGCAGCTGGCCGTAATTCAGGGTAACCGTTACCTTCTGGGTGAACGTTTGCACGGCCGTGCTCTCGGGAGCGAGAAGCTCGCTCGGGAGGGTCGCGATCGAGCGCGGAGACCATGTTGGAGGACATACTGCAAGATGTCGTCGCTCGCAAACCACTCACCTGGATCGACATCGCTGAAACCGTAGTTGAGGAAATATTCGGTTGCGAACGATTGTGCCTCGATGGCATCCGCCGAACCATTCGGCGCGCGCGAGCGATTGGGACACTGGAGCCAAAGAAAAGCGCTCCGCTGAACCTTACGTCCAACGGAGCGCTTGCTAAGGCGGAAGTCGGCCTCCAAGCGAGGCCTCACCCCTCCATGTGATTCAGGAAAACGACTAGTCGGCTATTCGGCAGCGTCCGCAGCGTCAGCCTCGGCCTTGTCAGCATCAGCCTGCTCGCCTGCAATCCTGATGTTCGCGTGCTCGAGCAGCCAGTTGTTCGCCTTCAAGCGCTCGGCAGCCTCGCGCAGCATGAAGCCGCGGCCCGTCTGCTCGAGGCGCTGACGCAGCATCTTGGGGTTCACCTGCGGGTTCATAGCGCGGCAGGCGGCGTTGATGTCGTCGTCGTTCAGCACGAGGTGCTCGTGGCGGAACAGCGCGTCGAGAGCGAATCCCTGCACGAGCAGTTCGCGGATCTGCATCATCATCATCATACCGAACTGCTGCTGGCCGCCCTGCTCCTCGATGAAGGCGTCGAGGGTCTTACCCTGCTGCTGAGCAGTCTGGCGCACGTTGTTCATCAGCTGCTCGCGCATTGCCTCGTAGACCTCGTCTGCGATGCTGCCCTGGAAGCGACGGGCGAGCTCGCTCGCAGCGAGCTGGCGGTTGTAGTCGTCGTACTGCTCGCGGCCCTGCTTCTCGAGGCTCTCGCGAATGCTGTTGCGGAAGTCGTCCGCCGACTTGTACATCGGCATGTACTTCGTCACCCATTCATCGGTAATGGAGGGGATGACCTTCTTCTGGATCTCGAGCACCGTGGCACGGCATTCCACCTTCTGGGTGCACTCGTTGCCGTCGTCGTCAAGGCTCGGGCCCTCGAAGGTGAATTCCTTCGTCTCGCCAACGTTCATGCCGATGATGTTCTCGTCGAAGCCGTCGGGCATGTAGCCGGCGCCCGTGGTGTAGGTGCGGCCCTCGGTAGTCAGGCCCGGCATCGGCTTGCCGTCCTCGGAGCACTCGAGCTTCACCTTCACGCTGTCGCCCTTCGCAACCGGATGCGGGTCGTCGGCGACGTACTCGGCGTAATGCTCCGCTGTTTCATCCATATGGCGCTGGACCTCGTCTTCGCTCACCTCGAAAGGCTGCACCGTGATGGAAACCGGCTCATAGGAAGAGAGCTCGTAGTTGGGCTTCGGGAGCACCACGACGGTGAACGCGAACTCGCGGTCGCGAGCGATGGCACGATCATGCTCGGCCTTCGGCGGGTACGCGGGCGTGAGGTTCTTCTTGTCAATAGCATAAGGGACAAGACCCTCGATCGCCTGCTCCTGCACGATGGAGTCGAGATTCTTGATGCCCATCTGTTCCTCGGCGACCTGAGCGACCGTCTTGTCCTTTTCCGGGCGCAGGCCCATCTGCTGAGCGAACTGGATGTAGGCGTTTTGCAGCACCTCGTTCACCTCAACGGGCGTTGCGACGCATTCGAGACGCAGCTTGCCGTCATCGAGCTTTCGCTGAGTAACCTTCATTGAACTAGTTCCCCTTTCGAATGAGAAAAACTCCAACTCATTTGTAGAAATTGTAGCGCAACTTGCGCGATGCGCATCCTGCAAGACGTATGAAAGGAGCGGATTGTCCCCTCATCTTCGACAATTCGCAGGTACAAGTAGGCGCCTATTCGTTTGATTTCAGGCTTTCGACCATATCGATCCGGCGCAGCTTCGGGCGCATAGCGAGCGTCACGATTACCGAGAACACCATGGTTAACAGGAACGCGATGACAAAGCTTGCCGCATGGATGTCGCGGCCGAACATGACCTGATCCACCTCAGCCGTCACCACGACGAAGCCTTCCATCACGATGCCGAGCAAGAGGCCCACAAGTGCACCGATTACGGCAAGCAAAAGCGTTTCTCGGTAGATGTAGGCATCGACCTCGCGCGGGGTGAAGCCGAGCACCTTCAGCGTGGCGATCTCGCGGACACGCTCGGTGATGTTGATGTTCGTCAAGTTGTAGAGCACGACGAACGCAAGCAGGGCCGCCGCGATGACGAGGACCACGACCACGCTGTCGACGCTCTTGAGCATGGTTCGGTAACTATCGATAGTCTCATCGTTGTAGGTGACCGTCTTCACGCCGTCGGTTGCCAGAAGCTCGTCGGAGAGCACCTCGCGCGCGCCTTCGTCTTCCACCTCGTTCGCGTAGAGCGTGGTGAAAACGGGTTCCTCGCCCATCACCTGCTCGTAGAGTGTCGGCGTGAAGTAGACGTAGTGCCCGACGTAGTTCTCCATGATGCCCGCCACGGTGACCTCGCGCCCGTCGCCCGTCGCGTCACCCACAGCATCCTCGTCGAAGATGGAAAACGTGCTGCCCACCTCAAGGGAGAGCTCCATCGCGAGCTTCTCGCTCACGAGCACGCCGTCGTCGGAGAGCGCAAGCTCCTCGTGCCCCTCACGCGTGCGTAAGGTGTTGAAATCGGAGAACGTGTCAGGATGCTCGGGAACGACGATATCGACGCGGTGCTGGTTTATGTCCGCGCCATCGTCGTCCGAGATCGACTGAGCTTGCTTGTTCGCGGTGGCAAGCCAGGCGTATTCTCCCGATGCATCTTCTTCAACCCGTTGCTCTACCTGGCTTTTCTCATCATCCGTAGAATCGGAGTCCATGCGGACAATAGTGTTGTAGTGATAGAGCTCGCCGTACTGCTTGTCGATGATGTCGTTGATGGCGTTCTGCAGCCCCAGGCCTGTGAGCAGGAGCGCCGTGCAGCCGGCGATGCCCACGATTGCCATGATAAAGCGACGCTTGTAGCGGAAGAGGTTGCGCGAGGTGACCTTCCAGGAGAACGACAGGCGACGCCACACGGGGCGGATACGCTCGAGCAGAATGCGCTTGCCCGCCTTGGGCGCGCGCGGAAGCATGAGGAACGCCGGTCGCTCACGCAGAGTCGAGGCGGCAGCGAACCAAGTCGCCATTACGGTGATTCCCACGCCGAGCCCCGCGGCGGCGGCGGTCATGGCGGGGTCGATCGGGCAGGGGCGACACGGAACGGCGTAGATGATCGCATAGGCACCCATGATGAACCAGGGCAAGAACTTCGAGAGCGCGACGATACCGATGATCGCGCCGACTCCGCTCGCCACGATGGCGTAGATGAGGTACTTCGAGGTGATGCGCGCCTTGCTGTAGCCAAGCGCCTTGAACGTGCCGATGAGCACGCGCTCCTCCTCGACCATGCGCGTCATGGTGGTAAGCGAGACAAGCGCTGCCACGAGGAAGAACAAAAACGGGAAGACCTGGGCAATCTGGTCGATGCGACCCGCATCCGACTTGAAGCTCTCGGCGCCGATATTCTTCGTAAGGTCAAGCACGTACACCTCGCCCTCGGTATCCGCGATCGCATCTACGTCGGCCTGGGCATCGGCGAGCTTCGCCTCGGCGTCGGCGAACTGCTCCTCGGCATCCGCACGCTGGGCGGACAGCTCGTTTGCGCCCTCTTCGTATTGCGCGAGGCCGTCCTCGTATTCGGAGCGTCCCGATGCAAGCTGTCGACGTCCCGATTCCAGCTGGGCGCGACCGCTGTCGATGGTCGCCTGCGAGCTTGCAAGCTCGCCCTCAGCGGCGTCCATGCTCGCCTGCGCCTGAGAGCGCTGCTCAGCAAGCTGGGCACGCCCCTGCGCAATCTGCTCGGGAACGCCCGCAGTCTGCGCGTCGATTTGCGCGATGGCCGCTTCGAGCTGCGCCACGACATCGTACGCGCCCGCCGCCTGCGCCTGCGCGAGCTGCTCGACAAGCTGAGCACGCTGTGACATGGCCGCATCGTAGTTTGCCTGCGCGGCATCGAGCTGGGCCTCGGCAGCCGCAAACTGCTCCTCGGCAGCAACGCGCTGGGCTTCGAGTTCCGCCCGTCCGCTATCAATCTGTGATTGTCCGCTCGCAAGCTCGCGAGCGCTCGAGTCAAGGGTCGCCTGCGAGCTTGTGAGCTGTGCAGCCGCTTCGTCGAGTTTCGCCTTCGCATCGTCAAGTTCCGCCTGCGCATCGTCGAGCTTCTGGAGCGCATCGGCTCGCTCGGCCTCGAAGTCGGCACGGCTTTCGTCAAGTTCCGCCTGCGCATCGGCCCGAATACCGTCGAGACGCGAGGCCAGAAGATTATCGGAGATGCCGTTGATGCGCGATGCCGTCGCATTGACGAGCGATTGGTAATCGTCGGTCGCCCACTGCGCCTCGCGAGCGCCAGCGACGGTAACGAACGCCTCGGTATAAGGGAAATCCTCCGCGAAGGCGCCTTCGGGAACATAAGCGAAGGTTGCGAGCTGCCCCGACCCGAGAGACGTTGACCCCACCGACGTCGAGCACGTGTAATACGAAGAGCGAACGAACCCTGAGACGGTGTACTCGTGGACGGCGAAGGTATCGTCGAGGTCGGAGGTCCCCTCCGCAAGCAGGACCTTATCGCCGACGCTCACCACGGTCGACCACACCGTGTCAGCGGACAAAAGGCACTCGTCGTTCGATTCGGGCCACGACCCTTCGACCAGGATGGGTCGGTTAATATAGTTCGGATCCTCGGATTCGACATTCAGCCCGTCATCACATTCGCTCGCCCGAGCCTTATCAACATTGAGGGAATGGATACGCGTTGTGTACTGCACGCCGTCAATCTGCGCGACGACATCGGACTCGTAGGCGGGCATGACGCCGCTTACACCTTCGACCTGGGAAATCTCATCGATCTGATCGTCGGTGAGCCCGAGCGATGAGACAACGCGCAGATCGCACAGGTTGGTCGCGTCGTAGTAAGTATCGCCCGCAAGACGCATGTCGGGGCCGGTGAGGCGCAAGCCCGCATAGAAGCCGCACCCGAGCGCCGCGATGATGGCAATAGCGAGGAAGCGCCCAAGCGAATGGGTGATCGATCGGACTACTTCTTTGCGGAATGCCCCTGCCATTGGCTACCACTCAATCGTTTCAGCGGAGGCGGGATGGGCGTTTTGCTCCACGGCGGCAACCTTGCCCTCGCGGATATGAATCACGCGATCGGCGATGTCGGTGAACGCGGAATTGTGCGTAATGAGCACGACGGTCTTGCCCGTGTTCGCGCACGTGTCCTGCAAAAGCTTGAGGATAGCTTTGCCCGTCTTGTAGTCGAGGGCACCTGTGGGCTCGTCGGCCAAAAGCACCTTCGGGTTCTTTGCGAGCGCGCGTGCGATGGCCACGCGCTGCTGCTCGCCACCCGAAAGCTGCGAGGGGAAGTTGTCGATGCGATGAGAAAGGCCTACTTCGGCAAGCACCTCAGCGGCATCGAGGGGGTCGGTGCAAATCTGGCTTGCGAGCTCAACGTTCTCGAGCGCCGTCAGGTTCTGCACGAGATTGT
>ERZ827168.3532-NODE-3532-length-15876-cov-4.840212_pt1 | contig 15876 bp, 9 predicted proteins | sample MGYA00519868_ERZ827168 | MGnify/ENA primary metagenome ERZ827168 (study PRJEB31778, sample SAMEA3449271) | human gut metagenome | biome: human gut; feature: human-associated habitat; material: faeces | place: United Kingdom | collected 2010/2012 ...
GCAGCAGAGGCGGGAATCAGCTTCAGCAGCTCGCCGACGCCGAAGGGAGACAGCTTCCAGTCGAAAGCATTGATGCGGATCTCCGGATTCATGCTCATGTCCAGGGTGACAAGGCTTGTGATGTCGCCTGATTTAACGGTAAAGTCCTCGGTAGAATGCGCAAAGGGGGTGAAGGTCAGCTTTGTGTCGCCCTCCAACAGCAGCGGCAAATCGGTGAGGTATTTCTGACCCTTCATGCTGACCGAAGCCTTGGCCGGAATGCGTGAATGGTATGAATCGGAACCTTGCGGCAGTATGGATGCCTCGGGGTCGATGGCCAATGACACATCCGTGGAGGAAACCATGTCGCGGAAGCGAACCGCGCCATGCGTCAGGCTCAGCGTGTCGAACGCGAATGTGAGGCCCTTGACCGGCTTTATCTTTGCCGGGAGGATGTTCCAGTTGGAGCGCGCGGGGGAGACGCGCACCAGGTTGAGGCGCATCGAATCCACGCCGGCATACTGCAGGTCGATATCCTTGTGCAGCAGTTTCCTGACGTCCAGGCGCGCGGTGACGGCACCGGTCCTGAGCAGTTGGCGTGCATCGGCCATAATCTTGCCGTACAGGTCGTTGACCTTGGTGTTCAGCTCGGCGATGCGCTCATCACTGCGCTCGCTCTTGCTGATCTCGTTATTCAGATCCATGCGGGCCAGATTGAACTCCCCGATAAGATTCTGCAGCTCCTCATCCTTGTCGTTTGCCTTGCGGGCCTGATCCAGAGCCAGGTAACGGGGGTCAGTCTGCAGTGCCATGGCGGCGCGCTTGAACAGATCGATGCAATCCATAATCAAAAATCTCCTTTGATGTGTTTGTTTTTATAGTTACATTATCATTGGGGCCGGTGTGCCCCGGGATCACGTTTCCAGTTCGCCCAGCAGGACGGTGGCGCGGGCACCGGTCAGGTGCACCTGTGCGTAGCTGCCCATCAGGGCGGGGTCTGCGGCAAACTCCACGGTCAGGTTGTTGTCCAACCGGCCGGAGAGGGTTCCGTCGCTGCGGCCATAGCCTTCCACCAGCACCCGGACAGTCTGGCCCACCTGCTGCCGGACCAGATCTATTGCGATCTCGTCCTGCACCTTGAGCAGGCGGGTCATCCGGTCGGTTTTTTCCGCGCGGGGGGTGGGGTCGGGCATTTCGGCAGCCTTGGTGCCGGTGCGCTTGGAGTAGATAAAGGTGAACAGCTGCATGTAGCCGACTTTCTTCACAAGTTCCAGCGTGTCCTGGAAATCCTCCTCCGTTTCCCCGGGGAAGCCCACGATGATATCGCTGGAGAAGGTGATACCGGGCACCTTTTTGCGGGCGTACTCGATCAGCTCCATGTACTGCCCGATGGTGTAATGGCGGTTCATCTTTTTCAGCAATTCATCCGAGCCGCACTGCACCGGCAGGTGCAGGTGTTTGCACAGGTGGGGCTGAGCCGCAATGGTATCGATCAGCTTGTGGCTGGCATCCTTCGGGTGGCTGGTCATAAAGCGGATCTGGTAATCGCCGGGCACAGCGCAGAGCAGATTGAGCAGATCAGCAAAGTCCACCTGTTCTTCCAGGCCCTTTCCGTAGCTGTTCACGTTCTGGCCCAGCAGAGTGATCTCCTTGTATCCTGCTTCCACCAGCCCCCGGAACTCCGCCAGGATATCGCCGGGCTTGCGGCTCTTCTCACGGCCCCGCACATAAGGTACGATGCAGTAGGTGCAGAAATTGTCGCAGCCGTACATGATGGGCAGCCAGGCGCGGAAGCCGGAATCACGCCGGATGGGCAGCTCCTCCACCACGGCGTTGCGCTCGACCGGGGTTTCCAGGTAGCGCTTGCCGCGGTGCAGGCGCTCCACCAGCATGGCGGGCAGACGGTCAATGCCGTCCACGCCGAACACCAGATCGACATACGGGTAGCTCTGGCGCAGCTTTTCCACAATATGCTCCTGCTGGGCCATGCAGCCGCAGATGCCGATCATCAGCCGCGGGTTTTCTTCCTTAAGCTTTTTGAGCGCCCCCACATTGCCGAATACGCGCTGCTCGGCATGCTCACGCACGGCGCAGGTATTAAAAAGGATCAGATCAGCCTGCTCCACCGTATCGCACAGGCCGTAGCCCACATCCTGCAAAACGCCCTTGATCTTTTCACCGTCATTGACATTCTGCTGGCAGCCGTAGCTGCGGACATAGGCCAGCGGCGGAGTCTCGTAATAGGATGCCAGCGCTTTGGCAGCGGCATCATTATGGGTATAGGTCAGCTTTTCCAACTAAATTCTCCTTATCCAAAACGCCCGCATACTGTAAAATGGGCGCACCTGTCCAAACATACCATATCAGTATAGCAAATCGCGGCCAAAAGCACAAGCGGAAGAATTTGAATTTTTTGTGCTTTTTGAGCGGAAACTGTCTGCACAGACAGAAATCTTCTCGCCTTCGGGGCAGCGGGGATAGTCCCTTGGCCTTTTTGTGCAAAAACACCCGGCGGGAAGATTGACATTTCCGCCATCATGCGCTACAATACATATGTTATGCCGCTGTGGCGGAACTGGCAGACGCAAGGGACTTAAAATCCCTCGATGGAGACATCGTACGGGTTCGATTCCCGTCAGCGGCATATAGCCCTATATTCAACGTTCATTCGCTGAATATAGGGCCTTTTTTGTTTTGATTTCTGTGTATCAAAAGTAATCCCTAGTCAATTTTATTCTGGCAATCCCTAGTATTTTTTCGGCCAAAAATCCCTCGATTCTGTTGACAATCCCTCGATTTTGCGGTATAATTTCTGTATCAAAAGGTCGATGTTTGGAGGTTTTACAATGAAAGAGCCTATCTTCAACGCCAGTCTTACTATTGAAGCCACGCCAGAAGAAGCAGAAGCCTTAAATAAATCCAACTCAACCGTTGACGAAGAAACTCGTCAAACATTTCGGCACGCGCTGGAAATGCAAGAAGCATCTCTCCCAAAAGGAAGAATTGCGCGCTTAAAAAGCAAGCAAGTCAATAAATTCACCACTCCCCTTTGGCAAATCGAAGATATGTTTATCAGCTATCAAAGGGGCAAAAACAACACAGAAGCCACCATCAAATACTATCAAAAGGTTTTTCGCAACCTTTACAGGTTTGTTGCTTATCTCGTGAGTGAATCCCCTGCCGATTATGCCAAAATGCTAAACACTTCAAAAGAGGCTCTTACAGAGCACACATTGAGCGATCTCGAGTTTGGCAAAATCATGCCGTTGGTCGTTCTCGAAACAGATGATTTTGAAGCCGAGTACCACGACTACATTTTAGACTACCTAGAATGTAATGAGCAAACGCTAAACAACATTTTCCGTGGTTGGCGTGCTATTGCTTACTTCTGCATGGATAAAGGCTGGATAGATACGCGCAATATCTATATAAGAGAAGTAGCGCCCGCAATCAAAGAAGTGTACACCGATTCTGAAATCGAAAAGTTACTTGTAAAGCCTAGGCCCGAAGATTTCATAGAATACCGAAATTGGGTTATCATCAACTATTTTCTTGCTACTGGAAACCGCATTTCCTCCGTTGCCAATCTGAAAATAAGCGATCTAGATTTTGATGAAGGCATTATAACCGTCAATGTTCAAAAGAATCGTGACCCCTCCCGCATTGCAATGGCCGAAAAGCTAAAGCCGATTCTTATAGAATACATTCGCCACTATCGCTGTGATGAAAACGGCATCCCCTTAAATAAGGCCTATGTCTTTTGCAATTCTTACGGCAGCAAATGCGGCCCTGTTGCCCTAGGCAAAAGCCTCGGAGAATACAACAAAAGTCGTGGCGTTCAAAAGACAAGCTGCCACCTCTGGCGACACACGTTCGCCAAACGATGGATTCAATCTGGCGGTGATATTTTATCCTTGCAGAAGATATTAGGCCATCGTTCTTTGAAGATGGTTCAGCGCTACTCTAATTTGTTCGCAGAGGACACAAAACCGATGGTCGAAGAACACGCCCCTATCAATACTGTTCGCATAAATCGAGGCAAAACAAAGTTAGCTTTCAGAAAATAAAAGCGCGCTCACAGCTTAGAATCTGTGGGCGCAATTTCTTTCTCATTCTATTGTAATTTTTAAGCGTTCCACATCATTGCGGACGCGCTCAAACAGCGCATCGGAAAGGACGGCGCGTGTAGTCTACCCCAAAAGAACATTTTTATTATCCTCAAAAGCAGCATAGATGGTTGTTTGCAAGTCGGCCTGTAAGTCAGCAAGCAATCTGTCCATGCGCTCATTATAAAGGCGCGCCGCTTCTTTCTTTGCTATTGAGGGAACAAGGCGGTTTATTTCCTATTGGGCGATTTTGTGGCTGCGTTCATCGTGCCACGCTTCATGTTCTGGATTATAGAAGATGTTCGTTGTTTTCATCGGCTGAATCCTCCAACGCTGTAAGGCTCTGTGTAAGCGTTTCATACTCAAAGGGATAGTATTTCAACAAAGCTCTTTCCACGCGCTCACAGAGCCGCTTAGAAGCCTTTCTTTTGGTGCGTGAAAGGTCATATAGGTCGTAGACATTTAAACCCGCCTACGCTGCAAATGCAGCCCTTGAAACGCCGCACAAGGGACGCAGCATAGAAACGGTGCTGTTTAGTTGCTCTTGTTTTGTCATGGTTCAACACCTCTGTTGTTTAGTATGTAGGGGGATGTAATGTAGGATAAACACAAAAGACAAAATAAAAAAGTGGTATCTGCTGGCTATTGAAGCACAGAAGCATTTCCGAAAATTTGCGATTTTGTGTTAATTATTATATCTTATTTTTTGGATTTTTCTTGTTTTCTTATTACTCTCTTTAAAAACGATATTATAAATATAATATATAATTATAATAAATAGAATTAAGACAGACCGCGCGCGTAGCTGACAGCGCGTTAGCGCGTGTCTGGTTAAGCGCGCTGATAAAACCAAACAGGAATTGCAAAGAATAATAGGGATAACAGCAAAGGGATAGTAATGAAAATAATAATAGGAATAATAAAAGGGATAGTGTAAGGAATTATATAAGAGATAATATAAGAAGGAATATAACGATATAAAGAGAATAATATAGAAGAATTAAGAGAAGCAGAGAAAACAGGCAAAGAAGAAGTAATAGAGAAAGTGTCTCCGAACATACAGGTAAGAATATAGTAAGGAAACTATAATGTGGGATACTGATGTTTTGTTTCAAGTTCTACATGGAATAGTCCCAAACAAGAGAAGAAACAACCTTGTTGTTTAATTGCAGAAATAGAAAAAATTGCGCGCTGTTTTCTCTGTCCATTTTTGAAGTATATAGAGCGCGCGCCATATATAACCAAAAGATAGGAAAAGTAATTTTGTCGATTCTGCGCAGCGAAAATCAAAAGAAAAAAAGCACGGTCTGAATTAGGACACGAAACGGCAAGAAAAAATAGCGTAGAAATAAGGATTTTAAAGCAGCAGGAACATGCAATTCAGAAACGAAGAACAAAAACTAAGGAAAACTAAGGTTCGCAAAGAAATAGACGATAATTGGAAATAAAATAAAAGTAAAAAAGTTCAAATATCGTGTCAAATTCTTGTATATAGTACGGACTATGGGACACGCCATGTGCTATAATATAAATAAAGAAAGGGAAACAAACCCGAAAGAGACAAGCACAAAAACGAAAGGAAGAAAACATTATGTCTAAGTTTTATACCGTAAGCCTCCAGAATGAAACCATCATCTTCACCGCTGCATTTGAGAAGAAACTCAATAGCGGCAACAAAGAAGCCTATGACCTTTACATTGAAACGAAAGCTAAGTTCCCCATGTTCAAGATTGAGGTTGAAGAAGCTAAAAAGCGCGTTGGCAAGTATGACCATACGACTATGGACGATATTGAAGCCTACATTGGTGACGATGAACACAAAGAATGGAAGGACGAGTTTGACAAACTGTTCGGTGAGAAGATTCCCAGCAAGACCAACGCAACCAAAAGCGTCCGCAAGGTGAAGTTTGCTGTGATTCGCAAGTGGTTTGTCGAAAAGCGCGAAGGTGAAGAAGCAGAGAAAGCTAAGAAAGCGCGCGAAGCCGCCGCGAAGAAAGCCAAACGAACAAACAAAAAGGCTGCTGATGAAGATAAAGCAGTAGAGCAGAATGTGCCGCTTGAAGTAGCTAACAACTCCCAGCAGGAGCAGCTTGACCTTGTATCCTAATAGAAAGGCGCGTGTATCGGGTAAAGATACACGCGCCCATTGATTTCAATAATACTTTTCTAAAGCGGTTTTCGCTGATTTTGCAATATCTAATATAGCCTTTGCCTGTTGAGCATTGCAGCCATCAAGAAGCTGCTGTAATTCATCACCTGTTGAGCTAACACTATCACGCGGACTGTCAAATAGAAGATCGTCAACACGGACTTGCAAAGCGTCCGCCAAGTCAACCAGAACAGGCAAACTCAATTTCGTGTTTCCTGTCTCAATATGGCTCATGTGTGTAGTTGAAATACCTACTTTTGAAGCTAATTCATCTTGTGAAAGTTTATGAGCTTTACGGATTTTACGGATTCTTTGACCGATTTGGTAGTAGTCCATGCTATAAATCACCTACACAATACATTTCTACTTGAATTATATAGGCAAATATGCTATATTTTAATAAACTGCATGGGCTGTTTATTGTCTATATAGTTCATATAGGCGGCTTTTGCAAAAATAAGGAGGATTTCAAAGATGAAAACCCGAAAATTACTTGCCCTAATTATGACAATAGCACTTGCTTTGTCACTGTTTGCTTGTGGAGCAAGCGAAGCAGGAAAGGACACGCCGCCATTTTCAAAAGTTTCTCTGGATTGTTCCGAAGATGATGTAGTGAAAGCCTATGGTGAGTGTAGCAACATTTCAACCAACGACCAAGGCGGAAATGTATATACTTATTTGTCAGACTATAAAGGAAAAGACGGCGCAGTTTATATCAGCTTTGGAGCAGACGGAAAGCCGATTAGTATTCAGTGGATTTCTTTACCCAAAACCAACGATGAATATACCGAACTTTGCAACACACTCACTTCTGACTTAAATAAGCAATATGGAGATGCTTATTTTACCAACGAAACGGCAGAAGCAACCGTATGGAAAGATGATAGTAAAGCGGTAACGCTATTTACAATTAATAGCAATGACAGCTATACAGTCAGTGTCAACTATGCAGCAAAATCTGCCGAGGAAATCGCAGAAGCGTTTAAAACAGATGACGCAAATGCAGCAGCCGAACTTGAAGCAAAGTCGAAAGTCTATCGAAAAGGCGAAACCGCAGAGACTGCAAACTATAAATTGACAGTTGATACTGTTGATGCAACGCCTGAATTTGAAGCGTATACGCCATCTGACAGTAGCCAAGAATATTTCTTTGTGAGTTTTGAACTGGAAAACACCTCTGATGAAGCATTAGCAACTCGGTCTTTCCTCTCCATCGTAGTAGATGGTGAAAGGGCATCTACAAGAAGCACTTACGAAAAGTACAACGGCGTTGATGAATTTGATGAATACAGTGATTTACAGGCAGGACGCAAAACGGTAGCGTATATTTCGGCAACGATTCCTGTTGATTGGAAAGAAGTTCAGCTTATTACCTCTGACGGTGTAACATTTGCTTTTGATCATAATGATTTGGATGCGATGTCAAGAAAGAACGGCAGTAATGAATCTACAATTTATTACATTGGCGACACAATGTATCGCAATGGATTAGCAATTACTCTGTCCAGCGCAAAACTAACTGACTATGTGAGTTATAGCGCGTACTCGTATTTTGAGCCAGATCCAGGCGAACATTTCTTGATCCTGTTCTTTGACATTACAAACACATTGAATCAGCCGCAAAAAATCAAGTGGTTGTATAACTACGACACCTATATTGACGACTATGCTGACAGCTTGACATATTTTATTGGAACTGAAATAGATGGAATGGATAGCCTGTATGAGCAAGATGGTACAGCAATTCCGAGCGGTAAATCTATGAGCGGCTATATGGTTGTCAAAGTTCCCGATGGTTGGAACAAAGTTGAACTGCAAAGCCGCCAAGGAACATTTGAAATCAATTCCTCTGATTTCCAATAATATAGGCAAATATCTAAACCGTTCCAAAAGGTATACTTAAAGAAACGCCCTCCGAAGCCTATTCGGAGGGCATTTTCTGCGTCTCAGATTCTTTAAATTCTCTTTAGAAACGTATCAATAAAAGTATTGACTTTTTGATACTTCTGTGGTATATTTATATTAGCAAATGAAAGGAGCGCTGACAGATGGACAGAACCGTTTGGGGCTATTGCCGTGTTAGCAGTGTAGATCAGAACCTTGACCGCCAAAAGGCCGCTATGCTGGCCGAGGGCATCGACGAGAAGCACATTCTCTGCGATAAGGCATCAGGCAAGGATTTTGAGCGCCGCACATGGAATCTCCTAGTCGGCACAGATACAAGTGCTCCCCTTTTGCGCAAAGGTGATTTGCTTGTTGTTCTCTCTCTTGACAGACTAGGCCGTAACTATACCGAAATTCGCAAGCAGTGGGCATACATCACCACCGAAATCGGCGCGGATATTAAAGTTCTCGATATGCCCCTGCTGGACACCAGCACCGCAACAGAGAACCTTGACAAACGCTTCATTGCAGATTTGGTCTTGCAGATTCTTAGCTACACCGCTGAGAAAGAGCGTACAAACATCCGTAAGCGTCAAGCGCAAGGCATTGAGGTCGCGCGCGCACACGGCGTTAAGATGGGCCGCCCCACAAAGGACTACCCCGAAAATTGGCAGACCGTGTATATCAAATGGAAACAGAATCAGATTCTCGCTGTTGACGCAATGCGAGAATTGAACCTTACGAAGCCTACATTTTATCGACTGGTGAAGCGCTATGAAGGTAAAGATTAAATATTCTTATGCCTATTTGAAAATCCCTCTACCACAATTTCAATTCTTCAATCCCTTGTAATATTTTTCCTGTTACTTTAGATACACACAATATATAGAAAAACATGCTAACCAAAAGGTGTTTGGACTCAATATGTAGAAATGCCGCTTTTAGTGGGACTTAAAATCCCTCGGTAGCGATACCGTACCGGTTCGATCCCGGTCAGCGGCATTTCCTCGTAAAGTCTAACCTTCCGTCCGGTCGGTTAGACTTTTGTTTTTTAGTGCGAGGGATGGGCTATATGCTGAACCATAAATTATCCCGCAAAGCGCAGCTGTTTCTGCTGGGTGCCCTGCTGGGGGTGGCCATCTTTTTACTGGTGTATGGCACCGCGCCGCTGAACGTCGCCAACGACGCATTCTGCCGCGGCGGCTATATCGAAAAGGACATCCAGCAGCACTACGCGGGCTGGCTGTTTTATAAGCGCAGCGCCATCGGCTGGCCCCTGGGTGTGACGGATGCCGTCAACTACCCTGGCGGGGTCAGCGTAGCCTACACCGACTCCATCCCCCTGCTGGCGGCTTTATGCCGCCCGCTGGCGGCGGCGCTGGGTGGCACGTTCCAGTATTTTGGCTGGTTCACGCTGGTGTGCTTTGCCTTGCAGGGCGGTTTTGGGGCGCTGCTGTGTTCGCTGTTTGCGGGCGGGTTGTTTTCCCCACTGGCGGGGTCGCTCGTCTTTGCCGCCAGCCCTGTTTTGATCGAACGTGCGTTCCGGCACACCTCACTGGGGGCGCAATGGCTTGTGCTGGCAGCGCTCTACTGCTATTTTGTCTGTAAGCGGCAGGGGCTGTATGCGTCGCGGGGGCTGTTTTTGCTCAATGTTTTAGCCGTGGGCATCCACCCCTATTTTCTGCCCATGACCTACGCCGTCACGCTGGCGCTTCTGTTGGAATACGCCGTGCAAAAGCGGCAATGGCTGCGGCCCGCTGTGTATCTGGGCAGCAATATGGTCTGCACGGCAGCGCTGGGCTGGGCACTGGGGCTTTTGTACGGCACGGCCACCAGCGGCGGGCAGGCGCTGTACGGCTATTTTGCCATGAATTTAAACGCGCTGTGGAACCCGGTGGGCGTAAACGGCGTTTTGTACAGCCGTCTGCTGCCCGCGCAAAACCAGGTGGGTGGCAACTATGACGCTTTTGCCTACCTGGGGCTGAGCGTGCTGGCGGCGCTGCCGGTGGCGCTGGTGCTGGCGCGGCGGCGGTTGGCCGGGTATCTGCGCCGCCACTGGGCGCTCTGCCTTTGCTGTGTGGTGCTGACTGCGTTTGCCGTGAGCAACGTCATCACGGCCAACGGCGTTACGCTGGCCACGCTGCCGTTACCAGCTTCCTTTATCAAACTGTTTTCGGTGTTCCGCTCCGGAGGGCGGCTGTTCTGGCCGGTGTATTACCTGCTGGTTTTGGCGGCGTTCGCCGGGCTGGCACGGCTGCCCCAGGCGGCAGTCTGGGTGACCATGTTTGCGATGGTGCAGCTGTGGGATGTAAGCCCCGCGCTCATCCAGCGGCACGATGCCATGCGGAACGCGCAAACGGCGGACGCTTTTCCTACCGAGATGCAAAGCAGCTTCTGGCAGACAGCCTTCGGGCGGTACGCACACCTTGAATCCGTGGAAGGGATGCAGGCCGACAGCCTGCACCTGGCGCTGTGGGCCGCCGACAACGACATGACCACGAACGACCCCTTCGCCGCCCGCTATGATGAAACCGCCCTTGCCGCCGAGCGGAAAACCGCGCTGGATGCGCTGGCGAACGGCGATTTGCAGAATGATACTCTCTATTTATTTGCGACCGAAGGCGCATTTTTACAAGCCGTTGAGCCGGTAAAAGATGCCGCCTGGTGCGGCCGGGTGACAAGTACCGACGGCACGGCCAGCTGGTACGTTATCGCGCCAGGGCTGCAAGGCAAGACTTTTGATGCGCTCTGCACGCCCTACGATGAAAACTATCCCCTGCGGCTGGCGGATTACACCGACGCTTTGTGGAACCGCGGTGTGCTGGATTCCACCAAAAAGACAGTCTGCTTTATGGACTCTCCCTTTGCCCGCGCAAAGCTGGACGGTGCTGCATACCTGTGTGCCGGGGGCCGCGAATACCCGATACTGGCAGTGGACGACCATGACGCCGGTTGGCTGATGGTTACGCTGGAAATTGACGATGCCACGATTTTGTGGAATGAGGAGCTGACAACAAAATGAAAGAACTGCACGTGAAAAGCCTGCTGCCGGTGCGGCTGGATAAATACCTGATGGATCAGTACCCCGCCTTAGGCATGGGGCGGCTGAACAAGGCCCTGCGCGAGAATAAGATCAAGCTGAACGGCAAAAGGCAGCCGCTTTCGACCCGGGTACAGAACGGCGACACAATCAAACTATTTTTGACCGATGAGCAGCTGGAAAACCGCCCCACCCCCGCCGCCGTATTTGTGTATGAGGACGACGATATCATCATTGCCAGCAAACCCGCAGGCATTGCGGTGGATGGGCCAGACACCGACACGCTGATTCGCCGCGTGCAGGCAAAGCTGGCCTCCGAGGGCAAGGCCACCCACGCGGTGCTCTGCCACCGACTGGACACCGGCACCAGCGGCCTGGTGCTGCTGGCAAAAAACAACGCCGCCGAGGCATTTTTGACCGCCGCCATCAAGGCACGGGACATTGAAAAGCGGTATCTCTGCGTGACGTTCGGTCGCCCGAACCCGCCCGCCGCCCTGCTGCGGGATTACCTTTTGAAGGACGCCGAGCGCGGCATTGTGCGCATTACCGACACGACCGCAGGCGGCGCGAAGGAAGTCATCACCGGGTATGAGACGCTGGCCGTCAGCGGACGGCTGGCCCTGTTGGAGGTCGAGCTTGTGACTGGGCGCACCCACCAGATCCGGGCGCACCTCGCACACATCGGCTGCCCGATCTTGGGCGATTCCAAGTACGGCAACAACGCCGCCAACCGGGAGCTGCGGTTCAAGTATCAAGCCCTCTGCGCGTGGGAGCTACGCTTCCCTGCACAGATTTCCGACCCGCGTTTTGCCCACCTGGCCGGGCGGGTGTTCCACGCCGAGAAGCCGTGGTATTACCAGCAGGTCGTGGATGGAACGTTGAAATAAAACGGCCCGGGCGGATATGGAATCCGCCCGGGCACGCAGAATAAAAAGCAGTGCCTTCAATTTTGAAAGCACTGCTTTTTTTATTCTGCTAAACTGCGCTTGCGCAGCCAGAGCAGCATCACGGTCAGGATGACGAGGGACGCGGCCAAGGTGAGCAGCCAGTTCTCGGTAAAGCCCGCAATCAGGTAGCCGGGCACGCAGGCAGCCACCACGACCATGGCATACTGCATCTGGGTCTGCACGTGGTTGATGTGGTTGGACTGTGCGCCGGAACTGGACATGATGGTGGTGTCGGAGATTGGCGAGATATGGTCGCCGCAAACAGCGCCCGCCAGCACAGCGGCTACGGCCACGATCATCATGTTGGGGTCTGTCTCGCTGAACATATTGACGACGATGGGCACCAGAATGGCAAACGTGCCCCAGCTGGTGCCGGAGGAAAACGCAATGAAGATGGCAATGCAGAAAATCAACAGCGGCACAAACCGCATCAGCCCGGCGTTCAGGCTGACGGCCTGGCGCACAAAATCGCCGATGCCCAGCGCGTCAGTCATGCCTTTCAGCGTCCAAGCCAGCACCAGAATCAGGATAGCGGGCATCATCAGCTTGCCGCCTTCGGGCACAGAGTTCATGAAATCTTTGAACCCGATGACCCGGCGCGGCAGATAGAGCACCAGCAGGAAACCCACCGTGATAAGCCCCGCAAAGACCAGCGACTCCGACGAGGAGCAGTTGGCGAAATCCTCCACAAGGTTCGTGCCGCCGTTCAGGTAGCCGGTCCAGATCATAGCCCCGATGGCCGTTGCAATCATCACGATCATCGGCGCAATCAGGTCAATGACCTTGCCCTTGGCGTATTTGCCGCCCTCTGTGGGGTCGTGTGTCTCCTGGTTTTGGAATGCCTCCCCACCCGAGGTGAAGAGGTCGCCATTGGCGGCGTTGCGCTCATGCTTTTTCATCAGGCCGAAGTCAAACCCGACCAGCGAGATGAAGAACACCATGTAGAGCGTCAGCAGCGCATAGAGGTTGAACGGTATCGTGCGCACGAACATTTCAAACCCGGACATGGCGCTGCCCGCCGGGACGTAGGAGTTGACTGCTGCCGCCCAGGAGGAAATCGGCGCAATGATGCAGACCGGTGCAGCGGTAGCATCGATGAGGTAGGCCAACTTTGCGCGAGAAACTTTGTATTTGTCCGTGACCGGGCGCATGACCGAGCCGACGGTCAGACAGTTAAAGTAGTCGTCCACGAAGATCAGTGCCCCCAGCAGCGACGTTGCCACCAAGGTAGCCCGCTTGCTCTTGAGTTTCTTTGCCGCCCACTCGCCGTAGGCGCGCGTACCGCCGGATTCCTGCATCAGCATGACGACCATGCCCAGCAGGATCATGAACATCAGAATCGAGAAGTCAACGCTGTTGATCATCGTGTTGAACAGCGTGTCAAATGCCAGCCAAGGGTGGAACTCCGCCACCAGCAGCGCACCCAGCGCACAGCCCGCAAACAGCGAGAGGTAAACTTCTTTCGTCAGCAGCGCCAGCAGGATGGCGATGATAGGCGGCATCAGAGACCACCAGGTTCCTATAAACATTTTTTACACCTTTTCTTTCGCAAAATAGTCCTTGGTCAGTTCGACCACCGTGCCGGACAGCAGGAGCAGCGCAATGAGGTTCGGAATGCTCATAAGGCCGTTGAAGGTATCGGCAATGCTCCACAGCAGCCCAAGATCGACCGTTGCACCCAGGATGGACACGAAGGAGTACACCACAAAGAAGGGGCGCACGACCTTGTCGCTGCGGCACAAAAACGCGATGAAGCGCGAGCCGTACAGGCCCCAGCCGATGATGGTGGAGAACGCAAAGCAGCACAGCGCCACCGCCGTGAAGATGGACGCCCAGCCGCCGTAGGTGGTGGTGAAGCCGGAGATCGTCAACTCGGCACCGGCCGCCGCGCCGTAGTTGACAGGGACACCGCTGCACAGGATGACCATGGCCGTCAGCGTGCAGATGACGATGGTGTCGGCAAAAACCTCAAAGATGCCGAACACACCCTGCTTGACCGGCTTTTTCGTGTCGGCACAGGCATGGGCAATGGAGCCGGTGCCAAGGCCTGCCTCATTGGAGAAGATACCGCGGGAGACGCCCTTCTGCATACTGACGAAGAGACTTCCGATGACGCCGCCGGTGAAGGCCGCCGGGTTGAAGGCCCCCGCGAAGATGGCCTCGATGACCGCCGGAAAGCGCTGGATGTTCAGGATGACAACGCCCACTGACAGCACGATGTAGAACAGCGCCATGAACGGCACAAGGCGTTCGCTGACGCTGCCAATGCGCTTGATGCCTCCCAGCAGCACCATGGCCACCAGCATAGCAACGATGATGCCGACGACGAGATTCAAGGTGGACAGCGCACTGCCGCTCACAACGTTGAACTCCGTCAGGGCCGTGTCAATGGCGGCCACAATGGTGTTGACCTGCGTCGCGTTGCCGGTGCCGAACACCGTCAGCACACCGAACAGCGAGTAGAGCACCGCCAAAAACTGCCAATGCCTGCCCAGGCCGTTTTTGATATAGTACATCGGGCCGCCGACCCACTCCCCGGCGGCGCTGCGCTCCCGGTAGTGGACTGCCAGCGTGACCTCGGCAAATTTAGTACACATGCCCAGGACCGCCGAACACCACATCCAGAACACCGCGCCCGGGCCGCCAATGGCGATAGCGCCCGCAACACCCGCAATGTTGCCGGTACCCACCGTGCCCGCCAACGCCGTGCACACCGCCTGAAACGGCGTCATCGTACCGTCGGAGGCATCTTTTTTTCGGAACATACGCCCGATTGTCGTTTTGATGGCATATGGAAACTTTCGTATCTGCAAAAAGTGCGTGCGCACGCTGAGCAGAAGCCCCACGCCGATGATGCACACCATAGCCGGTATGCCCCACACAAAGTTGTTGACCGCCGTATTGACAGCCGCAATCGTTTCAAGAATCATTGCATCCCTCTGCTTTTGATTTTTCGCAAAAAAAGAAAGGCCTGCAACGCCGACATTTTTTGTCGGCTTACAAGCCTTTTTGTCCGACTGTGACAAGTTTGACTTATATCACTGCAAGATTAGTATACCACTATGCCATGTTGTTTGCAATCCCCTTGTGCGTCTTCTGCCTCACCCACCGCAAGTAAAAGAAAAAAAATAGGATAAGCAAGCCGCCCGGGAGGATCTGCGGATCTTCCCGGGCGGCTTTTTTCACAGGCGCAGACGGCGCTGCTTTTGCCGGATTCATCCCCGGGCGTCCTGCCGGGTGGTGTGGAAGTACTCCTTGGGGGTCATGCCCACATGTTTTTTGAAATATTGCCCGAAGAAAGAGGGCGTAGGAAAATTGAGATAGTCAGCTACCTGCTGGACGGTCAGCTGTGAATTCTCGAGCAACGCCTGAGCATTGCGGATCACCGTGTGGATGATCCATTCGGTAGCGCTCTCACCCGAAGCCTGCTTGATGATCGACGAAAGGTATTTCGGCGTCAGGCACATTTGCTCGGCATAGAAATTCAGGCTACGCTGGGTGCGGTAATGGGTCGCCACCAGATAAAGGAACTTTTCGAACAGCTCTTCCTGCCGCCTGCGTGCTTTTTGGCGCAGCGGCTGTCCCCGGTGGCAAATCGCGCTGATTTCGTAAAACAGGGTGAGAATCAGGTGTTCGACAACTTCCCGGTGATAAGGATGTCCCGTGCGTTGCAATTTCTTTTTAATCAAATCGCACAGCTCCAGGAGTGTCTGCAAATCTCCGTCATGGAGTGCAAGGCAAGGATTATCCCGGACCGTAAGATAGAACTGG
>ERZ827168.3536-NODE-3536-length-15864-cov-3.144917_pt1 | contig 15864 bp, 12 predicted proteins | sample MGYA00519868_ERZ827168 | MGnify/ENA primary metagenome ERZ827168 (study PRJEB31778, sample SAMEA3449271) | human gut metagenome | biome: human gut; feature: human-associated habitat; material: faeces | place: United Kingdom | collected 2010/2012 ...
GAGATCTACATCGTAGAGGGCGACTCGGCCGCGGGCGCCATCCGCACCTCGCGCGATGCCGAGTTCCAGGGCGTCATGCCTGTTCGAGGCAAGATCTTGAACTGCCTCAAGGAAGACTACCCGCGCATCTTCAAGTCCGATATCATCATGGACCTGCTGCGCGTTTTAGGTTGCGGCGTCGAGGTCAAGGACAAGCGCATGAAGAACCTCGGCACCTTCGATTTGGAAAACCTCAACTGGAGCAAGGTCATTATCTGCACGGACGCCGACGTCGACGGCTACCACATCCGCACGCTTATCCTCACGATGCTCTACCGGCTCGTGCCGACGCTCATCGATGAGGGCTACGTCTACATCGCCGAGTCGCCGCTCTACGAGATCAACTGCAAGGAAAAGACTTACTTCGCCTACACCGAGCTCGAGAAGAACAACATTCTGAAGGAAATCGGCGACCAGAGGTGCTCGATCAACCGCTCGAAGGGTCTTGGCGAGAACGACCCCGACATGATGTGGCTCACCACCATGAACCCCGAAACGCGCCGCTTGATCAAGGTGGAGCCTGAGGACGTCACCATCATGGAGAGCGTGTTCAACCTCTTACTCGGCAACGACGATGAGGGCCGAAAACGGCATATCGCCGAGCACGGCAAGGAATACCTCGACCAGCTTGACCTGCAGTAACGCCGTTTGAAAACCGCCCGAACCGCCCTGCGGTTCGATAGAGGAGCCCGATACACGCACCAAGGGGAGACCGTGGCAAAGAAGAAGACCAAAACCGCACCGAAGAAAAAGCATGTGGAGAATCCCAACGTAATAGGCCTGCACTCCGAGGTTACCGAGCAGCCCATCACGCAGACGCTCGAGCAGAACTACATGCCCTACGCCATGAGCACCAACGTGTCGCGCGCATTTCCGGAAATCGACGGCTTCAAGCCCTCGCACCGCAAGCTGCTCTACACCATGTACAAGATGGGCCTTTTAAACGGCGCGCGCCAGAAGAGCGCGAACATCGTTGGCCAGACGATGAAGCTCAACCCGCATGGCGACGCCGCCATCTACGAGACCATGGTCCGTCTCGCCACAGGCAATGAGGCGCTTCTCGCTCCGTTCGTCGAGTCCAAGGGCAACTTCGGCAAGTATTATTCCGGCGACTTGAGCTATGCGGCCTCGCGCTACACCGAAGCCAAGCTCTCGCCGATCTGCGCTGAGATCTTCAAGGACATCGATAAGGACCCTGTTGACTTTGTTGACAGCTACGACGGTGCCATGAAGGAGCCGCGCCTTCTGCCCACCACGTTCCCCAACATCCTCGTGTCTGCCAACAAGGGCATCGGTGTCGCGATGGCGTCCGACATCTGCGGGTTCAACCTGAACGAAGTGTGCGCGGCAACCATGCACTTCCTTCGCGATCCCGACTGCGACCTGCTGGAATACATGCCCGCGCCCGACTTCTCCACCGGAGGCGAGATCGTCTACCGCCGCGAGGAGATGGAGCGCATCGTCAATACGGGTACCGGCAGCTTCCAGATTCGCTCGCGCTGGCGCTACCTGCCCGACGAGCGCATCATCGAGGTGTACGAAATTCCGTACACGACCAAGACCGACGTCATCATCGAGCGCATCGTCAAGCTCTCCAAGGAGGGCAAGGTTCGCGAGATCGCCGACATCCGCGATGAGACTGACCTTTCCGGCCTGCGCATCGCGATTGACCTGAAGAGGGGAGTCGACCCCGAGCAGCTCATGGCGAAGCTCTTCCGCTCCACCACACTGCAAGATTCCTTCGCGTGCAACTTCAACGTGCTTGTCGACGGCTATCCGCGCGTCATGGGCGTGCGCGAGATCCTGCACGAGTGGGTCGCGTGGCGCGTCGAGTCGACTCGTCGTCGCATGAACTTCGATCTGACGAAGAAGACCGACCGTCTGCATCTGCTGCACGGCCTCGAGGCGATCCTGCTCGACATCGACAAGGCCATCGCAATCATCCGCGGCACGAAGCTTGAAGCCGACGTTGTCCCCAACCTTATGAAAGGCTTTGGGATTGACCAGGTCCAGGCCGAGTTTGTGGCGGAAATCAAGCTGCGCAACATCAACGAGGAATACATCATGAACCGCACGCGGGACATCGAGAAGCTCGAGGGCGACATCGCCGAGCTCAACGATATCCTCGCTAGCGAGGATAAGATTAAAGACGTCATCCACGACGAGCTGGCCGCGGTGAACAAGAAGTACGTCATGCCGCGCAAGACCGGCCTCGTCGAGCCTTCCGAGATCGTCGAGGTGAACCTTGAGCCCGAGGTTGAGGAATACCCCGTCACCATGATGCTCTCGCGCGACGGCTACCTGAAGAAGATGACCGACCGCGTGCTGCGCAAGGCCGCGACGCTGAAGTACAAGGACGGCGACGAGCCCTTCATCGAGTTCGACTCCTCCAACACCCACGACCTGCTCGTGTTCACTAACCACTGCCAGGTCTACAAGTGCAAGGTCGCTGCGTTCGACGACACCAAGTCGGCGCAGCTGGGGTCGTATCTGCCCACCGATTTGGAGATGGACGACGGCGAGGTTGTGACCTGGGTCATCGATCCCGAAGACTACAAGGCTGACGCGCTGTTCGTCTTCGAGAACGGCCGTGTCGCGCGCGTCGCGCTGTCCGGGTACGCCACCAAGACGAACCGCAAACGCTTGAAGAACGCGATTTACGGCGGAGCCAAGCTGCTCTACGCCCAGGTGCTCAAAGATGATCGCGACCTCGCGCTCGTGTCGAGCGACCATCGCCTTGTCAACTTCAATACCTCGCTTTTGCGGACTAAGACCACCAACAGCACGCAGGGTGTGCAGGCGCTCACCGTCAAGGGGAGCCGCACGGTGGCCATGGTCGGCAAGGCGGAGGAATTCTTGGGCGGGGAAGCGTCGCTCGAGAAGTTCCGCGCCCAAAGCCTTCCCTCGGCTGGTGCTCCCATGAAGGATACGGACATGAGGAGCCTGTTCGATTAGGGGATTAGCGCGCCGCAACTTCGGGGAAAATGTGGAGGGTCGTTGCCGATTTCGGGTGAAACCCGAGGGCAGCGGCCCTTCTTTTCTTCGATGCACAGCGCCTGCGCTAGAATGTTCGCCGCGGTATAAGGCCGCAAGTGTTTTAGAAAGGAACAACGAAATGACGCGCAAGATCGACATCTTTGACACCACATTGCGCGACGGCGAGCAATCTCCCGGCGCCTCCATGAACACGGAAGAAAAACTGGTGGTCGCGCGTCAGCTACTACGTATGAAGGTCGACGTCATCGAGGCCGGTTTCCCCATCTCAAGTCCTGGTGACTTCGAAAGCGTTCGCCGCATTGCCGAGCTCGCCGGCGACGACGCGACGGTCGTCGGCCTCACGCGCGCTGTCGAGAAGGACATCGACCGTGCAGCAGAAGCGCTCAAGTACGCCAAGCGTCCGCGCATCCACACCGGTCTCGGCGTGAGCCCGAGCCATTTGCACGATAAGCTGCGCATCACCGAGGACCAGTGCCTCGAGCGCGCCGAGCACTGCGTGCGCTATGCCAAGAAATACATGAACGACGTGCAATTTTACGCCGAGGACGCCGGCCGCTCCGACTACGATTTCCTCGTGAAGGTCATCCAACGCGTCGTCGATGCGGGCGCGACCGTTGTCAACATCCCCGATACCACGGGCTACTCGCTTCCCGCCGAGTTCGGGCGCCGTATCGCGTACCTTATGGAGAACGTGCGCGGCATCGAGAACGTCACTGTGTCGGTTCACTGCCACAACGACCTCGGTATGGCGACCGCGCTTGCGCTCGAGGGTGTGAAGAACGGCGCGACCCAGATCGAGTGCACGATCAACGGCCTCGGTGAGCGTGCGGGCAACACAGCGCTCGAGGAAGTCGTCATGGGCATCCGCATGCACGGTGAGGAGCTCAACGCCCATACCGATATCAACACGCGGGAGTTCGCCAAGGCAAGCCGTCTTGTCTCCTCGATCACCGGCATGAGCGTGCAGGCGAACAAGGCAATCGTCGGCGCCAACGCGTTCGCGCATTCCTCGGGCATCCACCAAGACGGCGTGCTTAAGAAGCGCGACACCTACGAGATTATCGACCCGGCAGACGTCGGAGCAGGTCAGAGCCAGATCGTCCTTACCGCACGCAGCGGGCACGCGGCATTGAAACATCGCCTCGAGGAGCTCGGCTACGAGTTCGAGGGCGACGCGCTCGACAAGGTCTATGAGGACTTCTTGAACCTTGCTGACAAGAAGAAGGAAGTCTATGACGAGGACCTCGAGAGCCTCATCCACGAGCGCGACCGTCAGGTGAGCGCCATCTTCCAGCTCGAGGGCGTGCAGATTTCCTGCGGCACCGACATGATTCCGACAGCGACCGTCACGCTGCGCAACCAGGCTGACCAGGTTGTCACCGCATGCGATTTCGGTACCGGCCCGATCGACGCGATGTACAAGGCCGTCAACAAGATCGTCCAGGTTGAAAACGACCTGACCGAGTTCTCGGTGCAGTCCGTGACCCGCGGTATCGACGCGCTCGGCGAGGTGACCATCCGCGTCACTGCACCTGATGGGGAAGTGTACACGGGTCGCGGCGCCGACAATGACATCGTCGTGTCCTCCGCCCGCGCGTATGTGAACGCCTTGAACCGCCTGCTCAACGACAAGCGGGAGCACCAGCAGAAGTAGCCTTCCGGTTTCTTATCATTTACTCTAGTTTTGGGCGGCGCTCTTGTCGGACGTCGCCCTTTTAGCGGGCGCTCTAGCGCCGCATCGGTCACAACGGAAAGGACGCGCAAATGGACAAATCGCTGCTCGGCTCGCTTGTCGTAATCGTCGGCGAGGAGAATGTGCGCCCCTTAGAGCCTCTTGCGCCGCACACCACCTTCAAGATCGGCGGACCCGTCGATGCTTTCGTGTCACCGCGCAGCGTTGAAGAGGTGTCCCGGGTTGTGTGCGCCTGCGAGCAGGCGAGCGTGCCCTGGCGCGTCATCGGCTGCGGAAGCGACCTGCTCGTTTCCGACGAAGGGGTCGAGGGCGTGGTGATCGAGGTTCGCGACAACCTCTCAGCGATTCGTGCGGACGGCACGCGAATCGTTGCGGGCGCGGGTGCTACAAACGCAGCGGTCGCCGAGGCGGCATGCGCCGCAGGGCTTTCGGGCTACGAGTTCGCCTGCGGCATCCCCGGCACCGTCGGGGGCGCGGCCATCATGAACGCAGGCGCCTATGACGGCGAGTTCTCGCAGGTGTGCGCGTGCGTCACGTGCGTGACTCCCGAGGGGCGCATCGTCGAGGTGCCCCGCGAGGAGGCCGAGTGGTCGTACCGCCACAGCATGTTCGATGCTGCGCGCTACGTTGTGGTCGCAGCAACACTCGAGCTTACGCCGGCTGATCCCGCTGACATCAGAGCGCGCATGGACGAGCTTACCGCCAAGCGCGAGGCGAAGCAGCCGATTGACATGCCTTCTGCGGGAAGCACTTTCAAGCGTCCGGAGGGTCATTTTGCTGCAGCGCTCATCGATCAGGCGGGGCTTAAGGGGCTTTCTATCGGCGGCGCCCAGGTTTCCACCAAGCACACCGGCTTCGTCGTGAACGCGGGTGATGCGACGTCGGCCGACGTGCAGGCGCTCATCGCCGAGGTGCAGCGTCGCGTGCTCGAGTCGTCGGGGGTTGCCCTCGAACCCGAGGTGCGCATGTGGGGCCGCGAGGCTTAAGCGTTCGGCACCGTTTGCCGCCTAGATTGTGGCGAACTTGCGCGGTGCGGGGGATGACGCTAGCCAGAGGCGCCGTTTCTGTGGTATAAAATAAATACTGTGCGCAGCGGCGCGCATCATACTTTCGCTTATTTGAGAAAGTGGGCCTTGCCCGCTTTCTTTGTATGTTAGGGCGAAAAAAGCCGCTGGGCAACGAAGCGTGCAACGAAAGCGTTGAAGGAAGGAGGCGACATGCTCACCGCCAAAGAACAGAAACTGCTCGATGCGCTCGAGCCGACGGCCGCTGCCAGCGGGGTCGAAATCGTGACGCTCGAGATCATGGGGTCGAAGAAGGCCCCGACGATTCGCGTCTTCATCGACACCGAGGAGGGCGTGAGCTTCGACGAACTCGCAAGCGCCCAGGTGTGGATCAATCGCATCATGGACGAGATCGACCCGTTCCCGGGAGCCTACATGCTCGAGGTTTCTTCTCCCGGAATCGACAGGCCCCTTCGCACGAAGGAGCACTTCGCCCGTTTTGCCGGCGAGCAGGTTGTGGTGAAGACGTCGTCTCCTATCGATGGGCGCAGCTCGTTTACAGGCACGCTTGAAGGTATGGAAGGCGATGACGTGATCGTCGAGGTCGACGGCTCGCGCATCGCTATTGGTTATTCGCTCATCAAGCGCGCTCACGTGGTGGGCGCCGTTGACTTCAGCTAAGAAAGGAAGCGACTGGACGTGGCTAACTCTGAACTGATCGAAGCGCTTCAGGCTCTCGCTCATGAACGCAAGATTGACGAGTTCTACCTGATCGAGCGCTTGGAGGCATCGCTCGCTAAAAGCTATCAGCATATTCTCGACCTTGAATGGGACGCGCGCGTCACGATCGACCGTCAGACGGGCAAGATCTATGTTTACGAGCTTGTTCCCGTTGGCGAGCCCGATCCCGAGACCGGCGAGTACGCCGAGTTCACCGAGCGCGATGTGACCCCCGACGACGTGAGCCGTATCGCCGCGCAAAACGCCAAGAGCGTCATCTCCACGATTGTTCGCGAAGCGGGTCGCCAGTCTATCTACCAGGAGTTCTCGCGCCGCGTGGGCGATCTCGTGACGGGCACCGTGCTTCAGGGAACCCCCGACTTCACCATCATCAAGATTCGCGACGGCGTCGAGGCTGAGCTTCCGCACTACGACCTGAAGCGTTTTCCCAATGAGCGCAATGAGCGTCCGAACAACGAGCATTATCGTCATAACCAGCGTCTGAAGGTGCTGATCATCGACGTGCGCGACCCCGCGAGCGACCTTCCCAGGGCGCGCGGTGACCAGGCGCGCCCGTCCATCATCGTTTCCCGCACTCACCCCGACCTTATCCGCCGCCTCTTTGAGATCGAGGTCCCGGAAATCTATGACGGCGTGGTCGAGATCAAGTCGATCGCCCGCGAGCCCGGTGCCCGCTCCAAGGTCGCCGTCGCCTCCCGCGAGCGCAACCTCGACCCGGTCGGAGCCTGCGTCGGTCCGAAGGGCAGCCGCGTGCGCATGGTCGTCGAGGAGCTGCGCAACGAGCGCGTCGACGTCATCCAGTGGAACGAGGACCCGGCGGTCTATGTTGCCAACGCGCTTTCGCCTGCGAAGGTGACGAAGGTCATCATCGACGAGGAGAACAACTACGCGACTGTCGTCGTCCCCGATGATCAGCTTTCCCTCGCCATCGGCAAGGAGGGTCAGAACGCCCGCCTCGCGGCGCGTCTGACTGGCTGGCACATCGACATCAAGAGCGCGAGCTTCGCCGGAGCGCCGCTTCGCAACGAGAACATTCTCATTGACGAAGACGAGATCGAAGACGATGAAGAGGGCTTGTGCGCCTTCGAGGACGAAGACGGCAACCGTTGCCGCAACCATGCACGACCCAACAGCCGTTTCTGCGGTATCCACGCCGAAATGGAAGACGCGCTCTAAGCGCGCGGGGATTGCGGGAGCGTACAATGGACCAGACGACACCGGCAAAGAAAAAGCAGCGTACCTGCGTTGCCTGCGGTGCGACCGACACGAAGCGTGCGCTTCTGCGCATCGTTCGCTCGCCTTTGGGCGTCGTGTCCTTCGATCCTTCGGGTCGAGCTCCCGGACGCGGTGCCTACGTATGCTCCGCGGAGTGCTTTGCCGCTGCACGCAAGGCGGGTAAACTTGACCGAGCGCTTCGCACGAAGCTCGGTGAGCAGGATTTAGAGCGCATCGCCGGCGAGATGTCTCGCGACACGAGCCGTTGCGTCGGAAGAGAATAAGAGGAGTGGTACATGGCCAGCATGCGAGTACATGAATTGGCGAAAGAATTCGATATGACGAGCAAGGAATTGCTCGACCGGTTGCACGAGATGAAGATACCGGCGAAAAGCCATGCGAGCATGCTTGCCGATGCCTACGTCGATAAGATTCGAAAGAATCTGTCTCCTGAAATCAAGCAGCGCGCTGGCAAGATCGATGCGGAGGAAGCAAAGCAGCTTGCCGAGGAGAAGGCGCAAGAAGAGCGCAAGAAGGCCGAGGAAGAGGCCAACCGCCGCGCTGCTGTCGAGAAGGAGCGCGCGCTTCGCGAAGCCGAGCGCGCTCGCCGCGAGGGTGGTGCACCCAAGGGCGAGGCTCGCTCCGAACAGCCGAAGCATACGCCTAAGAAGGCACCCGTGAGCAGCGGCTTCGAGGGCCTTGCAAGCCAGATCGAGTCTGAGAAGGAGCGCGTCGCGCGCGAGAAGGCCGAGGCTCGCGCCAAGGCCCGCGCTGCGAAGATGGCGGCCGAAGTCGCCAAGAAGCAGGCGGTCGAGGAAGCGCTTCGCTCCCGCGGGAGGAAGTCTTCCAAGCCGGCGACGCAGCACAAGGGTCCGGCCCCCGTGCTCACGCCCAAGAAATCTTCCAACTTCAGCTCGCTGCTTTCCCAGATCGAGTCTGAGAAGCAGCGTATCGAAGCGCAGAAGGCCGAGCAGGCCAACAAGCCCAAGTCTGAGCGCTCCGAGCGCGGCGGCAAGAAGGGCGAGCGTGGCGGCAAGAAGGGCAAGCGCGGCAACGTCGTGCAGGTCGTTCCCGAGCTCGAGAACCAAAGCCAGGGCGAGGACCGCTATGCCCAGATGGCTGTACAGGCGGAGAAGCTCCAGCGCGACAAGGTGCTTGCCGAGGCGCGCGCGGCTGTGGCCGCTGCGAACTCGCATGAGGGTGAGGGCCGCCGCAAGAAGCGCAAGGAGAAGCGCCAGGCAGAGGCTCGCGAGCGCATGGAGATGGAGGCCATCCAGAAGGGTCTCGATCCCACGCTCGTGCTCGACGACTCCGTCGTGGAGATTCCCCAGGGTGCCAACGTCGCCAAGTTCGCCGAGCTGCTCGGCGTGCAGCCCAACGACGTCATTAAGCGCCTGTTCATGCTCGGCCAGGTGCTGACGCTCACCCAATCCATGTCCGATGACCTCATCGAGCTTATCGCCGACGACATGGGCCGCAAGGTTCGCGTGGTCTCTCCCGAGGAGGAGTACGCCGTCGTCTACCATGACTCCGAGGAAGATCTGAAGCCGCGTCCGCCTGTCGTTACCGTCATGGGTCACGTCGACCACGGCAAGACCTCGCTGCTCGACGCTATCCGCCATACTGGCGTTGCCGCAGGTGAAGCGGGCGGCATCACCCAGCACATCGGTGCATCCATCGTGAACATCGACGGTCGCCAGATCACCTTCATCGACACGCCTGGCCACGAGGCTTTTACCGCCATGCGTGCCCGCGGTGCTCAGGTGACCGACGTCATTGTGCTCGTCGTTGCCGCTGATGACGGCGTCATGCCGCAGACCATCGAGGCAATCAACCATGCCAAGGCTGCCGATGTGCCCATCGTCGTCGCGGTGAACAAGATCGACAAGCCCGGCGCGAATCCCGATCGCGTCCGCCAGGAGCTCGTCGAGCATGGCGTCATCCCCGAAGAGTGGGGCGGCAAGAACATGTTCGTCGAGGTTTCCGCGAAGAAGAAGCTCCACATCGACGACCTGCTCGAGACCATCCTTCTCCAGGCCGACGTGCTCGAGCTCAAGGCGAATCCCGATGCCGAGGCATCCGGCTACGTCATCGAGGCGAACCTCGACAAGGGTCGTGGCCCGGTTGCGACGGTGCTCATCCACCGCGGTACGCTGCACACCGGCGACACCGTCGTCGCGGGCACGTCCTACGGCCGCGTCCGTGCGCTTATCGACCCGCGCGGCAATCATGTTAATTCCGCAGGCCCGGCCGATCCTGTTGAGATCCTCGGCCTGAACAGCGTTCCCATCGCAGGCGACGAGTTCCGCGTGTTCGAAGACGAGCGCGATGCCCGCAAGCTTGCCGAGGAGCGTGCGCTGCGTGCACGCCTCGCCGAGCAGGAGACGAAGTCCCACATGAGCCTCGACGACCTGTTCAGCCGCATCGAAGAGGGCAAGCAGACCGACCTGAACCTCATCGTGAAGGCCGACGTCCAGGGTTCGATCGAGGCTTTGCGCGACGCCTTCGAGAAGATGGACCAGTCCGAGGTGCGCATCAACATTGTTCACTCCGCCGTTGGCGGCATCACCGAGACCGACGTCACGCTCGCAGCTGCCTCCGATGCCATCATCATCGGCTTCAACGTTCGCCCGACCGGCAAGTCGAAGCAGCAGGCCGAGAAGGAAAAGGTCGACATCCGCCTGTATCGCGTCATCTACCAGGCGATCGAGGACATCAACGCCGCGCGCGTCGGCCTGCTCTCGCCCGACATCGTCGAGGAGGACACCGGCGTCGCCGAGATTCGCGAGACCTTCAAGGTGCCCAAGGTTGGCACGATTGCGGGCTGCTACATCACCGATGGCGAGCTCCATCGCGACGACAAGGTCCGCATCGTTCGCGACGGCACCGTCATCTTCGAGGGCGAGATCGCCAGCTTGCGTCGCTTCAAGGACGACGTCAAGTCGGTCAAGCAGGGCTACGAGTGCGGCATCGGCATCAGCGGCTACCAGGACCTCAAGGTGGGCGACACCATCGAGGGCTACATCGTCAAAGAGGTCGAGCGCACGGAATAGGAGGTCGGCATGAAGCAAGGATCTTCCAGCCGCAAAGTTAACGAGCAGGCGCGCGAGGTCATCGCGAGCATCCTCCTGTTCGATATATCCGATCCCGAGTTGTCGATGGTCACGATCACCGGCTGCGAGGTGTCCTTCGACCGCAGCGTGTGCAACGTGTACTACTCGACGGACAAGCAGCGCTACGACAAGGTGGGCGAGGCGTTCACGCGCGCGAGCGGGCGCATCCGCTCGCTCATGGCGCGCCGTCTCTCCTGGCGCGTTGCCCCCGAGCTGCGCTTCATGCTCGATCGAAGCGTCGACACGGCGGAGCGCATCGCCGGTGCCTTGGCGCGCGAGTCGCAGCGTCCGCCGGTCATCGTGAAAGAGGAAGAAGAGGGCGAGTAGCATGCCGGTCACCCCGCAAACGAATGTTTCGCTTACGGAGATTTCCGCGGTTTTGAAATCGCGCGACGACTATGTGATCTGCGGCCATGTGAGCCCCGACGGCGATTGTTTGGGCTCGCAGCTCGCCTTGGCGGGAATCTTGCGACGCCTGGGAAAGCGGGTGACGTGCGTTTTGGCGAAACCCGAGAAGCCCGATGTTCGTCTCTCCTTCCTTCCGGGGCTTGCCGATATGGTCTACGCACGCGACTTCATGGGGGAGGTCGGGACGTTCGTGGCCGTCGATGTCCCGAACCGCGAGCGGATCGGTGACGCATCGCGCCTGCTCGACGAGGCGGAATATTCGATCACCATTGATCATCATGCGTATCCCGAGACGATGAGCAGCCTTACGTATTGCAATCCATCGATGGCGGCAACATCGATGCTGATTTGGGAACTCTCGAAGTGCCTGCGCGTTGACAACTCGGGCGACATCGCACTGTGTGCCTACACCGGCCTCGTTACCGATACGGGGCGCTTCCAGTACCAAAACGCCGACTCGCGCGCATTCGCATCGGCTTCCGAGATGATTACCGCCGGCGTTGATGCTTCTTTCGTTTCGCGCGAAGTGTATCAGAATCGCAGCGAGGCGTCGGTGCTTCTTGAGGCCTGCTCCATCAAGCACATGAAGCTCTTCTGCGGCGGGCAGGCGGCGATAAGCTATGTTACGCGTCGCGACTTCGAGAAATGCCACGCGGTGAAGGCGGATGCCGAAGCACTTATCGACACGCTTCGCTCCATCGCGGGCGTACGCGTTGCCTGCATGCTGCGCGAGCAGGGTGACTCAATCCGCGGGAGTTTCCGCGCGAAGGACGACACCGACGTTGCGGCCATCGCTGCCAGCTTCGGCGGCGGCGGGCACAAGGCTGCCGCAGGTTTTTCCATCGAGGGTCCTATCGAGGGCGCCCTTGTCAGAGTCGAAAAGGCTATCGAGCAGGCTCTCAAGTAATCTCGTTATAAAGTGAGGATGAGACTTTATGGTGAAATGTGCATTGACGCCGGGCACGTTCGACCCGATTACGGTGGGACATCTCGATGTCATCACCCGTGCGTCGCAGCTTGTCGATGAAGTCATCGTTGCCGTTGCTGAGTCGGTGAAAAAAAAGCCTCTGTTCACCCTTGAGGAGCGCGTGGCGCTTGCGGAAGAGGCGACCCGGGACCTCGACAACGTTCGCGTTGTGCCTTTCGACGGTTTGCTCGTCGACTTTGCCCATGAGGTTGGTGCGACGGCGGTCGTCAAGGGTTTGCGAGCAATCACGGACTTCGAGTACGAGTTCCAAATGACGGCGATCAACTATCAGCTCGACCGCAATCTGGAAACGCTCTTCATCATGTCGACCCCGCAGCATATGTACCTCTCTTCGTCGGTGGTGCGGGAAATCGCCTCTATGGGCGGCGACATCAAGGAGTTCGTGCCGCCCTGTGTCGAGCGGGCGCTTCGAGAGAAGTTCGGGAACTAATCGAATTGAGTCCCTGTTCTAGGTCGTATCTTTTTGCGGGGTGCTTTCGACCAGGGGATTTCAGGGTATGAAATGAAAATCGGGAAAGCGGGATCACCCGCTTTCTTGTTGTATTGAAGGGATATTCGTGGCAGCTAAGAGGGGACAATCGGGCCTTTCGCTCATCGTGGGGGTGGACAAGCCCTCGGGAATGAGCTCGCACGACGTGGTCAATCGGGTTCGCCGTATCTTTGGGGAGCGTCGTGTCGGTCATACAGGGACGCTCGATCCTTTAGCGTCGGGGGTGCTCTGCGTTTGCGTGGGGCCGGCGACGAGGCTTGACAATTACATGGTCGGGCATGACAAGCACTATCGTGTTCGAATCGCCTTCGGGGTCGGCACCGACACCGACGATGTCGACGGCGAGCCCGTTAAGTTCGGCTCGGTGCCGAGCGGTGCTTTCGAGGAGCTGTTCGCGCTTCAGACGCTTGCGCGCTTCGTCGGACCCCAAAAACAGCTCCCCCCAGCGTACTCCGCTGTCAAGGTTGGAGGTGTAAAGGCCTGCGATGCCGCGCGAAAGGGCAGAATTATCGAGTTGATGCCTCGCGATATAGAAATGTACTCGGCGAAGCTTGCTGCGATCGTCCCTGGTGACGGGGATGTCTCCGTATTTTGGGATGTCGATTTCCATGTCTCGAAGGGTACTTATATCCGCGCGCTCGCTCGCGATATTGGCGTCTCGATAGGTTGCCCCGCCCATGTGGCCGCGCTCCGACGGACGAGCGCGGGCCTTTTGACGCTCGATGACTGCGTGAGCCTCGACGTGCTTGAGCGCATGGGCGTCGATGCTTCGCTCGACCCAGTGAAACTACTCGGCTTCCGCTTCGCCTTTCTCGATGAGGCGGGTGCACGTTTGGTGGCGAACGGTAATCAGCTGCCCGCATCGACGGTTGAACTTTGCGAGCGCCGCTATGCAAGTGCCGCGAGCGAGTTGTGCGCCTGTACGGCCGGTGTGCGCCAGAGTTGCTCTGCGCCCGAAGACGGCGAGCGGATCGCGGTAATCGTCGACAACAAGCTTGTGGGCATATATGCTTACGAGGAGCAACGGCAGCGCTACAATGCATGTTGCATCTTCCAGACAGGAGTGAGACGTGGCGGAGATATTTAACGTTGACGAGTCGTTCGACCGAAATCGGTTCGACGGCGCGTGCTGTGCATTCGGTGTGTTCGACGGTGTCCATAAGGGACACCAAGCGCTTCTCTCGTGCGTGAGAGAGGATGCTGCGAAGCGGGGAAGCGCCTCGTTCGTGCTTACCTTCGACACCGATCCCGACGAGATGTTTCGCCCGAACGAGTTGAAAAAGCTTATGACCAATGAGGATCGCATTCAAGCGCTTGCCGCATCGGGGGTCGATTTCGTCGCGGTTTTGCCTTTCACGTGCGAGTTCGCGTCCTTGCCTCCCGAGCAGTTCCTTGCGTGGACTTTTGGGGAACATGCGCCTGCGAGCATTCATGTCGGTTGCGGATTCCGCTTCGGGGCTCGTGCGAAGGGCACCGAGGAGACGCTTGCTGCGTGGGGTTCTCGCCATACGTGCGATATCACCGCGCACGAGCTTCTCTGCCTCGGGGGAGCTCCGGTAAGCGCGACGCGCATTAGACAGCTTCTTTCCGAGGGCGCCGTTGAAGAAGCTGCAAGGCTTCTCGGTCAGCCTTGGAAGGTGCGCGGCACGGTCGTGTCCGGTCGCGGCGAGGGGGCGCAGATGGGTATCCGCACCGCCAACCTCCGCATTCCCGATAACCTTCGCTCCATCGGTGACGGCGTCTATGCGGCTTACGCCATCGTCGACGGAAAGCGCTATAAGGCTGCGGTCAACATGGGCGTTGCGGCGACGTTTGCCGATCGCACGACTTCGAATTGCGAGGCTCATCTTCTCGACTTCGATGGAGATATCTACGGTCATGAGATTGAGCTCGAGTTCATCGCGTGGCTGCGCCCGATGCGCGCCTTCGACGATGTCGACGAATTGATCGCCGCTATCATGTCGAATATTGAATGGGTTCGCGAGCATCTTTGATCTGGTTTTCGAATTTATCTATTTGACCTCGATAAATCCCCTTGTCATGCAAATGCACGACAAGGGGATTTTCTTGTCATGCGGCAAAATCATGGGTTTGCGTGATGGTTAAGAGGCCCTTCCCGTCGCATAGTCGTGGCAACACGTTGGCAAGGCAATGCAAAAGGAGCATCGCAATGAAAATTCTCGGAATGGGAACCCCTGAACTTCTTATCATCCTCGTCGTCGTTCTGTTGATCTTCGGGCCGAAGAACCTCCCGAAACTCGGTAGCGCGATCGGCAAGTCGATGAAGGGCCTGCGCGAGGGCCTCGGGTCGGGCAAGAAGGCCGAAGAGGCGAGCGACGAGAAAGAGGTCGCTGAGAATCTTGTTGAGTCCGAGTCGGACGTTGAAGAGCAGGAGGCACCCAAGATCGCGAAGAAGCGCGTTGTGAAAAAGGTCGCTGCCGCTGAATAGCGAACCGCCAAACAAACCTAACCTTCCCTTGGGCGCATGGATATCTGCTATGCGCCCTTTCTGATTTCGCGGAGGGGTATCATCTGGGCTCCGTGCTTTACAATGGAGTCTGAAAAGATGGCCGTTCGACCGAAGGGAAGTTAGCGTGATCCAAGGTTTAAGCGACGCAAGGCGCGCTCGTTTCGCCATTCTGGGCTTCGCATCCTTCCAGGCCTGCGTCATCTCGCTTCTCTACATGGGGTCCAACTGCTCTTTCTCCCTCGGGAATCTCGAACTGGAGCGCGGAGAGCTTCTGTTTCCCCTGCTGTTCATGGTCTGCACGCTCGCTGCATGTGCTTTCGCCCCCAATTCGGCGCGTTCACGCCTGCTTTCAGCTCCCGTTATCATTGCGAGCTCGCTGCTTATGGTGGCGGGCTCGCTCGCCGAGGAGCTGCTCGGCACCCACGATGGGACGCTTCTTGCCCTCGAAGGCTTGCTTGTGGGCGCTCCGAGCGGTCTCGTGTTCGCCGCCTGGGGTCGTGCGCTTGGAGGCTTTGAAATCGAACAGTCCGTGCCCTGTGCCCTTATCGGGTCCGCGCTTGGCGCTGCCGTCTGCTTCCTCTTGGGCTCGGAGGCCCTTCCCTCCGGAGCTGAGCTCTTCATCTGCTTCTTACCGCTCGCATCGCTCGCGTTTCTGCTTGCGCTCCAGCGAATCGGTGCCTCTTTGCCCAAATCAAAAGATGCGGCG
>ERZ827168.3539-NODE-3539-length-15860-cov-3.283328_pt1 | contig 15860 bp, 13 predicted proteins | sample MGYA00519868_ERZ827168 | MGnify/ENA primary metagenome ERZ827168 (study PRJEB31778, sample SAMEA3449271) | human gut metagenome | biome: human gut; feature: human-associated habitat; material: faeces | place: United Kingdom | collected 2010/2012 ...
CAGCTCACAGCTTTTCTGTATTTCCTGCAATAAAGTATCATCCATTCCCGTTTCTGATGAAACCAGAATGATACAGTAGTCCTGAAAACGTCCCCAAACCCGCTCACATGCACACTGCAGCTCTTCCATCGCCGACGTATTCCCGCAGATGCTCTCATTGAGCAGACGCCTGCGCTTTTCTTTTTCTCCGTCCTGTATTTCCTGCGTCAGATCGTCTACTGCTTTCTGAATCACCCGCTGCAGCTCTTTTTCTGCTACCGGTTTTAAGATATAGTCAAAAACGCCCAACTGGATTCCCTCTTTTGCAAAAGCAAAGTCATCATACGCGGTAATCAGGATATACAGGCTGTCGATTCCTTCTCCTTTCAGGCACCGGATGGCTTCAAGCCCTGTCATTCCGGGCATGCGGATATCCATCAGCACGATGTCCGGATGCAGTTCCCGAATCATCTGACATGCCTTTACTCCGTTTTCTGCTTCTCCGACAATTTTGCAGCCGTTATTTTTCCAAGATACCGATTGACGGACGGCCTTTCTGGAAAGCGCATTGTCATCCGCCAGCAACACTTTATACATTGATCTCCTCCTGATTTTTCCCGTTCAATGGCAGTGACAGGTTTACCACCGTCCCTTCTCCCGGTGTGCTCTGTACGTCAAGCCTGTATCCTGCTCCATACAAATACCGGATTCTCCGCTGAATACTCTGGATCCCGATATGCTCCCGGTCCTGTCCCTGTAAATTTTCTTCTAAAATGCTCCGAAGCACCTCTTTTTCCATCCCGACTCCATTATCGCACAGTTGCAGAAGCAGTTTCCCGTTCTGTTCTTTTGCAACGATCACCAGCATCGCCACATCCAGCGATTTTGCAAAGCCATGCTTCATCGCATTTTCCAGAAGTGGCTGCAGAATCAGTTTTGGCACTTTGCACTCCAGCACGTCCGGATCCGCTGTGATATCCCATTCCAGGAAATCGCCTTTGATCAGTTTCTGTAAACTCAGATACTGCCCTGCATATTGCAGCTCATCTCGTAGGGAAATCTCCTGCTTTGCTCCCGGCAGGGACGCCCGGAGCAGCCCGGCCAGCTCTGTAATCGCCCCTGAAATTTTTTCCTGTCCCTCAATCTTTGCCAGTGCATTGATGGATTCCAGTGTATTATACAGAAAATGTGGATTCATCTGCGCGATAATCGCATTATATTCTGCCTTTTCCTTTTGCGTCCGATCGACTGCCATCTGCTCCACAGAAGCCTGCAGCCTGTGGTTCATCTCATTAAATTTCTCACACAGATAAGCTGTCTCATCGCCTTCTTTATATGCAATGTCCTCCGCCATCATTCCCGATCCAATACTCCGGAAACTTCGGAGCAGAGCCGTGATATTGATCGTCATATTTTTGGAAAGCCATGCAGTCAGCCATGCGCTCAGCGCCAGAAATACCAGTTCCAGCAAAAAAATCTGCTTCGTCATCTTTCCAAGCCCGCTCCTCAACATTTTTCTGGATATCGCACCTTCTACTGTCCAGTCTTTTTTTCGGACGGTGCTTTCTGTCACAAGATAATCCTTCCATACGCCCTCCTGTTTTTGAGGCCGCTCCTGCATTTTATCGATGTCGCCCAGCAGTTCCTCCGGCAGATACAACAGTTCCCCGTTCTCATTATACAAAATCATAAAAAAACTGAGATCTTTCTGTACCGCGTCCAGAAATTTCCGATCAGCTGCCAGACACAGGATCCCCTCGTATTCCAGCGTATCCTGATCCAATACGGATTTAATCAGATAAACGTAATCTGGCTCATCCGCAAATCGCCGCCATATCGTCTTTCCCCGCAGACTTTTCAATGTATCCTTGTTTTCTTCTATATATTGCACCGCATCGCTCTTCTGGCTTTCAATATCCGATTCGGATGTCTCCCCGCTCTGATCCCAGCAAAAAAAATTCTCATATCTATCCAAAATATACACGCGGTCTACAATCAAGCCCTGGCTTTTCATCAGCTCCGCAAACGTATGCATGTGCTGCTCCACGCTGAATCTCGCAATGTTTTCCGGGTTTTTCTGGTAGATAAACAGTTCACTGGAGGATATTTTATACATCATATTTTCTTCCAGTGCCAGAACCGAATCGGTCATATTTTCACTGATCTTCCGCACGGTATCGCCCGAATAATCCAATACTGTTTTTTCAATATCCTGCGTATATCTGCGATATACAATTGCATTTATCAGAATCATCAAAAATAAGATCAGTACAAACATACTCCCGAACATCTTCCAGCGTATGCTCTGCCGTCTTCTTTTTCTCCCATTTTCCTCCCGCACCGCTTTACCCTCTTTTCCTCTGTGTAAAATATCCCTTTTTATTGTATCATACCTTTTTAATGAACAATATCCTGTAATCTTATCAAAGTATGAGGAAAACCTGCCACAGCCAAATCTGGGTTCTGAAATCTATGGCAAGTGTTTTAAAACCGAATTTTCTAATAAACTTCCTTAGATGCCCGCACACAGATAATACGGAATTTCGATTTTCCGCCAAAGATTTCCAGTCCGTATTCCAGCGGACACCATATGTCATATTCTAGTTTCTTCTTATACTTCTCCATGCAAAATCACCTCCAGGCTGTTTTTGTTTCATTATAGCCTGAAGGTGATTTTGTTTAACTGAATAAGCTGCTAAGTAGCTATTCGGTTATAAGACCTAACAATTATGAAATTGATAAGTTACAGATACGTTACGGTTTCTGCCAGCTCTTTTCTGCTGCTATGATTCGGAAGCGCTTCTGTTCCTTCTGCCGCAATTCCAAGATCCAGCAGCATCAGAATTTCCTCTTCTTCCGGAAGATCAAGCGCCTGTGCCAGCTCCTCCGGATCAAAAAAGTTAATCCAGCAGCTGTCCACGCCTGCATTATAGGCAGCCAGCATCATGTGCGTTGCTACAATACTGGCATCCTCGATTCCGGAATCTCTTTTCCCGCCCGGATAGGTAAACACATTGTTTTTATGATAGGCTACCACTAAAACCATTGGTGCATGATAACGGCAGGGTGTTACTTTATCAATCGCCGCTAAGCCTTTTTCTGACTGCACTACATAAATATGCTGTTCCTGAAGATTTTTCGCGGTAGGAGCGAGGCGCCCTGCCTCCAGAATCTGATCCAGTTTCTCTTTTTCTACTTCTTTATCGCTAAATTTTTTGCAGGAATACCGGTTCTTGATTACTTCTGAAAATTCCATTCTGAATCATCCTTTCTACATTCATTCTATGACATGATACTTTTAGTTTCAACATCTTCCTATTATTCTGCCAAAACACCGCTGTGCACCAAAAGCATTATACACTGAAAAGCCTCTGATTGATAGACCTTATCCCTGTTTTTCCGGCTATCTTAAAAAAGAAACTTTTGTTTTTGTGTATATTCCCCGGGAATCCGGCTATACTAAGAGTAATCTCACAGGAAAAGAAAAAGCAACACGGACGTGACATTTTCTTATGAGATTGCGTATGTTCTTATCATTGGATCCCCTCCGATGATAAATACAAAAGATAAAAATATATACTTATCCTCCCCTTTGTAAGAGGCTGCCGCTTGCTCACCTGTGTTGGATGATTTTGCGGCAGCCTCTTTTTCGCTTCCATCTACATCTGCTTACGCACGACAAGGTACTCATCCCCATTGCGATAATACGGACAGCTGTAGTGATCATCTGACATCAGCCGGACATACTCATCCTCGTCCATATCGATGTCGCATACATAGCACTCATAATCCTCATCGTAAGTAAAATAGGTACAGGTCTCACATCCACCCTGCTTCTTTTTCATACCTTTTCATCCTTTCTCTTCGCTTTCCCGGGTTTTGCAGTGCGCACCACAGCTTTTGCAGTCAATGCCTTACTTCTGAAAATCGCTGACGTTCTCCTTGGTGACTTTCTGATACGGCAGCCGGATATAGCGGTCATTTTCCAGACCGACCTCATCCAGCCCCTCATCCGTCGCCAGTGCAAAGGCAAGGTTCAGCATCCCGTCTGCCTGTCCTTCCTTGTCATTATAAACAGTAGCGACCATTTCGCCCTTTTCTACCGCCTCAAGCCCCGGATCCGTTCCATCGATCCCAACAACCGCCGGCCATTCGTCTCTTGACAGCCCTGACGCCTTTAAGGCATCGATCGCACCGAGCGCCATATCGTCATTGTTTGCCAAAATCAGCTCCATCTGTCCCGGGTACTGTGTCAGCAGCGAAGCCACCTTTGTCTGTGCCTGTGCCCGGTTCCAGTTGGCAATCGCATAACCAAGCTTTTCTACCTGCACACCGGACTCGATGAGCATATTTACTGAACATTCTGTACGCACGATCGCATCCTGATGTCCGGCCTCTCCCTCCAGTACAACATACTGACAGATGCCATCCTGGTTCTTATCCATGGTCGCATCCGTCAGAAATGCATCCGCGGCAAGCGCCCCCTCCAGCCTTCCGGAGTCAAACGCATCAGCACCCACATAATACAGCTTTGACCAGCGTTCCAGATCCTCTGCCACCAGCTCCCGGTTAAAAAAGATGATCGGAATATTATTTTTCTCTGCCATATCTGTGATCGTCGTCGGCTCTGTCCGGTCAACCAGATTTACACAGATCACATCACACCCTTTTTCTATCAGCGTCCGGACCTGTTCATTCTGCGTCGTCTGATTTCCGGATGCATCCAGGATCTCCAGACTGATCGCCACGCCCTTTTCGGATTCCTTTTTCAGTGTGGTGCTCTTAAATGTCTGCATCAGCTCCGATATAAACGTATCATACTGGTCGTACAAGGTCACGCCGATCTTAATACTTTTCACTGAGTCCTCTTTCCCGGAACCGCATCCGGTCAGAAGCAGGATTCCGGTCATCAGTGCCAGCCCTGCTTTTCTTATGTGTCTCACATTCATCCCCCATTTAATGCACAACCGGAAACAGAATCTTTTCTGCCTCCTTATCGTACATCTTTTCCTTTGTCACCGAAATGAATCCGGTCTCTATCTGCGTCGTACTGCTCTCTGTATGCTCCAGCTGCTTCTGGATCAGCTGTGCACTCTCATAGCCCATTGCGTATTCGTCCGGCACGATCATGCCCTGAATGTGCCCTCTGTCCAGGTAATAAACTGCCCGTTCTGAGCGTCCTTCTCCGTAAAGGCTACAATCCGGCATCTGCCCGCCCTCTGTCAGCCAATCCAGTGCCATCTCCATCGCATCACTGTCCAGTGCCGCTAAGATATCCGGCGCCGCTTTCATCTCCTCTTGAAACTGCTTATCTGTCTCTGCACAAAAACGGATTTCTCTTCCTGCCTCTTTTATCTTTTTACAAAATCCTTCCAGTCTCTTTCTTCCCGCCAGTGTCTGCTGATTTCCGGTCAGCACCCCGATCGTTTTCCCGGCAGTTTTCTTCTCATCCAAGATCATCTGGGCGATGGCTTCTCCGATCGCCCTGGCATCCGGCTGCACGAGCGCGTGTCCCCCCTCCAGATCCAGATCGGAATCAATGAGTACGACACGGTCTTCCGATACGAGTTCTGAAAGTCTTCCGCCCAGATCCGAAGTATCACAGAGCGCCACAATAACGCCATCTGCACCATTTTCCAACTCACGTCCGATAATGCCATACTCTTCTTCAACTCTGGAAAACGCAGGAGCAGACACAACATTCAGATACAGTCCGGCCTCATCCGCTCCCTGATTCAGACCTTCCTTAAATGCATTCCACCGGTCACTGCCGCTGTTGCTGACAATCACAGAAACAACATAATGTGTATCTTTCTTTTCACTGTTCAGCAAACCATAGGATGCATAGATGACCACTGTGACAATCAGCGCTGTCACAAATCCAAGGTACAGCCGATCTCTGTTCATACGCTCCGGCCTCCTTTTCCGTCCGGAAGTTTTCCTTCCTCCAGCTGTCGGCATGTCTCCTCCGTGTATGGAATATACGGGATATGGATCCGCACCGTCATCCCCTCATCCGGGCAGGATTCGATCTGCAATCCATACTGTTCTCCAAAGCGAAGCCGAATCCGGTTATGTACATTCAGCAATCCTACTCCGCTTCCCCGGCTGCGCACCCGCTCTCCTTCCGTCAGAAGCTTTGCCGCCGCCTCCTCTGGCATGCCAAGTCCATTATCGCTTATCTCAAGAAAGACATCCCCGTCTTTTTGATAGCCACGCACAGAAATAATGCCATCATCGTCCATCGCTTCCATGCCATAGTAGATCGCATTTTCCAGAATCGGCTGTACGACCAGCTTCACAGTACAGGCGGAAAGGATCTCCGGTGCAATATCAAACGATACCTCAAACGCATTTTTATAGCGGATTTTCTGGATATTCATGTAGTTTTCCGCATGCTTAATCTCATCTTCGACCCGGATAATCGTCTTCCCCCTGCTTAAGCTGATTCGAAACAGGCTGGCAAGCTGTGTAATCATAAATACCGCGTCATCATACCGCTCGCCCGTAATCATCCATACAATCGAGTCCAGAGTATTGTACAGAAAGTGCGGATTGATCTGTGATTGCAGCGCATCCAGCTCACTCTTTCGCTTCTCTTCCTGCTTCACTACAATATCCTGCATCAGCTCCTGAATCTGCTTCATCGTCGAGCGCAGGGTCCGTCCGAGATGCTCGACCTCAAGAGAACCTCCCACATAAATATCAGGCTCCTGATTCCCTGCCTCCCATTCCCGCACAGAATCATTTAACCGTCGCAGCGGTTTGGATATCCGCGCCGAGACAAACTGATTGAGAATTACCGTTGCCAAAAGCGCAAGTGACACAAGCATGATGACCAGATATCTCGTACTGTCCTTCCCCATCCCAAATGATTCCAGCGGAACGACGCTGACAAGCTTCCATCCTGTGTAGCTGATTGTTTTCTGTGTAACAATCCGCTGCTTTCCTCCAAACATCTCCTTCCAGCTCTCATCTGACGCATGCACTGCCTCCTGATTGTTTTCCTGAAACCGCCCCATCCGGATCAGTTCCTGCTTCGGATGATAAATGATCTCCCCGTTCGGATCCATCAGATAAACATATTCAGAGGAAACCGATGCTGTGTTTGCCTTGTCTAAAATACGTTCGATGCTGCTGTAATTCATATCGACCAGCAGCACGCCGAGCGTCGATGTCCCACCATAGGTAAGCTCGACCGTGCGGCTTAAGGATACGACCCAGTAATACCGGTATGTCAGATCATCAAACAGATTCTGTACATGCGGTGTCGAAAAGTGAAAATTTTCCAGCTGATTTTTCGCATCGACAAACCAGTCCTGCAATGCGACTGCCGCATCTCTTTTCTCATTTGCGACCGGCGTCGCCTCCACCAGCCCGCCATCGTATGTATAACAGGCGATACTGACCAGATTGTCCTTGTTGGCCTCATACAGCAGGGTCATTTCCTCATCCATACCCTCCTGTTCCAGGTCTTTGTCTTTAATGACACTGTAATACATCGCATCGGAGATCCGGCGCATACTGCGCAGATAATCCTCCAGATTGATTGCTGTCTGTTCCAGCAGCTGGCGGGAGTTTTCCCGCATCAGTGTCTCCTCTTTCTTGGAAAACTGCTTGTAAAGCAGGACACCCAGAAAACACAGACAGCATACAGAAACGACCGTAAATGAAAGGGCGATCGTCATCTGTATGCTTCTCGAGCCGACGTATGTTCCGGAATGCACCGTTATTTTTCTGAACCATTTTCTGATTTTATCCACGCTCTTTTAATTTCTCCACTCTGTATTTTGACGGTGATACTCCATACTGCTTCTTAAACGCATAGCTGAAGTAATTCGGATCGGAATAACCGGTCTTTTCTGCAATCATATAGGTTTTATCATCGGTTGTCAACAAAAGCTCTACTGCCCGTTCCATCCTGTAATCCGTCAGATACCCGATAAAGGTTTTCCCGGTTTCTTTTTTAAATACGGTGGAAAAATAAGCGGAGCTGACACCCAGCGTCCGACAGACCGTCTCGATAGAAATATTTTTATCTCCATATGAGGTCTGTACATAATCAACTGCCTTTGCCACAAAGGATTTTGTCGTATTGGCACGTTCCTGCCGGATATAATCCTGAATCTTTCCACAGGCCAAAAGCAGCCAGTCCCAGAATTCCTCCGGCGATTCTGCCTGAAAGCCACAGTCGATCAGCGCTTCTGCCGAGCCGAAAATCTTCTCCATCGGAATCTGATTATTGCTTCCGAACCGGAAAAGCTCCGCGGCAAGCTCCAGAATAAATATCCGATATTTCTGAATCGAGATTCCCGGCCTAGAAAACCAGTCACGGCATGTCCGAATCTGCCGCTTTAGCGTCTCCCGATCCCCCATACGAATTTCTTTTACCAGGCTCTGGATCGCATCCTGCTCTGCCGAAAGCTCCACATTCTCTCCCGGGTCAATCTCTGCGATATTGATCGCCCTTGTATTACCATAAATAGCCCGGTAGGAGACTGCATTCTCCGCTCCCTGATAGGATATATGCAGATCTGACAGCCGACTGCAGATCTGACCGATTCCGGCTGTTACCTTCGCCTCGCAAATACGCTTTGCGTGAGCACAAAATGCATTCAGCACATCTGTATACCGTGTGATTTCTGCTGCATCCGGAAGCTGTGAGATCACTGCAATCTCCCCCAGATACACCAGGATTTTACTGTCATACTGCTCCCGCAGCTGCTCCTCCGCAAGCTTTTTGACCGAAACAGCCATCAGAAATGGCGATATTCCATCCGGAAGCTGTGACCGGCTGATATGAAGGACTGTGATTACATAAAAAGGAGCCTCCAGGTGAATCTGATAGCTCTCCAGATACCTCTCGATTTCATCCGGCTGTACCCTTCCTTCGATCAGCGAGGTATAAAAACTTTCCTGCAAAAGCGGCAGGCTCTCCAGATAATATTGATTCAGTTTATCAATGTTCCGCTGCTCATCCCGCTCGTGATCGAGCATTTCCCGGATCCGTGAAAATACCCGTCCCAGCTCCTCGGCATTGACCGGCTTGAGCAGATACTGCTCCACCTCGATGTCGATCGCTTCCTTTGCATATTCAAATTCATCAAACCCGGAAAAGATGATGATTTTTATATTCGGGTATTGTTCCTTGAGCTTCCGACTCATGGCAAGTCCATCCATATACGGCATCTTGATATCCGTCAGGACAACATCCGGAACACATTCCTCTGCCATCTCCAGTGCCTCCACCCCATTATGAGCATAGCCACTGACCTGGAATCCCATACTCTCCCAGTCAATTTTTTTCATGATGACCTGAATTACATCTTCCTCATCATCCACCAGCAAAACTGAATACCGCTGCATTATGCTCCGTACCTTTCATCCATCTTTTTCCACAAAATACCAAACACAATAATCCACACGACGATCTGTACGACCGCTGCAATCACCTGAAAATAGAGCAACACTGTCATAACCAGCGAGCCAGCCGCCAGAAACAGCATGAGCTTGCCCGCCTCCTTTGCATAGCGCTCCTCATCTTTTAATTTTCCAGGCTGATCTTTTCCCCGAATCGCAGAAATGTCATGCAGCACCAGAAGCCGCACCCCATAGTAGGCCAGAATAATCAGCATTAAAATCGGGATCATGGCCATTGACCAGTAGCCTTCCTGCATTTTCTCTCCTCCGTTCTTCTCTGACAAATGGGGCTGTCACATCGTTGCCAAAGCAAGTCCGGTGCGGCAGCCCCTCCATTGATTTTACCTGTTTTTTTACTTTCTCGCTACATATTTTCTGATATCCAGAGAAATTGCAACAAAAATGATGACTCCAAGTGCGATCCACTGTGCGTTCGCATTGACACCAAGGAACTGCAGTGCTGTCTTTAAAAGCTCAAAGACTGCTACACCGATGATTGCAGAGGATACCTTTCCTCGTCCACCCGATACGGATACACCACCGATTGTGCAGGCTGCGATCGCCTCCATCTCGTATCCAAGTCCCAGGTTGACAGATGCTCCGCCGGACTTTGCACCGAGCATAAAGCCTGCCAGGCCATACATTGCCGCTGCCTTTGCGTAAATGATAATTAAGGTCTTCTTTACCGGAACACCGGCTACTTCCGCTGCCTGCGGGTTGCCACCGATTGCATACATGTATTTTCCATGACGGGTCATGTTGAAAATAAACCATGTGACTGCCGCTACGAGAATCGCGATCCAGATCAGATAATTGATTCCGAGGAATTTTCCGGTCGCAATGTCTGTATACTGCTTCGTATATCCGCCAAGCGGAGTCGCATTGGTATAGATCAGGTTAATTCCATATACGACTTCCATCATTGCCATTGTAGAAATAAATGGCGGTACATGCATGTAAGCGATAAAGAATCCGGTCACACAGCCAAATACTGCGCAGATCACCATGACAATCAGCAGTGCCACAAAAATATTCATCGGCTCCATATTCGGGAAGAATTTCTTCGAATAATCCATCTTCTGCAGCAGCGTACCTGCAATACAGCCGCCAAAACCGATCATACGTCCTGCGGAAAGATCGCAGCCTGCGGTGATGATACAGCCTGCAATGCCAAGTGCAATGACGATACGGGAGCTCATATTCATCAGAATGTTGTTAAGGTTATTACCGGACAGGAAATTTTTTGATGTAAAGCCCGTGTAGATAACAAGCAGAATCATGATAATGATGACACCATAATTCACCATGATGTCCTTAAAGCTCAGTTTTTTCTTTCCCATGTTTTTCTCCTCCTATCAGAACTGCGTTGCGTAGCTCATTACTTTCGCCTGGGTCATTTCTTCTTTTTCGGTAATCTCGCCGCGAAGCTTTCCGTCGCACATGACATAAACGCGGTCTGACATACCAAGCAGCTCTGCCATTTCAGAAGAAATCATAATGATTGCCTTGCCCTGTGCCGCCAGGTCATTCATAATCTCATAAATCTCATGTTTTGCGCCTACGTCAATTCCGCGCGTCGGCTCATCCATGATCAGAATATCCGGATCGTTTGCCAGCCATCTCGCCACGATAACCTTCTGCTGATTTCCTCCGGAAAGGTTCGCGATATGCTCCTTCATGCTTGGCGTCTTGATACGGAGCTTTTTAATGCTGTCATCCACAACTCCGTTAATGCGCTTGTGATCCAGCACGAATCCGGCTTTCAGATATTTATTGTAGACAGATACACCGACATTGTCCTTGATCGAGAGGCAGCCGAAAATACCATTTCCGCGCCGGTCCTCTGTGATCAGTCCGATTCCCGCCTTCATGGCATCAGACGGCTTTTTGATCTTTACCGGTGTTCCGTTAATTTTAATCTCACCGGATTCAATTCCACGAATGCCAAAGACTCCTTCGAGCAGCTCCGTTCGCTGTGCACCGACCAGTCCGCCAAATCCGAGAATCTCTCCCTTTCTTAAATTAAAGGAGACATGCTGGAACGAATTTGCATGGATCGAGCAGAGGTCATTTACTTCCAGAATCACGTCTCCCGGCTCGTTTTTCCGCTCAGGATATACATTCGTCAGCTCACGTCCTACCATCTTCGCAATGATCTGATCTGTTGTAAGCTCGGATGCCGGCCAGGTGCCGACATAGGTGCCGTCACGCATGATTGTGATATCATCAGCGATACGCTTGATCTCATCCATCTTATGGGAGATGTAGACCATTGCAACGCCTTTATCCCGCAGATCATTCATAATCCGAAACAATGCCTCTACCTCGTTGTCTGACAGTGAGGAAGTCGGCTCATCAAAAATAACAACCTTCGCCTGATGGGATACTGCCTTTGCGATCTCTACAGACTGCATCTGACCGATCGACAGATCTCCCAGCATTGCCTTCGGATTAAAATCCATCTTTACTTCATGAAGCCAGTATGCAGTATCTTCATACATTTTTTTATGATCGATCATCTGGATCGGTCCAATTTTTTTCACCGGGAAGCGTCCCAGAAACAGGTTCTCTGCCACGCTTCTTGCCGGAACCGGCTGCAGCTCCTGATGTACCATTGCGATACCAAGCTTCATCGCCTCATCCGGATTGTCTACCTGGATCTTCTGTCCATTCATATATATTTCTCCAGCATCCATCTTGTAGATACCGAACAGGCATTTCATCAATGTCGATTTTCCCGCTCCGTTTTCCCCCATCAGCGCATGTACTGTTCCGGGTCTGAGTGCCAGCTGTACATTATCCAGCGCTTTAACTCCAGGGAATGATTTACATACGCCTTTCAATTCCAGTAAATATTCGGACATTTTCCTCCTCCTCTTTTTCCGGCCATTCCTCTTTGGTTCTGCCGTATTAGTGGTGTGCCATTCCTGAAGGTTCCGACAGAACTCCCAGAAAAAGGAGGTGCGGTCTCACACCAGCCGCACCTCCTGTATGATCATTTCTGCAGAAAGTTCACGCAGTGTGCTTTCTGTTTTATCCTCCTGCCTGCCACCTTGTGTCGCAAGACGGATTATTTTACCATGTCAAGAACATCCTGTGCATTGTCCTTTGTTACTTTTACATAGTCACATCCAATGTAGTACTCGTTGCCTTCGCCGGTCAGATATCTAACTGCTGCATCTGCTGCACTATGAGACTGTGAGAAGTGATCATTGAATACAGTACCAGTCATTGTGCCTGCAAGTACATCCTCAAGTGCCTCGGAAAGTGCGTCAACGCCTACCAGATAAATGTCCTCGCCAACGACGCGGCCTGCTGCCTCGATAGACTGCAGTGCGCCAAGTGCCATTGCATCGTTGTTGCAGAATACAACCTCTACATCGTTGCCGTACTGGCTAAGAGAGTTTGCCACGAGCTGCTGAGCTGTTGCCTGATCCCAGTTTCCTACCTGATCATCAAGCTCATTTACCTCAAGTCCTGCATCCTCCAGAGCCTTTACTGAGAACTCGGTACGATACTGTGCGTCGATGTTCTCGGGGTCGCCTTCGATCATAACGTAGGAGACAACGCCGTCGCCGTTGGCATCGCCCTTGTCAGGCAGAGCTGCGACGATTTCGCCCTGATACGTACCGGACTGACGAGCGTCAGCACCGACGTAGCAAACGGTGGGGTTGTCGATGATGCCGGGGTAGGACTCGTCACCGTTGTCGCCCAGAGGCTCACGGTTGATCAGAACCAGAGGAATGCCAGCGGCAACGACCTTGTCGATGATGACTTCGGCAGAGGAGGTCTGAACCAGGTTGCAGATGATGACGTCCATCTTCTGAGTGATGAAGGTGTCGATCTGGTTGGTCTGCTCGCCCATGTCGTTCTTGCCGTCGACCATGGTGACTTCGTACTTGACGGTGTCGGTCTCCAGGGTCTTGAAGTAGTTCTCGATCTCCTGGCGGTACAGGGTCATGAAGTTGTCGTTGTACTGATAGATGGCGACGCCGACCTTGTAGGTCTTGACATCACCGGCGGGCTCTGCGGCAGCCTCAGTGGCAGCGGCAGCGGCCTCGGTAGCAGCGGGAGCTGCGGGGGTAGTCTCTGCGGGCTTTGCGCCGCAGGCGGTCATGGACATGATGATCATCAGGGCCAGAACCAGTGCGATAATCTTTTTCATTCGTCTCGTACTCCTTACAAAATTTTCGCCGGCTGTTACACACGGCTTATAGTGCAAGTATAACTGCCTAAATGGGACTTGTCAAGAATTCGTATGCTTCTAAGAGATTTTTCGTATAGGTGGACAATACAAATTTAAAATTTAGCCATACAATTTCTCCTTTCATTTTTAAGAATTTATCATTTTATAGTTAGAAATTCTGATTTTCCCGGAAAACGCCAACTATATTTATCATTTTCGATTGTCATTCCGCTTGTCATGTCTTGCAAGCCGCTTCCGTCATTGTTCACAAAAAGTGTCAGCGCTCCGGCTTTTCTTTCAACGCTTTGCATTTTTCACCCCGGGTTTGGAAACGATTCCCCGCCTCCTTTTTTCGTGTTTTTTCTCCTTATTCTTGCGGTAATCTCCCGAATTTAATACAACTTTGTCAAGAAATCCGGAACATACTCCGGACAACTTCTTTGCATTTTTCAATTGTATCGAACTGTGAAAAAAGTTTTGGCATTTTCCAGGGTTTATGCTATAGTGTGGTTAACACGCATTGAGAAGGTGGAAAAATGCCCACAAAATACGCCCAGCTGGCCGCGTCGGTGCGCTCCGCCATCGCCGCTGGGGATTACCGCGCCACAAATCGGCTGCCTACCGAGCAGCAGTTGATGGAAATCTATCACGTCAGCCGTCAGACCGTCCGCAGCGCGCTGGAAATCCTGACCCGGGAGGGGCTCATCGCCCGCCGCCAGGGCAGCGGAACCGTAATCCTGGAGCAGAAGGAGCCGGAGCGGACCGGCAATAACACCGTGGCCATCGTCATCAGCTTTGCCAATACCTATATCTTCCCTGCCCTGCTGATGGAATGTCAGCAGACTTTGCTGGAAAACGGCTTTTCCGCCCTGGTCTACGGCACGGACAATCAATTTGAAAAAGAACGGAAGATCCTGACCCAACTGCTGGAGCATCCGGTGCAGGGCCTCATCATCGAGGGCACCAAGTCCGCCCTGCCCAATCCCAATCTGGATCTGTACGAGAAGCTCCGGGCCACCGGAATGCCCATTGTCTTCATTTACAGCTGCTATCCGGAGTTGAGCCTGCCTGTGCTGCGGGACGATGACGAGACCGGCGGATATCTGGCCACCCGGCATCTGCTGGAAAAGGGGCACACCCGGATCGGCGGTATTTTCAAGCTGGACGACCGGCAGGGCGCCCTGCGCTACTCCGGCATGATGCAGGCTCTGCGGGAGCGGAATCTGCTTTCCCGGGAGGAAGCGGTTTTCTGGTATGATACCAATCAGCGGCTGGCTCTGGTTGAGCAGGGAGATACCTCCTGGCTGGAATTTTTTGTGGGAAAGCTCCGGGAGACCTGCACCGCCGTGGTGTGCTACAACGACGAAATCGCCTCCCGGCTGCTGGAAATTCTTCTGAATCAGGGGGTAAAGGTTCCCCGGGACTTTGCCATTATCAGCTTTGACAACAGTCACTACAGCAGTCTGGGCCCTGTGGGCATGACCAGCCTGGCTCCCGACCCGGGAATGCTGGGCGCTCTGAGTGCCCAGGCCATTCTCAGCCGCATCCGGGGTGAGCCGGTCTCCGGCCAGAAGCTTCCCTGGAAGCTGGTGCAAAGGAAGAGCACCTGACTATAGCGGCCGCCTCCCAGAGCCCAGAGGGACTTACCAGATGAACCTTTCCGGCGTTTTCACTATGTACATCTCACTACCTGCGTTCGGTTAGAGGAGATTCCTTTACTACGCATCTCTTCGGTAAAATACAATATATTGGTATAAAATAATCACCAACTACTACATATAGTGCTTCTATGTTTTCAGGCGCAAAAAAACAGGCCATCAACTCGAAAATTGATGACCTAAATATCGGTGCAAAAAGCTCACTTATTTGATTATTGAAAAAAGCCCACCTGGTTTCCGTTCCTGCCTGCTACGCTTTAAGCAAGCCGGATGATAACCAAGTGGGCTTCTTTCATTTCGGATATTCTATTTTTCAGTGCCGGGCTCTTCCTTTGCTTCGCCACACGCCCCTCACATTTCCCCACTGTCGGCTTTTTCTTCTGGGGTGGGATTGTTTTGCGATGGAGAACCTTCTGCCCGACACAGGGCAAACGTCGCAATCACGGAGCGCGCTGAAGCAGAAAAGCCGCCCTGCGGCGATTCCAAAGCATCAGGCCAGCTGGAACCAGATGGTCAGATAGCCCGCAGGCGTTGGATAGCAGAGGTCAACTGTGGGGTCGGCGAAGAATTTCTTCTTCGCGTCCTCAATCATACGGCTGTAACGTTCCTCGCCGCAG
>ERZ827168.3540-NODE-3540-length-15856-cov-6.293336_pt1 | contig 15856 bp, 15 predicted proteins | sample MGYA00519868_ERZ827168 | MGnify/ENA primary metagenome ERZ827168 (study PRJEB31778, sample SAMEA3449271) | human gut metagenome | biome: human gut; feature: human-associated habitat; material: faeces | place: United Kingdom | collected 2010/2012 ...
CGCGGCGGGCGGTACCTTCCTGTTTGATAAGGCGGTAAGGCATAGGTTTCTATCTCCGTTTTAAAATGATTCATCCGAAAAAGGCGGCGCAGGGGGGCTTTTTTCCCTGCACCGCCTAATAGATTATTATAAAAGAAAAATCGTGATTCGTCAACCGTAAAACGGCAGCCCAACGACCCTTGCACAGAACTATTTTACCATATAGCGCAAAATGGTTTTGAGCTTGCTTTTTTCTGTGCGGTTGGCGTTATTCAGATAGATTTCCCTGTGGCAGCTTTCCGCACGTGTCAGACTGAGGGCGCGTGCAAATTTGTCCAGCATTGCAAAAGACACCAGCTCATCATCATACGCGCCAATGTGCAAAATCTGCACGCAGGTTCCGCCCTGCACGATTTCAAAGCGGATTTCTTCCAAGAGCGGGTTCGGCTTTTTGACTTTTGCGCATTCCAAAGCCGCATCTATGCGGTCTTTCTCAATAAAGCCCGGCTGACGTATCATGAGAGTGTACCGCAGATTTTCTTTTACAAGCTCGTCCCCTTCAATTTTCTGCCAAACACCCTCCAAGGGGTACACGGCAAAATCGTCAATACTGCCTTGCGCAGCTTTTTTGTAAGCCATTTTGACCGCATAGGCCACCGAATACAGCGCCGACACACGGTTGGAAAAATCTGCGTCATTCGGGTTTCCCTCTCCGCTTATCATAATGTAATTTTGTTCCGGGACTGTCACCACAGCGGGGACTGTTTTTGCGCCGTAAAGTTCCTTCTCCTGCTTTTTCCATTCGTATTTCATAAAAAGCGCCTCCTTTCGCTTTTCATGATACCGCAGAAAACTTGACGTCCTGTGTCAGGTTTTATATTTTCCCGCCATGTGGACCAGCATTTCTTTCATGTTGTGCCGCAGTGCGTCAGGCTCCAGAATTTCTACTGTATCACCAAAAGACAAAATGTAGCTGTACAGCGTTTTTTCTGGCAGATTAACGGCCACGTACAGGTTCCCCTGCGCATCTTTCGTTACGGTGTCGGTAAATTCGTCATAGACACGGAAGGCCGCCTCGGGAGAGAATTTCAGCTTTACCGGGATAAGTGGTTCGTTTTGGATGCTTGCCTTTGATGCGGGAGTGTCCGCTACTTTGCGCAGAAAAGTTTCTGACAGAATTTTCAAATCTTTGATTCGTGTCAATTTGAAAAAACGAAAGTCGTTCCGCAAACAGCAGAAGCCGTACAAGTACCAATCTTTGCTTTTGAAAACCAGCTTGTACGGCTCCACTGTGCGGGCCGTGCAGTCGCCCTCTCCTGAGAAATACGAAAATTTGATTTTATGGCGGCTTAAAATAGCGCCCTTGATTTGGTCAAACACGTCTGCTTTTGCGGTGTTTTTGTGCCAGTCGGAAAAGTCGACTTCTATCCAGTCTGCGTGCTGAGCCCGGAAAAGTCCACCCACTTTTGCAAGCAGTTCATCGCTCTGCCTGTTTTCTGCGACGGAAAGCCCCTGTAACGCCATGAGGATTTGCTCTTTTTCCTGCGGTGACAACAGTGATTTGTCCAGCACAAACTCCGGCAGAAGGAAGATGCCGCCGCCCTTTCCCTGCGTGGTGTAAATCGGTATTCCGGCGACGCTGAGGACGTCCAAATCACGGTAAATCGTCCTGACGGAGACTTCCAGTTTTTCCGCCAGCTCGGGGGCCGTGGTCCTGCCTTTGTCCAACAAGTAATACACAATTTTGAACAATCTGCCCTGCTCCATACAGCGTTCCCCCTCATCATAGCAAAAGCGCCGAAGGCTACCCCGGCGCTTTTGAGAAGTTGTTTTCTTTTACCAAATTACCGAATGAACATCGCATCACCAAAGCTAAAGAAGCGATACTTTTGCTCGACAGCGACCTTATACGCTGCCATAGTCTTATCATACCCATAGAACGCGGCAATCAGCATAATGAGCGTGCTCTCCGGCAGGTGGAAGTTTGTGATCAGGCCATCGATGGCGTGCAGCTCGATACCGGGATAAATAAAAATGCTCGTGTTGCCGCTGCAGGGTACGATCTTGCCGTAGCGGTCCCAGACGGATTCCAGCGTGCGGCAGCTCGTGGTACCCACAGCAATAACACGGTGCCCGGCGGCGCGGGTGTCGTTGATGAGCTTTGCGGTCTCCTCGCTGACAGAGTACCACTCGCTGTGCATCTGGTGGTCCTCGATGGATTCTTCGTTCACTGGGCGGAAGGTGCCAAGACCGACGTGCAGCGTGACCTCGGCGATGTTGACACCGCGGGAGCGGATGGTGTCCATCAGCTGCGGGGTAAAGTGCAGGCCCGCCGTAGGCGCAGCAGCGCTGCCCAGTTCCTTCGCATAGACGGTCTGGTACTGGCTCTGATCCTCGAGTTGCTTCGTGATGTAAGGCGGCAACGGCATCTTGCCAAACTCGTCCAGTTTCTCGTACAGCGTCTCGGTATCGTAGGTGAACGTCACGTATTTGTTACCGTCGGGCATCGTCTCGTCCACCACGGCAGTCAGGCTGCCGTCGCCGAATTCCACCTTTGTGCCGGGCTGCATCCGCTTGCCGGGGCGGGCCAGGCACTCCCATGTATCGCCCTTGACCTGACGCAGCAGCAGCAGCTCACAAACCGCACCCGTGGGAACCTTGGTGCCCATCAGGCGGGCAGGCAGCACCTTGGAGTTGTTGACGACCAGCAGGTCGCCCTTTTCCAGATAGTGCGGCAGTTCGTGAAAGACCGAGTGCAAGATTTTGTCATTTTTGCGGTCCAGCACCATCAGGCGGGCAGCATCGCGGGGATTGGCGGGTTCCTGGGCGATGAGTTCCTTCGGCAGGTCATACCAGAAATCTTTTTTCAGCATATTTTCTCATCCTTTTTCACTTTAAAGCGCTATTGTCTTGACATTCCTATGCAGGAATATTATAATGAATCCAAATACAGAGGCGCGAAGCACATCAGTACCGTTTTCCTTATCCCCTTGCCAAGGGCGGAAACCGGGAAAGGGTCCTTCGCCGAAGGTGATGCGCGGCACGCATCCGCCTGGGTCCGCAGCCAAACAGGTGCGGGACTGTCACACTGTAAATCAGTGTGTTGCGCTGTGTTATATGCAATATGATATTATATTGCATTTTGTGCCGGTTTTCAAGCCGGTTTTTTTATTATCTGTGCAAATTTTTACGGGAACACGCATAGGTATAAGGAAGGGTATCGTGAAAGGAAGGTCTTAGTCAGGATGAAACAGTACAATGTTGGTGTTATCGGTGCAACCGGTATGGTCGGCCAGCGCTTTATCACGCTGCTGGAAAATCACCCCTGGTTTAATTTGGTTGCCCTCGCGGCCAGTGCACGCAGCGCAGGGAAAACCTATGAGGAAGCCGTCGGCAGCCGCTGGCTGATGCAGACTCCCATGCCCGAGAGCGTTAAAAAGATGGTCGTGCTGGACGCCGCCAACGTGGAAGAAGTCGCCTCCAAGGTCGATTTCGTGTTCTGCGCCGTCAACATGAAGAAGGACGAGATCAAGGCGCTGGAAGAAGCCTACGCCAAGGCCGAGTGCCCGGTCGTGTCCAACAACAGCGCCCACCGTTTCACCCCTGATGTGCCGATGGTCGTGCCTGAGATCAATGCTGACCACATCGAGATCATCCCCGCCCAGCGCAAGCGCCTGGGCACCAAGCGCGGCTTTGTGGCTGTCAAGTCGAATTGCAGCCTGCAGAGCTATGTGCCTGCCCTGCATCCGCTGCGCAAGTATGGCATCACCGACGTGCTGGTCTGCACCTACCAGGCCATTTCCGGCGCTGGCAAGACGTTTGATACCTTCCCTGACATCCTCGACAACGTCATCCCCTACATCGGCGGCGAAGAGGAGAAGAGCGAACAGGAGCCGCTGAAGCTGTGGGGCCACATCGAGAACGATAAGATCGTTCCTGCCACTGCGCCCCGTTTTACGGCCCAGTGCCTGCGTGTGCCGGTTTCTGACGGCCACATGGGCGCAGTGTTCGTGCGCTTTGAAAATAAGCCCAGCAAGGAAGAAATCTTGCAGGCCTGGAAGGAGTTCCACGGCCCGGCACAGGATTTGAACCTGCCCAGCGCCCCGAAGCAGTTCCTGCATTACTTTGAGGAAAACGACCGCCCGCAGCCCAAGCTCGACCGTATGCTTGAAAACGGCATGGCTGTCAGCATCGGCCGCCTGCGCGAGGATACCCAGTACGATTACAAATTTGTCTGCCTGTCACATAACACGCTGCGTGGTGCTGCCGGCGGCGGTGTGCTGCTGGCTGAACTGCTGGCCGCCAAGGGCTATTTTGACTGATTTGCTGCGCCAAGCAGCTTTGGTGTAAGGAGAAATTCGTATGAAGAAACCCGTTTTTACAGGAGCCGCCGTGGCCGTCATCACCCCGATGAACGCAGACGGCAGCGTCAACTATGACGAGCTGGGCTGCATCATTGAGGACCAGATTGCCCATAGCACCGACGCCATCGTCATCTGCGGCACGACCGGTGAGTCCCCGACGCTGACCGACGAGGAGCATACCGAGTGCATCCGCTATACGGTCAAAAAGGTTGCCGGGCGTGTGCCTGTGATCGCGGGTACCGGCTCCAACGATACCAAGTACGCCATCTGGCTGTCCCAGCAGGCTGAGGCCGACGGTGCCGACGCCCTGCTGCTGGTCACGCCCTACTACAACAAGACCAGCCAGGCAGGCCTTACCGCCCACTACACGGCCATTGCGGACGCGGTGCACCTGCCCTGCATCCTGTACAATGTGCCCAGCCGCACCGGCTGCAACCTGACCCCCGCCACGCTGGCCGAGCTTGCCAAACACCCGAACATCAACGCCGTGAAAGAGGCCAGCAGCAACATCAGCCAGGTGGCCGAGATTGCGGCGGCCTGTGGGGATAACCTGAACATCTACTCCGGCAACGATGACCAGATTGTGCCGCTGCTGGCACTTGGCGGCAAGGGCGTCATCAGCGTGCTGTCCAACGTCGCGCCCCAGTACACCCACGACATCTGCGCCAAGTGGTTTGCAGGTGACACCGCCGGGAGCCTGTCCATGCAGCTGAAAGCCCTGCCTCTCATCAAGGCGCTGTTTGCCGATGTAAACCCCATCCCGGTCAAGTGGGCCATGAACCGCCTGGGCTGGCAGGCCGGTGAATGCCGTCTGCCGTTGGTCGCCCCCTCTGCCGCTGTGCAGGCACAGCTGGAAAACGCCATGCAGGATTTCGGCCTGCTGAAATAATTTCACAGCCGACCCACTGCATTTTTGCGGGTCGGCTTTTCGCTTTTTTCACGAAAGGACGTAACAATGACGGATATCATCATTCAGGGCATCTACGGCCGCATGGGCCGCGCCCTGCTGGAAAAAATCGGTGCGCGTGACGACTGCCGTGTCGTGGCCGGTGTTGACCGTGAGGCGGGCAATGTGGGCGGCATCCCGGTCTACGCAGGCTTTGCCGAGCTGCCCTGCAAGGGCGTTATCATCGACTTTTCTTCCCCCGCCGGGGCGGTGACCGCCGCACAGTACGGTGCCGAGAACGGCCTGCCCTGCGTCATCTGCTCCACCGGCCTGTCCAAGGAGGATGAGGCCGTGCTGGAGGCCGCCAGCGCCAAGGTGCCCATCTTCCGCAGTGCAAATATGTCGGTGGGCGTGAATGTGCTGATCGAACTGGCCCGCCAGGCCACGAAGATCCTTGGCGGAGAGTTCGACATTGAAATTGTCGAGAAGCACCACCACAACAAGCTGGACGCCCCCAGCGGCACGGCACTGATGATTGCCGATGCTATCAACGCCGAGGCGGGCGGCAAGTATGAGTACGTCTACGACCGCTCCCAGGTGCGCCAGAAGCGCGGTGCGCAGGAACTGGGTATCAGTTCCATCCGCGGCGGCGGCATTGTGGGCGAGCACGATGTGCTGTTCTGCGGCCCCGACGAGGTCGTGACCCTGAGCCACAGTGCAGGCAGCCGCGGTGTTTTTGCCGATGGTGCCGTGCAGGCCGCGCTCTACATTGCAGCGCTGGCCCCCGGTTACTACACGATGACCGACCTGCTGCGGGGTAAACTCGTATGCGAATGAAAGGCAACGACCTTGCCGCCTGCCTGGTAATTGCGCTGGGCGTGGGCGGTACAATAATTGGCTCCCTGCTGGCCCCAGTCAACGAGCCTGTGACCCTGCCTGCCGTTAATCCGCAGCCGGTCATGATGGAAACGCCTGCCCCGGAACCTACCACTACACCGGAGCCAACGCCCGAGCCGACACCCACCGTGGAGACCGTGCATTTTTCCGCGACCGGCGACGACCTGATCCACGACGGTATTTTCTTGCAGGCGAAAGAACGAGGCGGCGACCACTACGATTTTGACGCCGCCTATGCCGCGATGCAGGGCTACTACGACCAGTTTGACGTGAACTGGCTCAATCAGGAAACACTTGTCAACGATGAGTTTGCCGCCAGCGGCTACCCGATGTTCTCAACGCCCGGGGCCATCACCGACACGCTGTATAATCTGGGATTCCGGGTGTTCAGCCTGTCCAACAATCACAGCTACGACAAGGGTGCGGCAGGTATTGAGGCTTCCATGGCGCACTGGGCCGCCATGCCGGACGATGTCGTCACGATGGGCTTTTACAATCTCAGCACCTACGACGACTACGTCTACCAGACCGTCAACGGCATCACTTTCGGCTACCTCTCCTACACCGAACACACGAACGGCCTGCCGACGCCCTCGGGCGCGGAGTACGGCGTTGTGTACCTCGACGACCGGGAGACGATTGCCAAGCAGATTGCCGATATGCGCCCCAACTGTGATGTGCTCATCGTCAGCGCCCACATGGGCACCGAAGGCACGCACGAGATCAACGACTTCCAGAAGCAGACCGCCCAATGGCTGGCTGATCAGGGCGTTGATGTTATCATCGGCACCCACCCCCATGTGGTGCAGAACGCCGAATGGCTGACCGGGGCCAACGGCAACACGACCTTTGTGGTGTACAGCCTGGGCAACTTTATCAACGCCCAGTCCTCGGCCGACAATACCATCGGTGCGATTCTGGACGTTTATTTTGACAAAACGACCCAGCCGGACGGCAGTTCCAGCATCACGATACGCGACCCGAAGCTGCACTGCGTCATCAGCCAGTATGAGGCCGGCTACAAGAATATCCGCGTCATCCCGTACAGCCAGTATACCGACGAACTGGGCGCAGCCCACGGCGTGTTTACCCTCTCCCGCGCATACATTGAAAGCGTACTTTACGGTGCGATTGATGAGCAGTTTATTACGTTGGATTAACATATTGCATAGAAAGGATGATTGTTTATGTACGGTGTCAGCAAAATCAACAGTGAACAGAACATCATGCTCACCACCTTTCCCGGTGCGCAGTACAGCGCCCAAAGCCTGGCCGAGCATCTGGATGTGTTCGCCAAGGCAGGCATTGTGGTGGATATGATCTGCCAGAGCGCTCCACGCGGCGCGGCGGTGGACTTCAGCTTCACCACGAGCTATGACAACTTTGCCGCTGTCATGAAGGCCCTGCCCGCTGCGGCCAAGGCCAATCCCCCGCTGGTTTCCGGCGGGTACAGCAAGATCAACCTCTTCGGTGAGGAAATGGTCACAAGCTGCGGCGTGGCCGCCCGCGCCCTGGCTGCCCTGTCCGGTGCGAATGTCGAGATCGTGCTCATCACGACCAGCGACCTGGACATTTCCCTGCTCATCCGCCAACAGGACGAGGACGCCGCCCTCGACGCACTGCACAAGGCGTTTGCGGTGTAATTTAATAGCAGAAGCAGCAACCCCGCCGGGCTTTTCTTTTGGGAATGCCCGGCGGGGTTTATTTTGTTTCGGTGATGCAAAGCTTACTATGCACTTCTGTTATCGAATTTCCGTAGAATTATACCGCCTTTTCCCCACGACGGTAACACTTTGCCGCCAAAAACGGCAGGAACACGGCCGCATACATCACGGCGCTGACGCCCACGTCCGCCCAACGGATGACCTGGTTGGAGATATCCGCCGTGCCTGTCCAGACGAGAATCATATTATTGTTCAAATAATGCAGCAGTATGGGCACCCAAATGTTTTTGCCGCATTTTTCGTAGGCGAATGTGAAAAACACGCCAAGCGTCATACAGACAACAAGCTGCGACGCGATACTCTGCAAGGTTGTTTCCGGGCTGTAAAAGAACAGGTTCAGCGGCAGATGCCACAAGCCCCACAGCACACCCACGGCCAGCGCGCCGCGCCGTGCGCCGAAGCGGCCTTGCAGGGCTGGCGTCAGGTAATAGCGCCAGCCGTATTCCTCGCCAAAAAACGGCAGGAAGGACAGAAAGAAATTGGGAATCAGCGCCATCGCCATAATCCACGGTGTGGGGCTACGCCAGTAGGCCAGGTAGTTGGCCCATGTATCCCCGCCCTGCATTGCCACCGAGAGGAACACCATGCCGGTCTTGACGGCGAGGAAGTACACGCAGATAGCAAGTGCCGTCAAAAATTTGCCGTGCAGGCGCAAGCCGCAGGCTTCACGGCGCTCCTTTTTCTCGGTCAGCAGCAGTATCCAGCCCAGCACCGAGGCAATAATAATGACAACGTTGGCAATGGTCAGCCACCCCGTCTGCGGCATAGCCACGGACAACATACTCATAACCAGCATTAGCACGGCGGACACGATGTGCAGACTGTAAAACCGCTTGGGCGTTTCCTGCCGCTTTGCCAGCAAAAACGCCAGCATGACACCCGCCGCCGGGTAGAACATCTGGGCGTTGGCAAAAATGCTTGTATCCTGCCCGTTCTGCAGGCAGATGTATAAGAGCGGCATCATCAGAAACGGCACCGCATAGGCACAAACGGCAAAGACGGTCAGCTCGCGTTTATTCGTTTTCATCGTCGTCCTCCTTGGGGTTTTCCAACTCAGCGTGGCGCTTTTTGTAAGCCTTCATGCTGAGCTGCAGCAATGCAAAGCACAGCACCCAGGTACAGGCCCCCATGATGACCGCCTGCAGCACCGCAATGCCCGTGCCAAGTGCTGCAAATTTGATAAGCCCCCACACAAACACGGCAGCACCGCCCACAACGGACACAGCGGCATTGGTTTTCGTGTTCGCCTTAAGGTGGCGGTCCCAGATACCGGCACGCAGATCACTTATGACCGAATAGGCACTCCCCAGCATAAAGATAAACCATTCTGCCGCCATCTCCCGCGGGGCAAAGCCCAGCAGACTTTCGATGATAAGCGCCGCCAGCAGCAGCATCCACAGCCCCCAGAAGCCGCGGGACTCGATCTTCAAAAGGGTCTGTTTTTGCATTTCGTCCAGATTATCACGTTTCAAAAATTCTCTCAGATTCATTGCTTATTCCTCCCAGAACAGCTCATCCAATGTCTTACCCAGCACCTTGCAGATGCTGCGGCACAGGTTGATTGTGGGGTTATACTCCCCTTTTTCAATGGCGTTGATGGTCTGGCGGGACACGCCCACCGCCGCCGCCAGATCCGCCTGCGTCATATCGCGCACGGCGCGGGCGGCCTTCAGCTTCAGGTTTTTTGCCATAGCCTTACGTTCCTTTCCTCTTGCTGTGGCTTTACTATATCATTCGCATTACATTTTGTCAAGTATATTTTACTTTTTGAAATTTATATTTTGCACACAAAACACATACTTGCGGCAAGCGGCCCGCTGTGCTATGATAGTTTTATATTATGATAAAGGAAGTTTGGCTATGAAGTACAGCTTTCCCGCTTTTGAAAATGGATTCATCCGCGCCGCCGCAGCCAGCCCCGCCCTGCGCGTGGCCGACTGCGCCTACAACGCCGCCCAGATCATCGGCGTCATGCGCGAATACGCCGAGAAAAACGTCCAGCTGCTCTGCCTGCCGGAGTTTGCGCTGACCGGCTACACCTGCAGCGACCTGTTCTTGCAGGAAACGCTCCTGCGCGGGGCTGAGGACGGCCTTACCGCGATTTTGAAAGCCAGCGAAGGGCTGAACCTCGTTGTCCTCGTCGGGCTGCCGGTACGCCACAACGGCAAGCTCTACAACTGCGCGGCGGTACTCTGCAACGGTGAACTGCTGGGCCTTGTGCCGAAAATGCACCTGCCCAACTATGGCGAATTTTACGAGAAGCGCCACTTCATCCCCGGTATGCGTGAGCCGGAGTGTATCGAGCTGGCCGGGCAGGAAACGCTGATTGGCACGAACCTGTTGTTTGCCTGTAAGCAGATGCCCGCCTTTGTGCTGGCTGCCGAGGTGTGCGAGGATCTGTGGGCGCCCGTCCCGCCCAGCTGCGCCCATGCGCTGGCAGGGGCCACGGTGGTGGCGAATCTCTCTGCCAGTGATGAGACCGTCGGCAAAGCCGCCTACCGCCGTGAGCTGGTCTGCGGGCAGAGTGCGCGGCTGCTCTGCGCCTATCTCTACGCCGATGCCGGCCACGGGGAAAGCACCACCGACATGACCTTTGCCGGACACAACCTGATTGCCGAGAACGGCAGTCTGCTGGCCGACACCGCCCCCTTTGCGGGTGAGGACGCCGTGACCGAGCTGGACCTAGGCCGCATGGTACAGGAGCGCCAGCGCAACACGACCTTTATGCCCGAGACGGACGGCTATACCACCGTGGAGTTTGAGCTGCCGCCGGTAGAGTTTGCCCTGACGCGCCCTGTTTCCTGCACGCCGTTTGTGCCGCAGGACGCCGCCACCCGCACCGAGCGGTGCGAGCTGATTTTGCGCATCCAGGCTGAGGGCCTTGCCAAGCGGATGGAGCACACCCACGCTAAGTGCGGCGTGTTGGGTATTTCCGGCGGGCTGGACAGCTGTCTGGCCCTGCTGGTGGCCGTGCGCGCCTGCAATGTGCTGGGCCGCGACCCCAAAGATATCATTGCGCTGACGATGCCCTGCTTCGGCACGACGAGGCGCACCCGCTCCAACGCCGAGATTTTGTGCGAGGCTCTGGGCGTGACCTTTGGCGAAATCAACATCACCGAGACCGTCAAGAGCCATTTTGCCGACATCGACCAGCCCGCCGACAAATACGACGTCACCTTTGAAAACTGCCAGGCCCGCGTGCGCACGCTGGAACTGATGGACTATGCCAACAAAAACGGCGGCTTTGTCATCGGCACCGGCGACTTGAGCGAGCTGGCATTGGGCTGGGCCACCTACAACGGCGACCACATGAGTATGTACGGCGTCAATGCCGGCGTGCCGAAAACGCTGGTACGGCATATCGTGCAGTATGTGGCCGACACCTGTGGCAACGATACACTGCGGGACGTGCTGGTGGATATCCTGGACACGCCGGTCAGCCCCGAGTTGCTGCCCACCGCCGCCGACGGCACGATTGCCCAGCAGACAGAAAAGCTCGTTGGTCCGTATGAATTACACGACTTTTACCTCTACTACGTGCTGCGCTTTGGGTTCAGCCCAACGAAGATTCACCACCTGGCCCGCACGGCCTTTGACGGCAAGTACGAGCCGGAAGTGCTGCTGGCCTGGCTGAAGAATTTCTACCGCCGTTTCTTCGCCCAGCAGTTCAAGCGCAGCTGCCTACCCGACGGCCCGAAGGTCGGCTCTGTCACGCTGTCGCCCCGCGGCGACTGGCGTATGCCTAGCGACGCCTGCAACACCCTGTGGATGGCCGAGCTGGAAAAGTTGGAAGTTTGAGTGATACAAAAAAGTCCGAAACCGTTTTGCTCGGTTTCGGACTTTTTTATCTTCCTATTTTTTCGATTTCCGCGTTCAGCGCGTCGTAGGTGTAAAGCGTATTGAGAATTTGCAGCAGCTCTTTTTTGCTCAGGCGCGGCGGCAATCCAAGACGACGCAGTAAGACGCGGCGGTTTTCGGCGCTGTTGGCCGTGCCGGAAATGCCCCACTCGTACAGGTCGGTATACGTTATGGGCCGCAGCTGTGCGGTTTTCTGCTGACAAGTAGTTTTGCTTGCCAGCGCTGTTTCCAGCCCCTGCAAAATCAGATCATTGTTCACGCCCTCGACACCCAGCAGACCTTCCTTGCCGGGTTCCGCCTTGCGGGATTCCTTACCGGGGATGGCGGGCACATAGGCTTGCAACACATTTTCCGCGCCCACTAACCCTGTGACGAAGTGACGTATCTTAAACCCCGCCGCGTCAGAATCGGTCAAAATGATAAGTCCCTGCGCCGCGGAAATGCGTTTGAGCAGCTTTTGCAATGCGCCGTCCCTGAACACGCGGAAGCCATCGGTCGTCAAGATCGTGCCATCCACAAGATTTGCCAGCCGCGCGGCGTCATATTTTCCCTCCACCAGAAGGGCCTGTTCCAATTTCAGCATCACGCCCTCCCTGCCAGCGCCAACTCGCACAGGGCCTTCTGCATCAGCAGTTCTGCGTCCAGCTTGCTACTTTTCAGGTCAGTGTCCAACTTTTGCAGGATGTGCAGGCAGCGTTCGAGCTGGCCGCGCTTGAACCGCGAGGCCGTGCGCTCAGTGTTGTTAAGGCGGTAGTTCCAGTTGCCCTTGTAGCCGAAATCTTTTGCCACATCGGCCAGACTGCGGCGGCTGCGGCGGCCCAGCAACACACGGTACAAATCGAGATAGTTTGCGATGAGTGCGCCCGTGATCATGATGGGGTCATTTTGCAGCGCCAGCAGCGTTTTCATTTTTTGCTGGGCCTTGTCGGCCTGGCCGCCGGTCAGCAACTTGACCATGTCAAAGGTATCTGCGTCCAGCGTCACGGTGCCAATCTCGCCCACCATCTGCGGCGTGATAGTGCCGTAGTTTGCCAGCGCAGCCAGTTTTTCCACCTCGTTTTTCAAAAGGAACTGATCGTCGCCGCAGCGGGTCAGCAGGGCGTTTTCTGCCCCCGGCGCAAAGACCGCGCCACTCTCCTTTGCCCAGTCCCGGGCCATAGCCTGCAAGGCCGCACCTGTGGGCTTGTTGATCTGCACGCAGTAGCCGAGCTTTTCACAGCAGCTGATGAGCTTTTGCTCCCGCTTGCCGGGGCGCAGCTTGCCGTAGCTTTCCTCGACGACGCTCGTCATCACAAAGATGGCGTTCTCGGTGTCAGACAGCGTATCGCAAAGCTCCTGCAAATCCTTGTCCGAGTAGGTCGAGGGACGCACCAGCGGCATCAGCACCAGACGCCGCCCGCCGAAAAAGGAGATCGTACCGGCAGCCAGCACGATTTCCTCCACCGCGGGTGTCGGTCCGTCCAACACGGTGGTTTCGGGGTCATCCTGGTTCAGGAATTTCAACGCCTTTTGCGCGGCGTTGTGGACGAGTGCTTCGTCCGATGCGTAAAAATAGTACAGTCCGCAGCCCGCTTTCAGACGCTTATTGAGTTCATTTTCACTGTACAGCAACGGTCTGTGCCTCCTCCCAAAGTATGCTGCGGCCGGGGCGCAGGGTCAAGCCCGGCTCCTCTTCGCCATAGCGCAGTGTGCAGTTTTCGGCTTTGTCCAGCCATTTCGGCGCGGTGCTGGTGTACAAAACGGTGTCCGGCTGCACGGCGTCCGGCCAACTGCCCGGTGCGCAGAGCACATCCACCCGCACAGGCTCCGCCAGCTGGATATTACCCGCACCCACGGCGATATGCCGCCCGCCCGCCTCCAGCACGGCGAGGCTGGCACTTTTATTATGATACAGGTCCAGCGCCAATCCGTCAAGCACCGGGCGTGTTGCAAAGTCGGGCTGTTCCTGTATCGTCACGACCTCGGCGGCGGCGAAGTCCAACTCGGTGGGCTTGGCCCGTAGGTCAACAAGCAGGGCCGGTTCGCCCCGGCTGCGCCCGGCAAGGTAGTTTTTCACGGCGGCCAAGTTGCTCTCCCCTCCACGGAAAAACACCACCGTCTTTCCATTCTGCACGCAGACCACGCAGGGGTTGTTGGCCGCACCCACGAGAGCCAGCTGCACAACGTCCCTTTGCATCCACAGTCCCATGCCCACAGCCAGTACCGCGCAGGCGGCCACTGCGGGCAGGCAGGCCCGCAGCTTTTTAGCATGCCAGTAGGCAGCCGCCAGCATACCCAGCACCGCCAGCACAAACAGCGTGTACCGCTGCGGCAGGCAAACCGACGCGAACGGCAGCGCGGCACAGCGCTCTACCAACCAGAGCAGTAGTTTAAGCCACAGACTTAGCAGCAGCGCGGTCAAGTTCGTAAACGGCAGCAAAAACGGTACAGCGCTGACTGCCAACAACAGGATACCCATTTGCAGCGCGGGCTGCAGCATCCAGACGACCAGTACGTTGCAGACAAGCCCCGCCAGGCTGGCAGCCATGCCGTGGGCTACCAGCACCGGCAATGTGGCAAGGCTGGCAAGCGCGGCACTCTGCACCGGCTCTGCCAGGCGGCAAAGCAGCCTGACTGCGGCGGGCTTGTCCTCCGCTGCCCGCTCCTCGGCGCGGGTCAGCGCGGCGGCTGCCTGTACGCCCAGCACGGCGCAGAAGGACAGCTGAAAGCCGATATCGCAGGGCGCGTAGGCGTTTTGCAGGCCCATCAAGATAGCCGCAAAGCCGGTTGCCGTCAGCAGGTCGAACGGCAACAGCAGGAAGTCCCCCGCCAGCGCCACCGCAAACACCAGCCCTGCTCGCAGCACCGAGACAGGCACCCCGGTCAGCAGCACATAGAACAGCGCCACCGTGCCGCGCAGGATGATGAGCGGCTTGTAAAATTTCCACCTGCGGCCAAAGCTGAACAGCCCGCAGAGCAGCGCCAGGTGCAGCCCCGATACCGCCAGCAGGTGCGACACCCCCGCTGTGCGGAAGGCCTGCTGTACGGCATCGTCCAAGCGGCTTTTGTCTGCCAGCAGCATGGCGGTTTCCATGCCGTCCAGCTGCCGGGGCAGCCAGCGGCGCAGGACAGCGCTCCACCGCTGGCGCAGCCGGTACAGCGCAAAGCGCGGCGCACGGCTTGCCGCAAGGGGCTGGTAGCTGCCCAGGTATTCCGCCTGCAAATAGACGCCCTTGCTGTTGCGGCTCAGGCGGTATTTGTTGTCGGGCAGTTCGGCCAGGGCAAACTGCGCCGTGAACCGCTCCCCTGCATTCTCCCCGGGGAACGACGAACACTGTACCCGAACATTGGCGGGCCTGCCGTCGATCTCAGTCAGCCGCAGCGTGCCGCGCAGTCTGCTCTCGCTGTACGAGGCATCGGCATCTGTCTCAACGACCGCCGTGCAGGTCACAGTCTGCCCGGCCAGCGCCCTGGCGGGCCGCACCCAGACAAGGGAGAACACCAAAAACCACGCCAGGCCAAACACCGCCCCCAGCAGGGGTATCCCATGATCTCTGCGCCTTTTCCTGCATCCTTTAAAAGATGAGGATCGTAAAGATCCTTTCGCTCTCCATACAGATATCGGTCAATCTGGGACAGTTCTGTCAGCCCCCGGTTGCGGATAATGCGTGCAATGACCGGATCGATCTGAAACTTTTTCCCGATTTCCTGAAAATCTGCCCGTTTGGCGGCAACCACCCATTTCTGTTTTTTCAATCGTATCTCACTTCCCATAATATCAGCCCACATGCAGGCATCATCATACCTGCCTGGCTTCGTTGTTTTGCTTCCAGGATCTCTCCCATATCTTCCGGACTTCGTTTTCCCAGCCCGACTTCCACCAACGTTCCTGTCAGGATACGCACCATATTCTGGAGAAATCCATTTCCCCGGTAACGGATCTGCACTTCTGATCCGCTCTGATGGATCGTAATCTCGTGAATCGTCCGAACCGTAGATTTCTTCATTCTTGCATTCCCGCAAAAAGAAGCAAAATCATGGGTTCCAAGAAGCCATCCTGCCGCTGCACGCATTGCAGGAATGTCCAGCGGTTCACGGATCTGTTCCATATATTTTCGCTCAAATACATTGGGAACTTCACTGTTCCAGATGCGGTAAATGTATGTCTT
>ERZ827168.3547-NODE-3547-length-15818-cov-5.045613_pt1 | contig 15818 bp, 14 predicted proteins | sample MGYA00519868_ERZ827168 | MGnify/ENA primary metagenome ERZ827168 (study PRJEB31778, sample SAMEA3449271) | human gut metagenome | biome: human gut; feature: human-associated habitat; material: faeces | place: United Kingdom | collected 2010/2012 ...
GTATAGTCTGCTTACCCATAAGGCTGACAAGCTCCGGGCTGTCGCCGACAAACTGGCTCTGGGCGAGTGTTGCATATACAACGTAATCACCTTCCTTGGAAGCAGAGAATACACCATTAGTTACGTTAGCCGAACTTGTATCTGTAAGTCCCCATGTAACTGCTGAAGGCTTACCGGATGTAGTAAGTGTATACGAATCATTGACATTCATTGTTACAGTCTTGTCCGCAACACCGTCTGTTGTCGTAAAGCCTTCCATCCCCCATACAAAAGGCACAACAGCATAACAGTCATCCGTCGAGTTAGCCTTAAAGAAATTGGAACCGCTTACGTCAGTTGATGAAAGACCGGCTGTAATCTTAGAGATACCTGCATACTTACCTTTAATCATGTTGTATACACTCTTGTCCGGATCAACAAGAGTTGCAGTGTCTGTATTATATGAATTCCATCTGATACCGTACTGCTTAGGAGTACCGTTAGATGAAGCGTTCGTCATAAGGGCATATGAAGAATTGATATCAGGTATTACGCAATACTTCTTACCGTCTGTTGTCGTATTAATTGTAAGGAAGTTACCCTCTGCAGCTGCTGGTGTTCCTTCCTGGAACAATACCTTAGTATTAATCTGATACTCATTCATAAGTCTGTCGACCTTCTGTGCATCAGTATTCTTAAGGTAGTCATCCGTACATGCCTGAATCTTATATACACCTGACTTATTAATAGTAATTGATATTGTCTTATAGTCAACTGTTGATACAACAACATCGGTACCAAGACCATTAGTATTAATAAGTTCAGTTCCGTCATATCTGTAAACAACAACGCGTAAAGCATTGGATTCAGCAACATTGCTGCTTGTAAGGGTAAATGTTGTTCCGGCACTGTATATATTATTATCATTAGTTGCAGCGCCGCTAGTCGATTCCTTAAGAGTTGACTTAAGTGGTACATACACACCCTGTGATGCAGTCTGTGTGGCAGAACCATCTTTTGGAGTAAATGTCACATTAACATTGGCAAAACCGGCAGCCTTTGCTGTTACGTCAGCCTGGAACTTCATGTTAGATGATGTATCAGGGACAACAGATATAAGAGTTGATCTGTCAGTGTCCCATGAGAACTGGTCCTTTGTAACATCACCGCCAACCGTAAGGCCTGATACTTCAGCATTGAATGTGTACTTATTGCCTTCATCACCAATATTGTAGAAACCATTCTTACTGAGTTCCAGATTCGCACATTTAATTGCTACCGATACGGCAAGGACATGCGCAACGCCGATGCCTATCCCCACTACAGCAAGCATCGCAACAAAAATTGCTGCTTTTTTGTACTTATTAAGCATATGCTTTAACTTTCTTACGTTAATCTTGTTCATTATATACCCTCATTTCCGCACTAAAACGCGCAAATATACATAATTTCATTAATACCTTAATATTATACTAACATGCGGAAAATTTCAATATTTTTTCACAAATCTTTCCTTAATCTTTCCTTAAATCATACAAAACGTAAAACAAGCCGGAACAATCATGCAGCATGTGCTCCGGCCTGTTTTGAAATTATATGTTTTAACGAACAGAATCTGTTAATAACAATACACTAAGATTAGTCTCTTACCTTAATGTGTGCTTCACGAAGCTGTTTCTCAGACACTTCGTTAGGTGCGCCTGTCATAAGATCCTGTGCAGTACTGTTCATTGGGAATGCAATAACCTCTCTTATAGATTCTGAATCTGTTAAAAGCATAAGCATTCTATCTAATCCAGGAGCAACACCAGCATGTGGAGGAGCACCAAATTGGAATGCATTAAATAAAGCACCAAATTTTTCTTCAATATGTTCTTTTGAATATCCAACTAAATCAAATGCTTTAATCATAATATCTATATCATGATTTCTAACAGCACCAGAAGAAAGTTCTATACCATTACAAACAATGTCATATTGATATGCTAAAATGTCTAATGGATCTTTAGTGTTTAAAGCTTCTAATCCACCTTGTGGCATTGAGAATGGGTTGTGGCTGAATTGTAATTGATTTCTTTCATCTAATTCATACATTGGAAAATCATTTATCCAACAAAATTCAAAAGTATCTTCATTTATTAAGTTTAATCTTTTTCCAAGTTCTGTTCTTATTTGACCAGCAAGTTCTGTAGCTCTTTTTTCATTATCTGCTATAAAGAATATTGTATCTTCTTTATCTAAGTCAGCCAATTTTAATAAATCTTTCTTTAATTCATCTGGAATAAATTTATCAATAGGTCCTTTAAATGTTAAATCTTCTTGAACTTCTAAATAACCAAGTCCACCCATACCAATACTCATAGCATAAGCTAACATTTTTTCATGGAATCCTTTAGACAAATGACCTTTTACTTTTATAGCTCTTACAGTTCTATCAATAAATGGTTTAAATGTACATTTTTTAAAGAAATCTGATAAATCTATAATAAATAAAGGATTTCTTAAATCTGGTTTATCTGTACCATATTTTAGCATAGATTTTCTATAAGAGATTCTAGGGAATGGGTAATTTGTTACTTTTTTATTTGAAAATTTAGTAAATGTATTATATATAACTGGTTCTATTACAGCAAATACATCTTCTTGAGTTGCATAACTCATTTCTATATCTAATTGATAGAATTCACCAGGAGCTCTATCTGCTCTAGCATCTTCATCTCTGAAACATGGTGCTATTTGAAAATATTTATCGATTCCAGAAACCATAAGTAATTGTTTAAATTGTTGTGGAGCTTGAGGAAGTGCATAAAATTTTCCTGCATGTAATCTACTTGGTACTAAGTAATCTCTTGCACCTTCTGGTGATGAACTTGTAAGTATAGGTGTTTGAACTTCTAAGAATCCTTGCTCAATCATTTGAGTTCTTAAAAATTGTAATACTTGTGCACGTAATATTAAATTATCTTTTAATTTTTGATTTCTTAAATCTAAGAATCTATATTGTAATCTTAAGTCTTCTCTTATTTCTTGATCAGAATTGATTTCAAAAGGAAGATTTTTTGTTCTTTTTCCTAATATTTTTATTGTTTCAATAAATACTTCAACTTCACCAGTTTTTAATTTTAAATTTACTGTTTCAGGGTCTCTTTTTCTAACAGTTCCTTCAACAAAAACACTTGATTCAATTGGAATATGAGATGCAAAGTCAACATCTTCATCTTTTCCAGATGTAACAACTTGTGTAATTCCATACATATCTCTAATATCTAGAAATACTACACCTCCAAGATCACGAATTGTTTCAACAAATCCCGAAATTCTAACTTTTTTTCCGACATCTTCTAATGTGATTTCATTACAAGTATGAGTTCTGTACTCGTTTGCTTTCATTTTAATAACCTCCTAAAATTTAATAAAAAAAACGTCCCTCTGCAAATGCAGGGACGAAAATATTCCGCGGTGCCACCCAGCTTGAAAATTAAAATAATTTTCCACTTTATAAAAATTGCTCCAATGTGTTTCACAAATTATGTTTTTCTAAAAGGGCTTTCAGCCTAGGACCCTAATTCTCTTATTAGTAACCTTTAATTGCTTTCATTGTACAAACGCAAATATATTTAAAAATATGTATAATATTTTATATAGTATACACTAAAAAGTCAATAGATATGTTAAAATTTAGTATTATTTTTTAACATCTTTTTTTTCTTCTGGTATAACGATGTTTTTAGGTTTTTTGTCTTGGGGTTGTGGTCTAGCAACATTTATATCTTCATATACTGGAGAAATATTTAAATTTGATCCATCGCCAGTAACAACTTCTAGATCTTTTTTTTCTTTATCAGACATATTAAACCTCCTTAAAATTATATAATTTAATATTATCATATTATTTTTTTTTATGCAAGTAATCTTAAATAGAATTAAATAATATATGAAGAAAAGTATACAGGAATACATTAATCAGACATTTAAAAATATTGACATATTACATAATTCGTGTGATAATATAAATGTTAAATTTTAGTAAAGTAGGAATATATATGGAAATTGATAAAACAAAATCTGCAATAGAAGCAATTTTATTTGCTGCTGGTAGAATAGTAAAAGAAGATGAGTTAGTATTGAGTTTAGAATTACCAGCAGAAGATATAAAAAATATAATAGAATCAATGAAAATAGATTATGAAAATAGAGGGATTGAAATAATAAAAATAGAAAATGGATATCAGATGTGTTCTAAAAAAGAGTATGCAGAATACATTTATCCAATAATAGATAAAAGGGTAAAACCAAATTTATCAAATGCAGCTTTAGAAACATTAGCAATCATTGCATATAATCCAAAAATAACAAGAGCAGAAATCGAAGCAATAAGAGGCGTTAATGCAGATGCAGCTATATATAAATTATTAGAATTTGGATTAATTGAAGTTGCAGGAAAATTAGATGCTCCAGGACGTCCTACAATATATAAGACAACAGAGGATTTTTTACGTATGTTTGGTTATAGTTCATTAGAAGAATTGCCGGAACTTCCAAGATATAAATTAGATGAAAATAAGCAAATTGTTATAGATGAATTAATAGAAGAAAATGCTAATAAAGAAGAACAAGAAAAAATTACAGAGAAAACAGATAATGAAGAAATTAGCGATGAAAAAAATAAAAATGAAAATCAGGAGGAATAAAAGTGAGTAATAAAGATAAAGGATTTGTAAAAGAAATAACAGATATAGAAGAAGATTTTGCCAGATGGTATACAGATATAGTAATAAAAGCAGGATTAGCTGATTACACAGATACAAAGGGATGTATAGCAATAAGACCATATGGTTATGCAATATGGGAAAATATTCAAAATTATACAGATAAAAAATTTAAAGAAACAGGAGTTAAAAATGCCTATTTTCCTGTTTTAATACCAGAAAATTTATTGCAAAAAGAAAAAGATCATGTTGAAGGATTTGCTCCAGAAGTTGCTTGGGTTACAGAAGCAGGGGGAGAAAAACTAGAAGAAAAATATTGTATAAGACCAACTTCAGAAACGATTATATCAACAATGTATTCAAAGTGGTTAAGTTCATGGAGAGATTTACCTTTTGTTTATAATCAATGGTGTAATGTGTTAAGATGGGAAAAAGAAACAAGACCATTTTTACGTTCTAGAGAATTCTTATGGCAAGAAGGACATACAATACATGAAACAGCAGAAGAAGCAAAGGAAAGAACAATACAGATGTTAAATATATATCAAGATGTTGTAGAAAACTTATTAGCAATTCCAACAGTAAAAGGAATAAAAACAGAATCAGAAAAATTTGCTGGAGCAGAAGCTACATATACAATAGAAACTATGATGCATGATGGAAAAGCATTACAGTCAGCAACTTCACATTATTTTGGACAAAACTTTACAAAACCATTTGAGATAAAATTTCAAAATAGGGAAGGTAAAGAAGAATATGCATATCAAACATCTTGGGGATCTTCAACAAGATTATTAGGTGCATTAATTATGGCACATGGTGATAATAGAGGATTAAAATTACCGCCAAAGGTTGCTCCAATACAAGTTGTTGTAGTACCAGTTGCACAAAATAAAGAAGGAGTTTTAGAAAAAGCTCACGAACTATACAATTCATTAAAATCAATGTTTAGAGCAGAAATAGATGATAGAGATAATGTATCACCAGGATTCAAATTTAATGATTGGGAAATGAAAGGTGTACCTGTTAGAATAGAATTAGGACCAAGAGATATAGAAAATGGAGTTTGTGTATTAGTTAGAAGAGATACAGCGGAAAAGGTAGTTGTAAAATTAAATGAAGTAGAAAAGGTAATCGCAGAAACTCTAGAAAAAATACATAATAATATGTTTGAGGAATGTAAAAAAAGATTAGAAGAAAAAACTACAATTGCCACAACTTTAGATGAATTTATAACAAGTATGAATGAACACCAAGGATTTATAAAGGCAATGTGGTGTGGTGATCCAGCATGTGAAGAAAAAATCAAAGAACTTACTGCCGCAAAATCAAGATGTATGCCATTTGAACAAGAAAAAATTTCAGATAAATGTGTATGTTGTGGTAAACCAGCAGATAAAATGGTTATATGGGGAAGACAATATTAAAAATAAAAAACAAATCCAAATTGTTATACAAAAAGTTTAACAAATTGGATTTATTTATATATTTAGAAAAATTATGTAACTTTGCTAATATAAATACTTTATTTTTCACTTTTTACGTTAACGACACATAAAATATAGCATAATAAATAAGAAAGGGTGAATAAAATGTCAAGTTATGTTATAGAAGGAGGTAAAAAGCTAGAAGGAGAAGTAAGAATATCGGGGTCTAAAAATTCATCTTTACCTATAATTGCAGCGACAATATTAAATGGAGGAGTAAGTAAATTATATAATGTACCTAAAATACATGATACACAAATGATGTTCGAAATATTAAAGGAATTAGGTTGTGAAGTAAAAAAGAGCTCAAATAAAGTAGTTATAGATTCTTCAAAATTAAATAAATATGAAATATCAGAAAATCTTATGAGAGAAATGAGATCTTCTGTTATATTAGCTGGTGCACTAGTAGGTAAAGTACATAAAGCACTGTTTTCTTATCCAGGGGATTGCGATATTTGGTGGATACATCGGACAAACATAAGATAAATGAATGGATTAGGAAATTTGATTTCTTAAATTCAATTTGAATTTAAGAAAAACTCAATATTGGATTTTGTAAATACAGATTACAATTAAAGGAGGAAAATAATCCTCCTTTTTTGATAAATTTAAAAAAAGTGTTACTTTTTCTATAAATTTATCAATATATAAATGTAAGATATCTTAAAATATAAAAAGGAGTTTAGATCTAAATTGAATAATTGTAAAGAAATAAAGCATTATATAAAAAATAATGAACTTGATTTAGAAAAAATAATAAATGAATATTCATCTTATACTGCTACTATTATAGACAATATGGCAAGAAATAGTTTGAAGGATGAGGACAAAGAAGAAATAGTTTCTGAAGTATTTTTTATACTATGGAAGAATAAAAACAAACTAAATATTAATAAATATTTAAGTTCATATATTGCAGGAATAACAAGAAATGTAGTAAAAGAATATTTAAGAAAAGCCAAAATAAACTTTGATATTTCTGATTATGAAAATAGTTTATATAATTATGATAAAATTGACCTTCTTGATGATAATGTAGAAGAAATTAGTAAAATAGAAAAAAAACTAAAAAATATGAAGAAAATTGATAAAACAATATTTTTAGATTTTTATTATTCTTCTAAATCAATAAAAGATATAGCTAAAGAACAAAAGATTTCTGAATTTAGTGTAAAGCAAAGACTATACAGAATTAGGAATAAGATAAGAAAAGAGGGGAAATAGATGGATAACAATAAGATTTTTGAAAAGGTTAAAATGAAAATAGCTATATCTAATGTAAAAGAGGAGGATATAGTTATGAATAAAAGAAAATTAAATATAGGAAAAGGTATAGGAATAGCAGCATGTATTACTCTTTCAATTACAGGAGTTGTATTTGCTACAACACAAATAATTAACAAATTTGGAGCAAATAGTAGTGATGGTATTCAAACTGCCATTGAAAATGGATATTATAGTGATATAAATACAGAATATAAAGAAGCAAATGGAATTAGTACAAGCATAGAATCATTTTTGATAGATAGTGATAATTTTGATATAAATTTTAATATAAAATTTGATGACAGTTATAGTTTACAAGATATGTTAGCGAATGATGGAAAAATAGATATAATGGATTTAAAAGTAGTAAATGAAAAAAATGAGAAAGTTTTTGCAACAAGAGAACTTGAGACTGAAGAAATAATTGCATTACATTTAACAGAACAAGATGCAAGAGATAAATATGATAGTTATAATGGTTCATATAGTGAAACCAGTCAAAAAGTAAATAATAATGAAATTAGATATTATTTAACAGCAACAGGAAATCCAGTAGAATTTCCTGTATCTCAAAAATTGAAAGTAACATTTAATAAAATAAGGAATAGATATTGGGAAAATGGCAAGGAAAAATATAGAATTTATGAAGGTGAATGGAGTTATGAAATAGATGTACCAAGTAAAATGGCACAATCTAATATAGTTCAATACAAATTAGTTTCTATTAGTGATGAAAGTTATAAATTTGATAGTGCTAGAGTTTCAAATACAGCGTTTAAAATTTATTTAAGTAATTGTAATGGTATTGCTCATAATGAAAATACCTGTGTTGAAACATCTGACGGAAGAAAATTTTATTCAGCAGGTAGATCTGATGGTGATGGAATGATAAGTGTTGAAGAAGATGGAATTGTAAGATATTATAATACATTTAATTTAACAAATTATGATGCAACAGATAATTTGAAAGTACATTTATTTAAAGAAAATGGAGATGAGATAATTGTTGACTTGACAAAGGAAAGATAGTTTTATAAAAAATTTCTAGGCAGATAATTGATTGAAAATTATCTGCTTTTATGATATAAAAAAGACAAATTATAATTATATTGGGATGAATTGAGAATTAATTATAATACAAAATGTAAAATGGAGAAATTCATGAAGAAATTGTTAAAATATGTAATAATAGTTATTATTGTAATAGCAATAATGGTGTTAGGTATAAATTTATATGTGAGAATATCAACAAAAAATCAGATTATTAAAGAAAATGAATATTCAAAATTATCGGATATAGATTGTATAATTATTTTAGGAGCTGGAATATGGGGAGATAAGCCAAGTCCTATGTTAGAAGATAGATTATTGGAAGGTATAAAATTATATCAAAATAATGTATCAAATAAAATAATAATGAGTGGAGATCATGGAAGAAAAGAATATGATGAAGTAAATATAATGAAAAAATATGCAATAGAAAAAGAAATACCATCAGAAAATATTTTTATGGATCACGCAGGTTTTTCTACTTATGAAAGTATATATAGAGTAAAAAATATTTTTGAAGCAAAGAAAGTTGTAATAGTAACGCAAAAATACCATTTATATAGAGCTTTATATATTGCAAATCAATTGGGATTAGAAGCATACGGAGTTGGAGCAGATCCTAGACGATATGTAGGAACAACATATAGAGAAATAAGGGAAATATTAGCAAGAGATAAAGATTTTTTTAAATGCATATTTAAGCCAGAGCCTACTTATTTAGGAGATACAATTCCCGTAAATGGAAATGGAGATATTACAAATGATGATAAAAAAGATATTTAAAAAATATGGAGCTAATATGAAAAAGAGTGTAATAATATTTCTTATAGTTTTTATTATAATTATTGTTGTAGTAACATTATTATATAATTTTAGAATTATACCATATAAACAATATTCTAATAGTGATTTCAATATTGAGACATATATTAGCAATGTAGATAAAGATAATGATGGTATAGATGATCAGACAGATATATTAAATAATGTAAGAGAATATATAAAAACAAAGCCAAAATATAAAAGCAAATATTATGGAACAGGTTATCCTGATGATGAATATGGGGTTTGCACAGATGTTGTAGCAAATGGATTAAAAGGTGCTGGATATGATTTAATGGAATTAGTAAACGAGGATATTACAAGTCATAAAGAAAAATACAATATTGAAACTATAGACAAAAATATAGACTTTAGGAGAGTAAGAAATTTAGATATATATTTTAAGAACAATAATACTTCATTAACAAATGATTTATCTAAAATCGAAGAATGGCAAGGTGGAGATATAATTGTATTTAAAGACCATATAGGAATAATATCAGACAAGAGAAACCGAAAGGGAATTCCTTTTCTAATACACCACGCAAATCCAATGCAAATAAACTGTGAGGAAGATGTATTAGAGTTATATGGACAAGAATATATTATAGGACATTATAGAATTAGTTAAAGCACAACAAGAAATTATAAAATCATAGTAAAAAATCACAATTTTTAGAGCAGGTAGTTAGTTGATAATTATCTGCTTTTGTGATAGGATGAGTAAAAATAAAATAGTAATTTGTAGTTTTCAGAATAATAATTTGTTAAATGTAAAAAGGAAATAATTATGAAAAGAAAAAGATTAGTAAGAATTGAGATGTTCTTAAGTATTTTAATTGTAATAGGAATATTTTTCTTGATTTTTAATGTATATTTTATATTAAAAGGTTTTGGGAAAGATGTTTTATATGTAAATGACAAAAATAGGCAAAGTATAAAGAATATAATAGAAAAAAGTGAGCATTATGATAGTTCGGAAGATTTTTATAATATAAGGAAAATTCAGTTTTTTCTAGCATTTAATGATTTGGAATTTACTTTATATTATAAAGACGGAACAGTAAAAAAAATATATGATGATAGTTTAACTGATTTAGAAAAATATATAGAAGAAAACGGATATAACAAAGACAAATTTCTTGTTATGTTAGGAATTGGAATGCTTATTATTTGTATAGGATTAAATGAAATAAGAAAAAGAGTATCAAATCAAATTGATTTGATTGATAAACAAGAAAATTAAATAGATTTATATAAATTAAAATTTATTAGGGATTAGTTTTTAAATAACTAATCTTTTTTTAGTGAAAATCTATTGACAAAATAAGATTACAAGTGTAAACTCTTTATAAGATTACTTTCGTAATCTTATAAAGGAGTGATATATATGCAAGAAAAATATAATATAACAGATGCCGAATTAGAAATTATGCAAGTACTATGGAAAAAGAAACAATGCAATTTAACGACTATAATCGAAGAATTAAGTAATAATGAAGAAAAGAATAAAAATACAATAAAAACACTAATACATAGATTAGTTCAAAAAGGTGCAATAGAATCAAGAAAAGTTAATACAAAAGAAGTAGTTTATATTCCTAAAATAAATGAAAAAAAGTTTTTATCAAAAGAAAGCAATAGTTTTTTAAAGAAATTTTTTAATGGAAGTACAGAAAGATTATTATTAAATTTTGTTGAAAATAAAAAGGTATCAAAAGATGAGTTAAAAAGACTTATAGATGTTTTGGAACAAGACGAAGATTAGGGAAAGGAAGAAATAGTATGTTAAATTTTGTTTTGAATTTTATAAGTCCTATGTTTTATAAAATATTATATATGAGCATTATAGGAATATTTGTAGGATTATTTATTTTAATTTTAAGAAAAATTTTAGATAAAAGAATTTCTCCTAAATGGAAATGTTTTATATGGCTATTGTTAATGTTTTCTTTAATAGTGCCAGTTAAATTTAACTTTGAAAATAATTATGCAAATACAAAAATAATAAGTATATCTGGTTTAGTAGAACCAATACAAAATATATCAAACAATACTAAATTAAATAAAAGTGCAGAATTAGAAAAAGAATATAAAGAACAAGAGAAAACAGCAGAAGAAGTTTTAACAGAAAGAAAAAATAATGAAACAGATAATATTAAATTTAAAGATTTAATATTAAATATAATAATTCCTATTTTATGGTTTATAGGAATTGCTTTAAATTTTCTATTGATAATATCAGGAAATAATAATATAAAGAAGAATATAAAGGATAAAGTATTTAATGACGAAATATTAGACAGTTTAATTGAAGAATGTAAGAATGTGATAGGAGTAAAGTCCAAAGTAGAAGTTATATTGCAAGATTTTAAACAAACACCATCTATAATAGGAATATTTAAACCTAAAATTTTAATAACAAAAGAATTTTTATTACAAGATTATACAACAAAAAAATATATTATAATGCATGAGTTATCTCATTATAAGAGAAAAGATCCAATATTTAACTACATTTTGCTTCTAATAACAATAATACATTGGTTTAATCCTTTTGTATGGCTATTTTTCAAGAAAATAAGACAAGACATTGAACTAGCAACTGATGAAATGGTATTAGATAAATTAAAAAATGAAGAGAAAAAAGAATATGGTATGACGCTAATAAATTCTTTGAAAATATATCAAGAGGAAAAATATACTGCAAAATTATTATGTGTTACAGATGATAGCAAAAATATGGAAAGAAGGATAAAAATGGTAAAATTATCAGAAAAATTTAAAAAGAATAAATCACTAATAGCAATTATATCTATAATTATAATAATAGTTGGAATATTATTGTTTTTTACACAAAATACTAATTCTAAAATAATAGATGAAGAACAAAATTCTACTCAAAATATTAAAGAAACATCAAAAAAATATGAATATAAAACATTTAAGCCATCTTTTAAAAAGACAAGTGAAAGTACTTATGATGATTATGATTTTACACAAGATATGACATATAAAGATAACATATACTATAAAAAAATTAATAATTATGAAGAATACAGCGAAGTTAAATCAAGATGGGATAACATTTTAAATATGAATAAAGAAGATTTTGGAAATAACTTCATGGTTATTACTGCTATTGAAAATACAAGTATGGTAGGATTGACGATTGATAAAATTGATACAGATGACAAAGGCTTATATATTAGTTTGATTCATTATGAAGATGGAGTAAATTTTGATGAAAATGAAACATGTATATCAATTAAAATTTCAAGAGATTTAGAAAAAGAGAATATATATGTTACAAGAAATTTAAGAGATAATGAAAAAGATATGAGTGAGGAAATGCAACTTGCAGAAAAAGATTTTTATATTGAAAATTTGCCATCATTTCAATATAAAGATGAAAACTATAGAAATGCTGAAAAATCTTCTAATAGTTTCATAAAGTTAATACCACCAGATTGGAAAGATATGATTTCAAGAAACTTTACAATAACAAAAGATATGCCAGAAATTGACTTATCAAACTGGAACGATTTAGGAAATAATTTTTATAGTATAGCTATTACTGATTATAGCGAATATTTAAAACTAATGAACAATTACAATGCTCCAAAATTGACTTGGTTTGATTTTAAATATGTATATGCTATAATAGTTGTTAGAGCAAGTGCGGATAATACAATAGATATAAAAGATATTGAAAATGAAGACGGAAAATCTTATTTAAACATATCTATAGGTGGATGGCTTGATGTTTCAGAAGAATTTAAATATCCAGCAGTATGTATTGCAGTACCAAATTATAGAAGTTTAGAAAGTAACTTTTTAAATGTAAGAATAAAATAAGTTTTAGAAAGGTTAAGGAGTAATGGAAGTAAAGAATAAAAATAATATAAGAGTGATATTATATATTCTATTATTATTAGTAGTATTTAGTATTATATTTTTTATATTTAAAAATGAAATATCAAATGAAAAGCTAGAAAAAAATAATGTAGGTTTAGTTGATGAAAATACTATACTTCCTACTCCAGATAGAATAATATATAAAAATATAAATAACGAATACATAATTATAAATTCAGGTACAAGTGCATATACCCAAATATATTCTGAATTATATAATAGGATTACAAATACTATTGAAGGAAAAGTATATTCAGAAGATGAAATAAGTCAAATGCAAAATAAAGGTACTTTTATAGAATTTGATTATAATAGCAAAAGCAAAAATTATGTATTTATACTAGAAGAAAAAGAAATAGGTATTATAAAACGCTTTTCAGATGGTGGACAAGTAATACAAACTTCACTATCAAATAAAGATAAATTGATTAAAAAAATAGAAAATTTAACAAAAGATATTTCTACAAAATATGATTTCAATACAGAATATAATTATAATTCAGAAAATAAATTGTCAAAAGTTGCGAATGATTTAAAATTATCACAAACTAAGGTAGCAGGTGTATATCAACAAGTTATAGAATATGATGAAAATGAGTATAATGCAATATTGAAAAAATTAAATTTTAAAACAAGTCATGAAATGCCCAAAGTAGATTTTAATAAGCAAAGTGTCATTGTAACAGTATCAAGATATGAAATCAAAGATATACAAAAAAATATTGGAAATATAAAATATGAATTAGGAAAATTTCTTGATGAATATAGTGTCAATATTTTTATAGTAAGTAAAGTAGTTAATTCAAAATGTATATATTTTAATACTAATGTAGATGAGCTAAATGTAAGTAAAATTTCTATAAATGATAACAAAAACGGTGTTGAATATTATGTTCAAAATGGTAAATATTATGCAAATATAAATAATACAAAAACAGAAATAATATCAATAGAAATTGCATCAGATATAGCGGAAGAAGAAACTAAAAAAGCAAAATATCAATATCAAAGTTGGAAATCTGAATTTTATCGTGGAGAAAGCATAGATAACTCAATTTCAGGAGAGTTAATTTTAGGACTAGATGACATTAGTAGACTTTATCATTGGAGAGCAGAGTGGCAGAACGAAGAATACGAAGGAAAAACAATGTGGAAAATAAGGTTATTTGATAAAAATGATCCATTAACAAGTTTATATATCTATGTTGATGCTATAAATGGAGAGATTATAGGAGCAGGAGCTTCTAGTGATTAATAGAAAGAAAGGGATAGAAGATGGCAATATTATATGTAGTAATTGCATTTATATGTTTAATAGTCCCATTGATTTTAACACTACTAAACATAATAAATCTATTTAAGAAAAAGAAGATAAAGGAAAATTTAATTGATATTTTGACATTTTCATTAGGTATTATTTTAACTATATTATTGTATTTTATTTGCGGATTTGAAGATTATAATGTAGCGTTAAGACTAGGTGGAGGAGAAATAGATGTTCATAGTCCTATAGCCTCTTGGAGCTATCCAACAGTTTTAGCAATATTTTTATTAGGAATTATATCTTATAGCTTAATAAGAATAAAAAAATTAAAATTACCGCCATTAGTTATTGTAGGAGCGATGTCAGGAATTTTTATATGTTCAATATATATGATAATTTTTATAATACAATTAAGCAAGAATATGCTAGAATTAGCAATTTTTGGGATACCATATTTAATAATATTTCCTATTAACTATATTTTATGTAGTATAAGAGCTGAAATAGAAATTATGAAAAAATATAAAGAACAAAATATAAAGTCAAAAGAATATAACAACAAGTTATTAAACAGATGTAATAAATTACTTTGTGATATAGATAATTGGCCTATAATTGCAATTATCTTTTCAATACCACTTATAGCCATTCTTGTATGTATATTAGTGTTGTTTGGTCAAAGACCAGATGAAGCAATAAAAGCATTTTTAGAAACAAGTGATTGGACATTATCAACAAAAGTATCTCCACCATCAATTACTTATGATGGACATTATTTGTGTACTGTTTCTTTAAGAGGACATAAAAGCATTGTCAAACCTATAAGAATGGGAATAAGGAGAGGAGAGAAAATTGTAGTTAATAGACAATTATGTGTTGCAAATGCGTTTGAAGATTTAATACAAGAGAGAATACCTAAATTTCATCATTTTGTAAGATATATATATGATAAATATGGCTATCCGCTATCTAAACATATAAATACTGCATTTCAAGCAGATATTACATATATATTAATGAAACCTTTGGAATGGATTTTTTTATTAGTTTTATATATATTCGATGAAAAGCCAGAAAATAGAATTGCAACACAATATATTGGAAAAAATCATATAAAATAATTGATATAGTTAATACCATAAAGCTAGGAAGATATTAGAGAATTTTAGTATCTTTTTATGTTTTTTTACAAAAAGTATGGTATAATCATCTCGAATAATAGTAATTTGTCGTGATAATAAGAGATAAGAATAAAGGCAGCTTAATGCTGTCTTTTAATTATAACTTTCTATATATAAAGCTTTTGCGATATAAGGAGTT
>ERZ827168.3549-NODE-3549-length-15811-cov-3.717885_pt1 | contig 15811 bp, 19 predicted proteins | sample MGYA00519868_ERZ827168 | MGnify/ENA primary metagenome ERZ827168 (study PRJEB31778, sample SAMEA3449271) | human gut metagenome | biome: human gut; feature: human-associated habitat; material: faeces | place: United Kingdom | collected 2010/2012 ...
ACAGCAGGATGACCAACACGGCCCCCACAAAGCCCAGCTCCTCACAGACCACGGAGAAGATGAAGTCGTTGTTGCTCTCGGGCAGCCAGAGCTGTTTTTCAATGCTGTTGCCAAGGCCGAGGCCGGTCACGCCGCCGGGCAGCCCGGAGCCTGCAAGATGGCCGCCTTTGCCCGCAAGATCATCCACAGCCTGGAACGCCAGCGCGAGAGCCTGGAACAGGCCGCCGAGCTCCTGCCCCTGGTCTGTGACGCCCAGGCCTATGCCGCCGCTGCCCAGACCTACGCCCAGAACAAAAAAGACAAGGACGGTCTGCCCGAAGACGGTTTCCGCCAGACCATGCAGGCCCAGCGCCAGTCGCTGGAAGCCGCCGCGCAGGATTGCACCACGCCCTGCCTGGGCGATCTGTTCACTGCCCGTCATCGTAACCTGGCCACGGCGGAAGAGATCTACATCCGCATGCAGCGTCAGGCCCTGAGCGGCCTTTCTTCGGTGACGCAGGCCGAAGCCCTGGCCGACAGCCTCTTCCCCTGGCTGGCCGATACCCTGGAAGGCATCGTCGGCAATGAGCTCCACGCCGGTCTCAAGGACACGGCGGCCGCCCGACTGGACGGCATCCGCCAGCTGCTGGCCGATATGGAAGCTGAAGAGCAGGAATAAAAGGATGAGGGGGAAGGGGGCCCCTTTTTGAAAAAAGGTCTCCCCTTCCCCCTCAAACTCCCCCATCCCTGCCAAAAACTTTTGACCGGATCACCGGCAAGGCCTCGTGTCGCGCAGGCTGTGCGCGACTCACCGTCCCCCGGCATGATGCGGGAGAAAGACAAGGTCCGGCATGAAGGCAAAGAATGGGGGCGCCCCGGAAAGAGATGCATCGCCTTGCCGCCCCGCATGGGATGCCCTACGCGACACGGCCGGACAGTTTGGACGGCCCCCTTCCGGCGCACCATACGATATGTTGCCGGCCATCGTTTTTTTGGACCGCCTGCGCAACAGGGCCAGTCCCCACACAAGGGAGACTGGCCCTGTTTTTTTATCTGTCCGTCAGATGCGGTACCGGACGTGCCGCAGTGACGGATAAGCACGGTCTACGGCTTGGGATACTGGCGGATATGCGAGAAGATGCTGCCGTCCCGTTCCAGTCCCTGCTGGGCGGCCTTGGCATACCAGAGGGCGGACTCCGTGGCATCCTGCGGCACGCCGAAGCCCACTTCATAGCAGGCGCCCAGGAAGCGCTGGGCCTGGCCATTGCCCTGTTCGGCGGCACGCTTGGCCCAGTCGAAGCTCTGTTCGGGGTCCTTGGTCACCAGTTCACCGTCGGCGCAGATCAGCGCCATGTTGAACTGGGCCTCGGCATAACCGCTCTGGGCCGCACGCTGCATCCACTGCAGATAGCCATTGGTGTCGCGCGGCACGCCCGCACCGGAACGCAGCATATAGGCCACCAGGGTCTGGGCTTCGGCATCGTTCTGTTCCGCCGCCAGCATATACCATTTGAAAGCCGTTGCCAGATCCTGCGGGACGCCCAGGCCGTTCTCGTAGCAGCGGCCCAGCAGCACCTGCGAGCGGGCATCGCCGTCCGAGGCCAGGGGCTGCAGCAGGCGCAGCGTTTTTTTGTACTGGCCGATATTGTAGGCCGTCCAGGCTTCCTGCCAGGTCTTGTCCGCCTTGCTGTCCGCGGCCACGGCAGGGATGGCGCTCACCAGGGCAAGGCCCAGCAGGCCTGTCGCGAGTATCTTGTTCATGATCTCTCCTTGCGTGTCGTTTCCTCTTCCGGCATCAGGCCGGGGACACGCGTGCAGGCCACCATACGCCGCCCCGGGGCGGGACACAAGCATCCTGTCCGCGCGTCCCCCGGCCCTTGACGACTGGCCCGGCAAGATGCATTTTTGTCATGATGCAAAAAGGATTCTGTCCCCTTATCATCATCCGGGGTGCCGGAGACATGGGCACCGGTGTGGCCCTGGAACTGTGGCACGCGGGCCTGCACAGGCTCGTGCTGCTGGAGTGCGCCCGGCCGCGTGCCATCCGCCGTCTGGTGGTCTTTTCCGAGGCGGTCTTCGAAGGCAAGGCCCGGGTGGAAGGACTCGAAGCCCGTCTGTGCCCCGATGCGGCCGCCTGCCGTGCCCTCTGGCAGACCGGAGAGGCCCTGCCCCTGCTGGTGGACGAAGATGGCGCGAGCCTGCGCGAGCTCTGTCCGCAGGTCTTCGTGGACGCCACCATGAGCAAGAAGGCCCGCGGCCTTTCCCCGGACATGGCGGATCTGGTCATCGCCCTTGGCCCGGGCATCGAAGCCGGGCGGGACGTCCACTGCGTCATCGAAAGCTTCGGCCCGGACATGGGCCGCTGCCTCCGGCAGGGACAGGCCCTGGCCAATACCGGCATCCCCTGCGAGCATGGCCGCTCCGAACAGCGCGTGGGCCGTGCCCCGTGTGCCGGTGTCTTCGCAAGCCCCCTGCCTCTGGGCAGCCATGTCCTTCAGGGCCAGGAAGTGGGCCGGGTGGACGGTGTTCCCGTCCCGGCTCCCCTGTCCGGCCGTTTGCGCGGCCTGTTGCGCTCCGGTCTTCCGGTGCGTGCAGGGGCCAAGGTGTGCGACATCGAGCCGCTGGACCACGTGCCCCTGGACAAAGTTTCCTCACGCGCTCGCTGCCTGGGCAGGGGCGTGCTGCGGGCCATAGCCGCCCGCTATAACCTTCCTACCTGATACAGGAGTATCATGTCCCCCTTCAATCCCGATCCCCAGAACAGATACCCCTCTCCCCGGAGCGACAGCGGTCAGTCCCGCGATGACGAACGCGTCATCGAGGCCGAGATCATCCACGACGGCTGTGACGACGGCAGAGGCCAGGGGCCTTACGGCCGCTCCTGTCGGGGCGGTTACGGCCAGGAACAGTTCCGCGGCAGCCGCAGCCCCTGGAACGGCGGTCTCCATTTCCAGACCATCTGGACCTCGGGCAGCAGCCGGCAGGCCGGTCTGGCGCCCGGCATCACCCTGGCCCTGATCATCATCGCCGGGATCCAGTTCGGTCTGCTGGCCAGTATCGGCTTCATGGTCTTCCATGCCATCGGCTCTGTCCTCAACTCCATGCGCGAGATGCGCTCCATGCTGGCGGGCAATCCCCCCAACCCGTGGCCCGGCCGCATCCTCAGCTGGACCATCAGCTTTTTGCTGGTAGGCTGGCTCTCCGGTGGCTTCCAGTGATGCCACATGGCATGTCTATCTGTTGCGCTGCGCCGATGACACCCTGTACTGCGGCGTGACCACCGACCTTGACCGGCGTCTGGCCCAGCACAACGGCCGCCTGGCCGGCGGGGCCCGCTATACGCGCCCGCGCAGGCCCGTGGCCCTGCTGCTCTCCCGGGCCTGTACGTCCCGGCAGGAGGCCCTGCGCCTGGAATATCATATCAAACGACTGCCCCGCTCCCGCAAGGAACAGGCCCTGAAAGAGTTTCCCCAATGCTGCCCCTGGATACTGTCCTGACGTTTTTCGTGACTGCCCTCATGCTGGCCCTTGCCCCGGGACCGGACATCATCTTCGTCCTCACCCAGTCCGCCCTTTACGGCATGCGGGCCGGTGTGGCCACCACCCTGGGGCTCATCTCCGGCCTGTGCTTCCATACAACAATAGTAGCCGTGGGCGTGGCGGGCATCTTCATGACCTCGCCGCTGGCCTTCACCCTGCTGACCGTCGTCGGGGCGGCCTACCTGCTCTACCTGGCCTGGCTCTCCTTCCGGGCCGGGGCCAGCATGGCCCATCTGCAGGAAAGCCGGTTCCTGGGCTACTGGGGCCTGTACCGCCGCGGGGTCATCATGAACATCACCAACCCCAAGGTGACGCTCTTCTTCCTGGCCTTCCTGCCGCAGTTCTGCGCGCCGGAACGCGGCAGCGTGGCCCTGCAGGTCATGGAACTGGGCCTGCTCTTCATGCTGGCGGCCTTCCTCGTCTTCACGGCCGTCTCGGCCCTGGGCGGCCGCCTGGCCCACTGGTTCAACAGCTCGCCGCGCGGCCAGATGCTCATGCACCGCGTGGCCGGTCTGGTCTTCGTGGCCCTGGCCGTGATGCTGATCTTTTCCTGCGTGGCCTGAGCCGCGCAAAGGCCTGTGACGCCGCCCCTTCCGGGCTTGACACAGGCTTGAGCGCCGAGTAAGAAGGCCGCATTGAGGTGACCATGCAGAACTATCGTATCCCGCTCAGTGAGATTTCCCCTTCCGGCAAGGACATGACGCTGGACGATCCCGCCATCTGGCAGGGACCGCTGGCCGAGTTCCAGATGGACTGCCGCATCATCGATCCCCTGAAGGCCGAGCTCGGCATCATGCCCCTGGAAGGCGGCTATCTGGTGCGCGGGAGCATCACCGGTACCGTGGTGCTGCCCTGCAACCGTTGCGCCGAAGACGTGACCGTGACCGTGGATTCGCATTTCGAAAATTTTGAGGAGACCGCCGCCGAACCCGAAGACGAAGAGGCCGCGACCACCGGTGAAGACCTGCTGGAAAGTCGCGTCGTCGTGGAGAATGGCGTGTCGTATCTCGATCTGGGCGCCATCTGCTGGGAAGAATTCGTCCTGGCCCTGCCGGTCAATCCCCTGTGCCGCCCTGACTGCAAAGGCCTGTGCCCCCAGTGCGGCGCCAACCTCAATGACGGTCCCTGCCAGTGCGCTCCGGAAGAGGGCGACCCGCGCATGGCCGTCCTGCGCGGGCTGAAATTGCGCAAAAACTAGACATCAAAATTTTTTTCTGCTAGGCTCTTGCCTCTTGAGCTTGGCCCATAGGGTCACTCACGCCCAAAAAGCATATCATTTCCGATCTCTCGGAGAAGGAGAACATCATGGCTGTCCAGCAAAACAAAAAGTCCCGTTCCCGCAAGGGCATGCGTCGTTCCCACGACCGCGTGGCCACCCCCACCGTCATCTACTGCTCCTGCGGCGAGCCCACCGTGCCCCATAGCGTGTGCCCCAACTGCGGCGCTTACAAGGGCCGTCAGGTGATCGCCAAGACCGAAGCTGAGTAATGAACGCGCGCCCCATCATAGCCGTTGATGCCATGGGAGGGGACTTTGGCCCCTCCGTGGTTGTTCCTGGTGCCATCGACGCCGCCAGGCTTCATGACTTGCACGTCCTCCTTGTGGGGGATACCCCCAAGGTGGAAGCGGAACTCGCCAAGCTCGACCTTGCCAACGTGCATTTCGACATCGTCCAGGCTGATGATGTGGTGCACATGAATGAAAAGCCTTCGGACATCCTTCGCCGCAAGAAAAACGCTTCTATCCAGGTGGCCTGCCGTCTCGTCAAGGACGGCAAGGCCGATGCCGTGGTCAGCGCCGGTCATTCCGGCGCCACGGTCGCGTGCGGCATGTTCATCATGGGTCGGCTGCCGGGCGTCGAACGCCCGGCGCTGGCTGCCCTGCTGCCCACGGAAAAGAATCCCGTGGTCGTGCTGGACGCCGGCGCCAACGTGGACTGCCGGCCCTATCATCTTTTCCAGTTCGGCCTCATGGGCGACGCCTTCGCGCGTGACCTGCTGGGCTATGCGGCCCCGCGTGTCAGCCTGCTGAGCATCGGCGAAGAGGAAGGCAAGGGCAACAGCCAGGTCAAGGAAGCCTACGAACTGCTCAAACTCGCCCAGAATCTCAACTTCGTGGGCAATGCCGAAGGCCGCGACATCTTTACGGGCGATATCGATGTCGTGGTCTGCGACGGTTTTGTGGGCAACGTGGTGGTCAAGATGAGCGAAGGCCTGGCCTCGGCCCTGGTCCGCATGCTCAAGCGCCTGTTCACCTCCGGTTTCCTGCCCGCCCTGGGCGGCATGCTGGCCAAGGGCGCCTTCAAAAAATTCGCCACCACCATCGACTACGCCGAATACGGCGGCGCCCCCCTTCTGGGCCTGCAGGGCCTGGCCATCGTCTGCCACGGCCGTTCCAGCGCCCGCGCCATGCAGAACGCCATCAAGATGGCCGGTACCTTCGTACGCAAGGGCACCAACGACCGTCTTGCCGAAACCATCCTGGCCAACGAGGAACTCACCCGCTTCTCACGCGCCATTTAAGCCACGGGTATTTCTATGAAGCCAAACTGCTATCTGCACGCCCTCAGCAGCTACGTTCCCGCCGAGGTCCTGACCAACGATGATCTGAGCAAACTGGTGGAGACCAACGACGAGTGGATCACCACCCGTACCGGCATCAAGCGTCGTCACCGCCTGCCTCAGGAAGAGAATGCCTCCGACCTCGGGACCCATGCCGCCCGCAAGGCTCTGGAAGATGCCGGTCTCGATGCTGCCAAGCTGACCCACATCCTCACGGCCACCTGTACGCCGGACCATCTCAGCCCCTCGCTTTCCTGCATCATCGGCGGCAACATCGGTGCCGGCCCGGCCATGTCCTTCGACTTCGGCTCCGCCTGCTCCGGCTTCCTGTACGGCCTGCATCTGGCGGACGCCCTGCTCTGCCAGGATCCGGCTTCCCAGATCCTTTTCGTCTGCACCGAGGCCCTTACCCGCCGCGTCAACTGGAGCGACCGCAGCACCTGCGTGCTCTTCGGTGACGGCGCCGGTGCCTGCATCCTGAACAGCGATCCCGAGAACGCCCTGGCCCGCGTGCAGGACAGCATCTGCAAGAGCGACGGCAGCCTGCACGACCTCATCATCGTGGGCGGCGGCACCAGCTGCCAGTACAAGCCCGGCGATCCCGTGGGCGACGACTTTTTCATCTCCATGCAGGGCCGTGAAGTCTACAAGCATGCCGTGCGCCAGATGTCCGGCATCTGCCAGGAACTGCTGGAGCGCAACGGCCTCACGGCCGCTGACGTCGATCTTTTCGTGCCCCACCAGGCCAACATGCGCATCATCGAGGCCGTGGGCAGCCGCCTGAAGATCGGTCTGGATCACGTGTTCACCAACGTGGCCGAATACGGCAACACCTCTTCCGCCTCCGTGCCGCTGGCCCTGGTGGAAGCCATGGCCCAGGGCCGCATCAAGGCCGGGGACCGTGTGCTGGTGACCGCCTTCGGCAGCGGCCTGACCTGGGGCGCGGCCCTGCTGCAGTTCTAGGCTGCCGCGGCGTTGAACTCGGCCCTTTTCTGCTATATCATAAAATCCATTGAGGCAGCATCATGAGCAATCTTGATTCCACCACTCCTACCGCGCTGGTTACCGGCGGTTCCCGCGGCATCGGTCGCGCCGTTGCCCTGACCCTGGCCCGTGACGGCTATCAGGTCATCCTCACCTACGTGAGCCGTCCCGAAGAAGCCGACAAGACCGTGGCGGAGATCGAGGCTGCCGGCGGCCGTGCCCTGGCCCTGCCCCTCAACGTGGGCGACGGCGAAGCCGTGGCTGCCTTTTTTGCCGAACATATCAAAGGCAAGGTCAATCTGGCCGTGCTGGTCAACAATGCCGGCATCACCAAGGACGGCTTCCTGGTCCGCATGAAGGACGATGACTTCGACCGCGTCATCACCATCAACCTGCGCGGTGCCTTCATCTGCACCCGCGAAGCCGCCAAAATCATGACCAAGGCCCGTCACGGCCGCATCGTGAACATCTCTTCCGTCGTGGGCCAGATGGGCAACGCCGGACAGGCCAACTACAGCGCCGCCAAGGCCGGCCTGCTGGGTCTGACCAAGTCCTGCGCCAAGGAACTGGCCGCGCGCCAGATCACGGTCAATGCCGTGGCCCCCGGATTTATCGAAACCGACATGACCGCCGCCCTGAGCGACGATGTGCGCGCCTCCTATGAAGCCGCCATCCCGCTGAAACGCATGGGCACCGCCCAGGAGATCGCCGATGCCGTGGCCTTCCTGGCTTCGGACAAGGCTGCCTACATCACCGGCCAGGTGCTGGCCGTCAACGGCGGCATGTACTGCTAAAAACTGCGGCCGCGCACGCTGCCGCTCCCGCTACCGGAAAACACAAAGCGAGTTGGAGGATAACCATGTCTGAAGTTGCAGCCAAAGTGACCAAAATCATCGTGGACCAGCTGGGTGTGAGCGCTGAAGAAGTGAAGCCCGAAGCTTCCTTCGTGGAAGACCTGGGCGCTGACTCCCTGGACCTGACCGAACTGATCATGGCCATGGAAGAAGAATTCGACATCGAAATCGCCGATGACGACGCCCAGAAGATCCTGAAGGTGCAGGACGCCATCAGCTACATCGAAAGCAAGCAGGGCTAAGTTTTTCCCTGTCTGCCGGAAAATTGGAACGCACCGGGCTTGCCCGGTGCGTTTTTCCCCTTCCGGCCTCAACACGAGTATTTTTTCCAGGCACAAGCCCCCGCCTGTCCAAGGAGTATCCATGAGTCGTCCGCGCGTTGTCATCACTGGTCTTTCCGCCATCACCCCTCTGGGCAATGACCTTGAAACTACCTGGAAGCGCCTGCTTGCCGGCGAATCCGGTATCGGCCCCATCACCCTTTTCGATGCCACCGACTATGACTCGCGCGTTGCCGGCGAAGTGAAAGACTTCGTTGCCGAAGATTTCATCCCGGCCAAACAGGCCCGCCGCATGGACCGCTTCACCCAGTTCGCCGTGGTGGCCGCCCAGCAGCTCCTCAAAGACTCCGGCCTGGTCATCAATGACGACAACGCCTACGACGTGGGCGTCATCCTGGGCATCGGCCTGGGTGGCCTGAAGACCATCGAGACCTACCACGCCAAGCTGCTGCAGGGTGGTCCCGGCAAGGTTTCTCCCTTCCTGATCCCCATGCTCATCTCCAACATGGGCCCCGGCCAGATCGCCATCTTCACCGGCGCCAAAGGCCCCAACATCGTGACCACCACCGCCTGTGCCTCCGCCATCCACGGCATCGGCACCGCCTTCAGCGAGATCCTGCTGGGCCGCATCAGCACGGCCATCACCGGCGGTGTGGAAGCCACGGTGACGCCTCTGGGCGTGGCCGGCTTCACGGCCCTGAAGGCCCTTTCCAGCCATTACAATGACGAGCCTGCCAAGGCCTCCCGTCCCTTCGACGGCAACCGCGACGGCTTCGTCATCGGTGAAGGCGCCGGCCTGCTGCAGCTGGAAGAACTGGAACACGCCAAGGCCCGCGGCGCCAAGATCTACGCCGAAGTGGTGGGCTACGGCGCCTCCGACGACGCTTTCCACATGACCGCTCCCGCCGATTCCGGCGAAGGCATGGCCCGCGCCATGCAGAACGCCCTGCGCGACGCCGGTCTGGCCCCCGAGGCCATCGGGCACATCAATGCCCACGCCACCTCCACCCAGCTCAACGACAAGACCGAGACCAAGGGCATCAAACTGGTGTTCGGCGAGCACGCTTCCAAGATCAAGATCTCTGCCACCAAGTCCATGACCGGTCACCTGCTGGGTGCCGCGGGCGGTGTGGAGAGCGTGTTCACCGCCATGGCCCTGCATACCGGCTGGCTGCCCGGCACCATCAATCTGGAAAATCCCGATCCCAACTGCGATCTGGATTACATGGCCGGCGGTTCCGCCCATATCCCCTGTGAATACGCCATGTGCAATTCCTTCGGTTTCGGCGGCACCAATGCCAGCCTGATCCTGAAGAAGTGGAACGACTAGCCCCAAAGGGAGAGCGGTAGAATGGATGAAATCTTGCTTCAGGACCCGGAACTGGCCCAGGCCATCATCCTGGAATCCCAGCGCCAGGTCACCAAACTGGAACTGATCGCTTCGGAAAACTTTGTTTCCCCGGCCGTGCGTGAGGCCCAGGGCAGCGTGATGACCCACAAGTATGCCGAAGGCTATCCGGGCAAGCGCTACTACGGCGGCTGCGAATTTGTGGACATCGTGGAAAATCTCGCCCGCGATCGTGCCATGGAACTGTTCCACTGCGACTATGCCAACGTGCAGCCCCACTCCGGTTCCCAGGCCAACATGGGCGCCTACTTTTCCTTCCTCAAGCCCGGCGACACCATCCTGGGCATGGATCTGAGCCACGGCGGCCATCTGACCCATGGCAGCCCCGTCAACTTCTCGGGCAAGCTGTTCAACAACGTTTTCTACGGCGTGAACCGCGAGACCGGCTGCATCGACTATGACGAAGTGGCCCGTATCGCCCGTGAGCACAAGCCCGCCGCCATCGTGGCCGGTGCCAGCGCCTATCCCCGCAAGATCGACTTCGCCCGCTTCCGCGCCATCGCCGACGAAGTGGGTGCCGTCCTCATGGTGGACATGGCCCACATCGCGGGCCTGGTGGCTGCCGGTCTGCACGAGAGCCCCATCCCGTACGCCCACATCACCACCACGACCACGCACAAGACCCTGCGCGGTCCCCGCGGCGGCATGATCCTCTCCGACGAGACCCGCGGCAAGAGCCTCAACAGCCAGATCTTCCCCGGCATCCAGGGCGGCCCGCTGATGCACGTCATCGCCGCCAAGGCCGTGGCCTTTGGCGAGGCCCTGCGCCCCGGCTTCAAGACCTACAGCCAGCAGATCGTCAAGAACGCCGCCGTGCTGGCCCAGTGCCTGACCGATGCGGACTTCCGGCTGGTGTCCGGCGGTACGGACAACCACCTCATGCTGGTGGACCTGACCAACAAGGACGTGACCGGCAAGGATGCCGAACATGCCCTCGATGCCGCCGGCATCACGGTCAACAAGAACACCATCCCCTTCGAGACCCGCTCGCCCTTCGTGACCTCCGGCGTGCGTCTGGGCACCGCTGCCCTGACCACCCGCGGCATGAAGGAAGACGAGATGCGCCAGGTGGCGGCCTTCATCGTGGAAGCCATCGAAAAGCGCAACGAGCCTGCCTCCCTGGCCGCCATCCGCAGCCGCGTGGAGGAATTCGCCCGCGCCTATCCCCTGTTCACCTGGTAACCATGCACGACAGGAGGGAGGAGGCCCCGTCCCCGTACGGGATGGGGGTCCCTCCCTCTTTTTTTCCGCCGCGCCTGCCGGCGGCCCCGACCTGCCGGTCGCTGCTGCTGACGGTGCCTTGCGGAAAGCCCCTCTTTTGGAAAGGCCGCCTCTGGCGGCCTTTTCCGTCCGTGGTCCCCGCCACCGGCGGGCTTGGCTTTTGCCCCGGCTGCGTGTAAGGTAGTCCAACTTTTTATTGCGAGTACTGTCATGCAACGAATGCCCTGGCCCGATTATTTCATGAGCATCACCTATCTGGTGCGCGAGCGCTCTACCTGCCTGCGCCGCAAGGTGGGCGCCATCGCCGTCAAGGACAGGCACATCCTGGCCACCGGTTACAACGGTGCGCCCTCCGGCGTGCGCCATTGTCTGGAGACGGGCTGCCTGCGCGAACAGATGGGCATCCCTTCCGGGCAGCGCCACGAGATCTGCCGCGGCCTGCACGCCGAACAGAACGTCATCATCCAGGCCGCCGTGCACGGCGTGAGCATCGCCGGGGCGGAGCTGTACTGCACCACCTTCCCCTGCGCCATGTGCAGCAAGATGCTCATCAATTGCGGCATCAAACATATCTGGTACAGCGAGCATTATCCCGACGAGCTGGGACTGGCCATGCTCAGCGAGGCCGGTGTGACCTTCGAGCAGATCCCCTTCTCGCCCGACATGCTCAAAGGACCGCAGCATGTCTGAGAACATTTTCGCCCCCTTCATGCGTGAGGCCCTGGCCCTGGCCGAGAACGGCCGCTGGAGCGCCTGTCCCAATCCCACGGTGGGCGCCGTGCTGGTGCGCGACGGTCAGGTGGTGGCGCGCGGCTGGCACCATGCCGCCGGGCAGCCCCATGCCGAGGTGGAATGCCTGCGCGACGCGCAGCGTCAGGGCATCGACCCCGCCCAGTGCACCCTGGTGGTCACGCTGGAGCCCTGCAACCATTACGGCAAGACCCCGCCCTGCAGCGAAGCCGTGCTGGCCGCGGGCATCAAGCGCGTGGTCATCGGCCTGTACGACCCCACCCCCAAGGCGGCCGGCGGTGCCGAACGCCTGCGTGCCGCCGGTGTGGAAGTCATCGGCCCGGTCTGCGAGCGGGAATGCCGCGACCAGGTGGCCGACTTCCTGGCCTGGCAGCAGGGCCGCCCCTATGTGATCCTCAAGATGGCCGCCACCATGGACGGGCGCATCGCCACCCGTACCGGCCACTCCCGCTGGGTCAGCAGCGAAGGTTCGCGCGCCCTGGTGCATCACCTGCGTGCCGGTATCGGTCGTGCCGGGGGCGCCGTGCTGGTGGGCGGCGGCACCTTCCGGGCCGACAACCCCTGCCTCACGGCCCGCATCCCCGGTGAGACGGTGGAACAGCAGCCGCTGGCCTGTGTGCTGACCTCGCGCCTGCCCAATCCCGCGGGCGACATCCATCTGCTCAAGGAGCGTCCCCATCAGGCGGTCTTCCTCTGCTCGCCTGCGGCGGCGGCCTCCACGGCGGCCCACGCCCTGCGCCAGATGGGCGTGCGCGTGCTGGCCCTTGGCCCCGGGCAGCGCGGCTGCCCGGACTTTCCGGCCATGTTCCACATGCTGTACGAGGACCTGCACTGCCCCTACGTGCTTTGCGAAGGCGGCGGGCATCTGGCCCTTTCCCTGCTGGAAGCGGGCTTTGCCGACGAATTCCTGCTGCATCTGGCGCCGCGCATCCTGGGCGACAACGAGGCCGCGCCCCTGTTCGACGGCCGCAGCCCCCTCACCATGGCCGAGGCCCTGGACCTGCGCGTCTGCCGCACCTCCCTGTGCGACGGCGACGTCCACCTGCAGCTGCGCCCGGCCATTCCTCAGGAGTAGACCATGTTTACCGGCATCATCCAGGGACAGGGCGAGATCGTGGGCCTGCGCCGCAGCGGCCAGGAGTGCCGCATGGAAGTGCGCCCCCTCTTCCCTCTGGAAAATATCGTGGACGGGGAGTCCATCGCCCATAACGGCGCCTGCCTGTCCGTGGAACGGCACAGCGGTTCCACCTTCACTGTCTATGCTTCGGGCGAGAGCCTTTCCCGCACCACCCTGGGCGACCTGCGCAAGGGCGACCTGGTCAATCTGGAACGGGCCCTGGCCCTGGGCGACCGCCTGGGCGGGCACCTGGTCAGCGGCCATGTGGACTGCGTGGCCACGGTGCGTTCCGTGGAACAGGCCGGTTCCTCCCTGCGCTGCACGCTGGCCTTCCCGCCGGCCTTTGCGGCGGAAGTCATCGAAAAAGGCTCCGTCACGCTGGACGGCATCAGCCTGACCATCAATGCCTGCGGCAAGGATTTCCTGACCGTCAACGTCATCCCGGACACCCAGAAACGCACCACCATGCTGCACTGGCGCCCGGGCAGCCGCGTGAACATGGAGACAGACCTCATCGGCAAGTACGTGCGCCGCATCATGCAGTGCCAGGCCGACGGGCCCGCCACGCCGCAGAAGAGCAGCGGCATCAACAAGGAATTTTTACTGCAAAACGGTTTTCTTTAGGAGCAGACCATGAGCAATCCCACTACCATCAGCGGCATGCTTGATGCCAAAGGCCTCAAGATCGCCATCCTGGCCACCCGTTTTAACGACTTCATCGTGGACCGCCTGACCGGCGGCGCCCTGGACTACCTGGAACGCCACGGCCTCGATGCCAAGAACATCACCATCGTGCGCATCCCCGGTGCTTTCGAGATGCCCCTGGTCTGCCAGAAGCTGGCCGCCAGCGGCAAGTATGACGGCATCGTGGCCCTGGGCGCCGTGATCCGCGGTGCCACCCCCCACTTCGACTACGTGTGCAACGAAGCCAGCAAGGGCATCGCCCAGGTGATGCTGCAGTACAAGACCCCCATCGGCTTCGGCCTGCTGACCTGCGACAGCATCGAGCAGGCCATCGAACGCGCCGGTTCCAAGGGCGGCAACAAGGGCGTGGAAGCTGCCGCCGCCATGCTGGAAACCATCCGCGTGCTGGAGCAGCTGTAATCCATGAGCAAGGGTAAATCCGCCAGCCGCCGGGGCGAACGCGCCCAGGCTTTTCAGGTTCTGTACGGGCTGTCCTTCGCCGACGCCACCTCGCTGGAAGACGTGCGCCGCGCCTTCCTGCAGTCCCCCGACCATCAGGAGACCGAAGAAGGCGAGCTGCCTTCCGGTTTTGCCTGGGATCTGGTGCAGGGCGTGTGGAGCAGGCGCGATGAACTGGACAAGACCATCAGCCGCTTCTCGCGCAACTGGCGCGTGGACCGCATGGGTCGCGTGGAGCTGACCCTGCTGCGCCTGGCCATGTACGAACTGCTGTACCGCCAGGACGTCCCCGCCAAGGTCGCCATCAACGAGGCCCTGGAGCTGACCCGCCAGTTCGGCGAAGACAACGCCACCAGTTTTGTCAACGGTATTCTGGATGCCGCCGCCAAGGCTCTGGAAAAGGGTTCCCTCTCCGCCGGAGAGGATTCCACCAACTAAAAGCAGACAAGTGTCATGACGCAAGATCGTTATTCCCCGCAGGACATCGAACAGAAATGGCAGGAGCGCTGGCAGCAGCAGGATGCCTTTGCCTGCGACCATCACAGCGACAAACCCAAGTATTACGTGCTGGAGATGTTCCCCTACCCCTCGGGCAACATCCACATGGGCCATGTGCGCAACTATTCCATCGGTGACGTGGTGGCCCGCTGCAAGCGCATGCAGGGCTTCAACGTGCTGCATCCCATGGGCTGGGACGCCTTCGGCCTGCCCGCGGAAAATGCCGCCATCAAGCACAACACCCATCCGGCCAAGTGGACCTATGCCAACATAGACAACATGCGCGCGCAGCTGCGCCGTCTGGGCTATTCCTATGACTGGTCCCGCGAAGTGGCCACCTGCCGCCCCGAGTACTACCGCTGGGAGCAGAGCTTCTTCCTGCGCCTGCTGGAAAAGGGCCTGGTCTACCGCAAGAAGGCGCCCCAGAACTGGTGCCCCTCCTGCCACACCGTGCTGGCCAACGAACAGGTCATCGACGGCCTGTGCTGGCGTTGCGACAGCCACGTGGAACAGAAGGACCTGACCCAGTGGTTCCTGCGCATCACCGCCTATGGTGACGAACTGCTGCAGGACCTGCAGAAGCTGGAAGGCGGCTGGCCCGACCGCGTGCTCTCCATGCAGCGCAACTGGATCGGCAAGTCCACCGGTGCGGCCGTGCGCTTCGGCCTGCCCGCTCCCCTGGACGGCGTCGACCATCTGGAAGTCTTCACCACCCGTCCCGACACCGTGTTCGGCGTGACCTTCCTGACCCTGGCCCCCGAACATCCGCTGGTGGAAAAGCTCATCGAAGGCTACGAAAAGGCCGACGAAGTGCGCGCCTTCGTGACCCGCATCCGCAACATGGACCGTCTGGAGCGCCAGTCCGACAATCTGGAAAAAGAAGGCATCTTCACCGGCGCCTATGTGATCCATCCCTTCACCGGCCAGCAGGTGCCCGTGTGGCTGGGCAACTTCGTCCTGGCCGACTACGGTACCGGCGCCGTCATGGGCGTGCCCGCCCACGACCAGCGTGACTTCGAATTCGCCCGCAAGTACGGCCTGCCCGTCAAGGTGGTCATCAGCCCCGAAGGCGAGGTCCTCGACCCCGCCACCATGGAAGCCGCCTTCACCACCGAAGGCGTGATGGTCAATTCCGGCGACTTCGACGGCATGCCCAACACCGACGGCAAGAAGGCCGTGGCCGAACGTCTGGAAAAGGAAGGCAAGGGCAAGGCCACCACGCAGTTCCGCCTGCGTGACTGGAACATCTCGCGCCAGCGTTACTGGGGCGCCCCCATCCCGGTCATCTACTGCGACAAGTGCGGCGTGGTGCCCGAGAAGGAAGAGAACCTGCCCGTGCTCCTGCCCCTGGATGCCCATGTGCGTGAAGACGGCCGCTCTCCCCTGCCCGAGACCGACTCCTTCGTGCGCTGCACCTGCCCCGTCTGCGGTGGCGAGGCCCGTCGCGAGACCGATACCCTGGACACCTTCGTGGA
>ERZ827168.3557-NODE-3557-length-15776-cov-3.573500_pt1 | contig 15776 bp, 14 predicted proteins | sample MGYA00519868_ERZ827168 | MGnify/ENA primary metagenome ERZ827168 (study PRJEB31778, sample SAMEA3449271) | human gut metagenome | biome: human gut; feature: human-associated habitat; material: faeces | place: United Kingdom | collected 2010/2012 ...
GGTGACAGGATTCGAACCTGCGACCTCCTGGTCCCAAACCAGGCGCTCTAGCCAAACTGAGCCACACCCCGTTATCAAGGTATCTCGAACGCCCTTCGCTTGACGCAAGAAGAATTATAATATAATGTTTTGAAGTTGTCAATACCTTTTTTTACAAATTTTCAAAACAATTTTATACAATTCAACGGGATGTGACAAACACTTCTTTAGACACGGTAAATATAGTTTTCTTTTCTCGGCTTTGCCTGCGGAAGCTCGCAGTCACGATAGCCTAAAATACAGTGGCCAATGCCAATATAGTCCCCCTCAATGCCCCACTGTGCCAGCAGCGCTTTTCCTTCCTCCGATGCGAACACTTCTCTTGCACGGTGAATCCAGCAGGAATCTACGCCTACCGCATACGCGGCATTCATCAGATTGCCCATCACAAGGCTGCCATCCTCCACACAGGTGCCACGACTCTGGTCTGCCAGCACAACAATAACGGTCGGAGCTCCGTAAAACGGATCGGAGGTCACGCCCATCACTGCCGCATTCAGCTTTGACAGCTTCGCGATCGTCTCCGCGTCCTGTACCACGACCATGATCGGGGACTGCATACCCATTCCGGTCGGCGCATATGTGCCAGCCTCAAGGATTTGGGTTAACTGCTCCTCTTTTACCTGCTCCTTTTTGTACTTCCGCACACTTCTGCGATCCTTTAAGCACTGAATGATTTCGTTCATTTTGAAATGCTCCTTTCTTTTATTTTCATCTGTTTTCTTCCTTAAAGCGAGGGAATGCTTATCTGCGTTCAATAAATCCGGAATGTCTTTACCGCCCACTTGAGCACCCGGTATTTCGGTGTCTCCAGCTCTCTTACGGCCTCCTTCAGCATCGTCCGGATCGGAATTCCCTGCGGACAGTGCTTCTCACATTTTCCGCATCCCACACACTGTGACGCACTGGACGTCTCCCGGCGCATCGCGGTCGACTGCACATACTCCCACATGCCGGATTTTTTACCCTCAGAATATTTTACGTTGTAGCAATGAAATGCCATCGGAATGTCGACATGCTGCGGGCATGGCATACAGTAAGCACATCCTGTACACGGTACTTTCATATATTTTTGAATCTCTGCTTTTACCTGCCCGATCAGCGTCCGGTGCACGTCCGTGAGCATGCTCACATGGGATTCTTCCGCTATCCGGATATTTTCCTGTATCATCTCCATCGAATTCATACCGGAGAGCACGCAGGTCACACCCGGCTGATCCCACAGCCATTTAAGCGCCATCTCTGCCGGTGTCTGAAACAGACCGGATGATGCGATCTGTTCCTTTGCCGTCTGCGGAAGGTGCTGTACGAGCCTCCCACCGCGCAGTGGCTCCATAATAATGACCGGAATTCCTTTCTTTGCCGCATACTCCAGTCCTTCCCGTCCAGCCTGGGAATGCTCATCCAGATAGTTATACTGAATCTGACAGAAATCCCAGTCATATGCGTCGAGCAGCGCCCTGAAATTTTCAGAATTGCCATGATAGGAAAATCCTATGCTGCGGATCTCTCCTGACACTTTCTTTTCTGCGATCCAGTCTGCAATGCCGATCCTGACCAGACTTTCCCAGGTCTTCACATCGTTGAGCATGTGCATGAGGTAAAAATCAATGTAATCAGTCCGAAGGCGTCGCAGCTCTTCCTCAAATTTTTTCTGAGCACCGGCTCTTGACTTAATGAGATAATGCGGAAGCTTCGTCGCCAGAAAAATGTCCCTTCTGCAGTGATTCCGCTCCAGAATTGTCCCGACTGCTTCTTCATTTCCTGCGTATACATAGGCAGTATCCAGATAATTGACACCGTGACGAATTGCATACATCAGCTCCTGTTCTGCTTTATCCAGATCCACTGCTGACCCGTTTTTCGTAAAACGCATACAGCCATATCCTAAAATGGACAGTCTCTGCCCCTTTCGGTCTTCCCGATATTCCATGCCTGTTCCTTTCTGTAAGTAAAGCGCACATTCGCAGTCGCATCCCCGCCCATCGCCTAGTACTCCCCGCACGGAAAGCGAGGAAATGCTTATCTGCATTTATCGCGGCAGCCGGATCATCTCACGTGTAATTGATTTGAGGTCATGCACACCGCACATTTCCATCGCATCTGCAAGCTCTGCTCCGATCTTCTCGATATATATCTTTACCCCTTCCTCTGCACCGCCATAGACGGCCGTCACAAATGGACGCGCAATCACGGCAGCATCTGCGCCGAGAGCCAGTGCTTTCAGTACATCAACGCCGCTGCGAATGCCTCCGTCGACGAAAATCTTCATACCGCTGCCCCGCATCGCATCCGCAATCTCACCGAGCACCTCTGCCGTCGCCGGACACTGATCGAGCACGCGGCCGCCGTGATTGCTGACAACGATCGCTGCCGCCCCGGCCTCCTGCGCTTTGCGTGCGCCGCGAACCGTCATTACACCCTTGACAATGAACGGAACCCCCACAGCCTTAGCGATCACACGCAGCTCTTCAACTGTTTTGCTTCCTGCGGGCGGATCAAGATTTTTCAGAAACGGAAGTCCAGCTCCATCCACATCCATGGCTACTGCAAAGCTACCGGACATTTTTACCAGTTCATATTTTTCCCGGAGCGTATCCACATTCCACGGCTTGATCGTCGGAATTCCGTTGCCGTGCTCTGCTGCGATTGCCTTCGATGCCGCTTCCATGACCGCCGGATTTGTCCCATCCCCGGTAAATGCCGCAATCCCGTTCTCACTGCATGCCTTCACCAAAATTTGGTTGTATTCCATATCATTGTATTTCTCACCATAATGCAGATTCACCGCACCGACCGGTCCTGCAAAAAACGGATACCGAAATGTTTTTCCAAACAGGGAAAGTGACGTATCCACCGGCCGGTTCTCGCTGATTGTATCCATATTCACACGGATCTCCTGCCATTTTTCATAATTGCGCATCGCCGTATCACCGACACCTTTTGCCCCAGGCCCCGGAAGCTGATTTTTGCACGCTCTTCCGTTACAGACCGGACAGACCTTGCAGTAAGCGCCCATAGTCCCTCTTGCCTGCTCCATAATATCCTGATAAGTCATTGGTCTCTCTCCTCTTTTATCCCTGTTTGATTTCTTTATTCCCGCGTTCTGTGAAGCTTTCGCATCATATAGAAATAACTCGGCACCAGCACCAGATCCGCACCAAGCCACGCTAATATCTCCGCATAAAAGATCCCGTCCTCACCGAGCAGTCGCGGAAGAATCAGGGCCGCGCCGGTACGCATGACAAATTCTGCAATGCCGGATACCATCGGCAACACCGTATTACCCATGCCCTGAATACAGCTGCGCGTCACATGCAGCACATACAGAATTGCAAGACAAATGCTCATGATTTTCAGATACCGGTACGCAATCGCAAGCACCTCACCTCCGTTTTTTGCACTGTCTGCAATAAACAGGCTCAGAATCTGCGGTCCAAGCACGAGCATCAGAACTGTAATCACCAGCGATGTCACAAAGGAAATAAATAAACCGGCCCGCATCCCCTGTGAAATCCGGTCTTTTCTCCTGGCGCCCAGATTCTGTCCCGCATAAGTCACCATCGCATATCCGTAGGAGGTTGCTGCCGTCTCCAGCAGTCCGTACAGCTTATTCGTCGCCGTAAATCCGGCGATAAATACAACTCCAAATCCATTGATTACGGTCTGCACAATCATGCCACCGACCGAAATGACCATATTCTGGAAGGCCATCGGGATGCCGAGCATGAGCAGATGCCCCATCAGCGGGCGCTCCATTTTCCAGTCCTCTTTTGAAAGATGCAGTACCGCAATCTTTTTCAGCTGCATCAGGCAGAAGCCGACGGAAATCAGCTGTGCCAGCACCGTCGCCGCGGCCGCTCCCTGTACGCCCCAGCCAAATCCCATGACAAACAGAAAATCCAGCGAAATATTCACAACGGAAGCAATCACCATCGCAAGTAGCGGATTCTTTCCGTCTCCTAATGAGCGCAGCACGCTGGCACAGAAATTATAAGCCATTACGACCGGCGTGCCCGCAAACAGAACCCTGAGATATGCTATCGATACCGGCTGAATTTCTGTCGGCGTATGTAAAAGCTCCAGCACTGCCAGGGCACATCCCTGCCCTACTGCTGTCATTCCGATTGCGCAAATCACTGCCAGCACGATCGAATTTGTCACAACCTGCCGCAGTCTGTGGTAATTGCCCGCGCCAAACTGCTGCGCCATCAGGATCGCAAAGCCTTGTGCAAAGCCCTGAATCACAGAGAGCACCAGCCAGTTCAGCCAGTCCACTGCTCCCAGCGCTGCCAGGGCGTCCACACCGAGCTGCTTTCCGACAACCGCTGTATCTACTACCGTGTAGAGCTGCTGACAGAGATTTCCCGCCATCAACGGCAGAGAAAACAGAAAGAGCAGGCGCAACGGACTTCCATCTGTCATATGTTTCGTACGTGTTTGTTTTATTGTCTGTTCCATGTCACTCCTCAAATTTCTCGCACTCTGTGATCACATCCTGTCACAGTCCGTGCTTCAGTCCACCTTCAGAATCAGCTCCAGCACGCGCTTCGCACTCACTACCAGCTCATCCCTTGTAATTCTTCCAGCTTCGTAATCCTTCTTCAGACGCTCCGGATAGCCACATCCCATCTTGACGTCATTTCCGGCCTGAATCTCCAGATATTGCTCCGCATGGTTCCACCAGTCCGTCGTCACAAGACCACCAAAGCCCCACTCATCCCGCAGGATACCGGTCAGCAGATCTTTATTCTCTGAATCGCGCTGTCCGTTTACAATATTATAAGAAGACATAATCGTCCACGGATCTGCCTCTTTTACGACGATCTCAAAGCCCTTCAGATAAATCTCACGCAGCGCACGCTCAGAGACACGGGAATCACTCTCAAAGCGGCAGGTCTCTTTGTTGTTGCAGCAAAAATGCTTTACAGATGCTGCCACATTGCGGGACTGAATGCCGCGCACCATCGCTGCACCGGTCTTTCCTGCGATCAGCGGATCCTCTGAATAATACTCAAAGTTTCTTCCGCACAGCGGACTTCTGTGAATATTCATCGCCGGGGTCAGCCAGACAGCAATATTATTTTCCAGTACCTCTGCCGCACCTGCTGCGCCTACCTGCTCTACCAGTGCTTCATTCCACGTCGAAGCGAGCAGCGTCGCACACGGGAATGCAGTCGTGTGTACGCCGACTTCCGGACGGATACGCAGACCGGCCGGACCATCTGCCGTCATGATATTCGGTACTCCATACTCCGGAAGATTACCAAAGCCATACGTATTCGCCACACCGGTGTTCGGCTGTCCGCACAGTAAAGAAATCAGATCATCCACGGAAAGCTGTTCCATAAAGGCTCCCAGCGTAGCTCTTCCTTCTGCGACATCGATCAGGCGCACCGGTCTCTCCGATACACCAAACAGTGAGCCTTGTGCTGCCCGTACATCCGGATCCTTTGCCGGAGTCTGCTTCGGATCCCAGTCTGAAATGCGCACCTTTGCCTCATCAACCGGCAGCTCTTCCATCGTTCCATCCGGACGCAGACGTTCTCTTAACAGGTTCGATGCACAGCGGCTTTCCAGCTGCTCCACAACGATTGTCTCCGCTACGGTATACACCGCGGACACTTCCCTGACATCACGCACACTCGTTCCGAGCCAGAACTGATAGTCTCCCCTTTCCAGCACATATGCAGACGCCTGAACCTTTCCAAGATCATCGTAGGATGCAATCTGATACGGCGTCACCTTCAGACTTACGATCTGACGCTCGCCCGGCTGCAGAAGGCGTGTCTTCACATATGCTTTCAGCTCCTTAGCCGGCTTTCCGAGCAGTCCCTGCGGTGCTGACACATAAAGCTGTACCACTTCTTTTCCTGCACAGTCACCAATGTTTGTCACCTCTGCACGTACACAGATGCCATCCGCATCCATCTGCACATCCCGCTCTTTTACCAGAAACTTCGTGTAGGAAAGTCCGAAGCCAAACGGATAGATGATCTTCTCCTGCGCCCCCGGTACGGTCTCAAAATAACGGTACCCGACATAAATATCATCTGTATAATTTACATAATATTCTGAATCATGGAAGCCCTCTGAGGACGGATAATCCTCCAGACATCCCGCAAAGCTGTCGACCAGCTTTCCGGACGGGCATGCATCCCCGCACAGAAGATCTGCCGCCGCAAGACCGCCTTCCATACCGCCCTGCCATGCCATGAGCACCGCCTGAATATCCGGATCCGCACAGAACCATGAGGTATCGACCATACCACCAACGTTCATCACAACGATGACCTTTTTAAAATTCTGCTTTACCACATCAACCATACGCTGTTCCGCATTTGAGAGGTAAAAATCACCACGCTCAAATACCTGTTCCGCGCGTGACAGCAGCTGACGCTCCTCTTCCCCCTGGTATTCTGAAATATGCAGCTCGCCCGCTTTCACAGTCCGGTCCCAGTTCTCCCCGGAGAACCGGCAGATCGAGATAATCGCTGTATCGGTAAATGCCTTCGCCCCCACAAGCAGCTCCTGTGGAATCTCCGGCTCCTCTGTCATGCCCGGCACTACGCCTTCGGCATACTGCTGTGCCGTCACCTTCTCATAAAAGTCCGCCAGAGGTGCATAAACTGCGACCTTTCCTTCTGCTTCTTTTACCTTCATCCCTTCCTGCAGGCTGCGCACATAATCTACGGTCACATCGCCGCTTCCGCCGCCGCCCTTTACATAATCTGTGCTGCCTTTGCCGAACAGCGCGACCTTTTTTCCAGCCGGAACCGGAAGTACATCGTGCTCATTTTTCAGAAGTACCATACCCTCCCGTGCCGCCTCCCTCGACAAGGCGATATGCTCTTTTGATCCGGTGATTCTTGTCCCGTCCTTGCCCATCGGCAAAACCGGCTGATAAATAAAACGTCCCCAGTTTCTCATCTTCGTTGCTCCTCCTGTATTTTCCCCGTGTTTCTCCACGTGTTTTTTATATAATTATACATTTTTACTGCTGCCTGAGCATACTTCGATCCAGTACGACATCCGCAAGCTTCCGCTTCGGCACATGATGTACGTCCTGCTCATCCCGGTAGTACGCGATGCTCTCACCATCCTCAACTTCTTCGAGCACGACCGTCTCTGCCGGCTTTCCGATCGCCACGATAAGCATCGGTGAGAGATATTCCGGAAGAGAAAGTGCTTCTTTGACGCTGCCTGCGCCAAAATTGCCAATCATACAGCCGCCAAGTCCCATCTCTGTCGCCGCAAGCAGAATTGTCTGAGCCGCAATCCCGACATCCCTCTGAAACCGTACCAACGACTCGCCGCGCTTTGTATTCTGGCAGATGACAATAAAGGCAGTCGGACACATATGCGGATGCGGAAGCGTCAGCTCCGGCAGTCCCTTCGCCCACTTTGTCAGTGCCTGGATTTTATCCACCTCATCCTTCTCCCATGCGAGGTAGTACTGCAGTGGCTGCCGGTTCACACTGGATGCCGCAAGTCTTGCGCAGTCTGCCATCTCCAGCAGTTCTTCCTTTGTCACACAGCGACTCTCATCATACCCGCGATAGCTGCGGTTCGCCTTTACCAGATCCTTTAACATCCTGTTCCCTCCTTTTGCTCCCGTATCCATTTCTGACAGTCCTCCAGCTCATCTTCGCAAAACAGCTGCAGACCTGCCCGCCGCAGCCATTCTGCAGTCACACCGTATCCCGGAATCCGTACCCCGGAAAATGTCCCATCGTATATCTGGTGTGTACCGCAGGACGGACTGCGCTCCTTCAAAATAGCTGCCTTACAGCCGAGCAGCTCAGCCAGACGCACGGCCTCTCCTGCCCCTTTTGCAAACTGCAAGCTCACGTCCCGTCCGCTCCTTGATACGACGCCGTCCCCGGAGCGCTCAGACGGCTCCCTCGGAGTCGGCAGACCTCCATACACCTCCGGGCAGAACGGAATGAGTTCTGCTTCGCGCGCAATCAATTCAAGCTGCCGGAGCCCATTGTCCCTCCCATCATACCGGCAGGACACGCCGAGCAGGCAGGCACTTACCAAAATTTTCATCTTCTATCCCTCACATCAGATTTGTATCTCCCGGCAAACGAAAGCCTTCTCCGATCACCTCGTTTGACTCCACAATGATGACAAATGCCTTCGGATCCACCTCATGTGCACACTTCCGGATCGCGTACATCTCTTTATTGTTGCTCGCACACATGACGACCGGCTTCGACTCACCTGAATATCCGCCGGATGCATTCAGAATCGTCGCGCCGCGCCCGGATATCCGGTCGATCGCCGTCACCATCTCTGATGCATAGTCCGTGATAATCAGCGTCAGCTTGCCGGAGCTTGTCCCGTAAATGACCTTATCCAGTACGGTCGAATACAGATAATTCAGCAACAGGCCATAGATAACCGCATTTCCGCTGCCGATCAGAAATCCGCCGGTGACGATAACAAGCGTATCCATTGCAAACGCAATCTTCCCCAGAGAAAGATGAGGATGATAGTATTTGATCGCCATCATAATGAAGTCAAAGCCTCCGGTCGATGATCCGCGCATAAAAATAATCGCATAGCCGATGCCCAGCAGAACCCCGGCACAGATTGCCGCCAGTATCAGATCACCCTGATAGAGCGGAAGCCTTGGGCCGACAAGATCCATGACCGCCGATGTGATCAGTGTCGACTTCAGCGAAGACAGATAAAATTGCTTTCCAAGTGTCTTATAGCAGCACAAAATAATCGGTATATTAAGTGCCACTGTCATCACGCCAACCGGAAGCCCAAAGAGCTGATAAAAAATCAGTGCCACACCGGATACACCGGTCATCGGAAAGTCTGCCGGCACCGCAAAGCTGTAAATTGCAATACTCAGAAGCAGTCCTCCGGCGATATCCGTGAGGATATCCAGTATCCATTTCTTTTTCTTTTCTTTCATTTGACCCTCCACACACCTTCCGTTCATTGCCCCGGAGATATTCTATAGCAGGAAAGCGCCATGAATACGCAGCGCGCCGGGCTTTGCAGCAGCCGGCAGACTGGATATTGATGACGCTTTTTGAGCGGTTGCCCGTATCCGCATAACAGTAAATTCATCTTACACCATCCCTTTTCCATCCGTCAACCCCCATAAAAAGAAATACAAATTCTGCATGCTTTAAAAATGACTTTTAGTCATTATTTACATTGACTTTACATTTCTTTTATGGTAGAGTTTTTGTAATAATAGTGTAAATAACCTTTTCGCGGAACGCTTCTTTAATTTTATTCGGAGGAATACTATGGGAAAGATTGAGGTAAATAAAAAACAGAAAAAAGAGTCTCTTCTGAATACAGCCTTCTCTCTCTTTACTTCCAAAGGCTTCCAGAAGACTTCGATTTCAGATATTGTAGACAATGCAGGGGTCGCAAAGGGAACCTTTTACCTGTATTTTTCAGACAAATACGATCTCCGTAACAAGCTGATCGCCCACAAAGCCGGTGTCCTGTTTCTGGATGCATATCACGCGCTGACTGCTCAGAAGGTGACCGGGATCGAAGAACAGATCATCTATATCACGGATTACATCATCCAGCGCCTTATCCGGGACAAGTCGTTGCTCGGCTTTTTATCCAAGCACTTAAGCTGGGGCATCTTCCGCAACAATCTGATCGCCGGAACAGACAACAATGAGCAGAATGTCTACCTTGTTTTTATGAATCTTCTGCATGCATCCGGCTATGACTTCAAAGACCCGGAGATTATGATCTACATGCTGATCGAGCTGGTCAGTGGCTCCATTTACAATCCTCTGCTCTATGAACAGCCTGTACCGATCGATGCGATCCAATCATATCTGCACGATTCTATCCGGCATATAATCCGACAGCACATTCAGACAGAAAGCGACTCCTCGCAGACTGCCAATAGTGCTGCCTCTGATATAAAATAATGATGATGCCAGGGTCAAAAGGTCAAACATGAGAAAGTAGCGATTTACGTAGTAAATCAGCGGATTTCGAATGTTTGCAGAATTGCGGGAGCTGCTTCGCAGCGGAGCAATTCGTAGGCATCAGTTGGGGGCAAAACACCTTTTGACCCCAACATCATTTTTATTCGGTTAATATTTCATATTCTTCAAGATATCACAAAAATCAAATGTTGCAAAATAATCCTTCGGCGTCTCGGCTCTGCGGATCATCTGGAAGCTTCCGTCTTCTTTCAGCAGAATCTCTGCCGACTTCAGCTTTCCATTGTAATTATAGCCCATGGAAAATCCATGTGCACCGGTGTCATGGATCACGAGCAGGTCACCCATGTCGATCTTCGGCAGTTTTCGGTCGATCGCAAATTTGTCATTGTTCTCGCACAGAGAACCCGTCACATCATAAACGTGATCACACGGCGCATCCTCCTTGCCCATTACAGTAATATGGTGATATGCACCGTACATCGCCGGGCGCATCAGGTTGACCGCACATGCATCGACACCGATATACTCCTTATGCGTATGCTTTTCATTGATCGCAGTCGTCACGAGGCAACCATACGGTCCGAGCATATATCTTCCGAGCTCGGTATACAGCGCAACATCGCCCATGCCTTCCGGAACCAGCACTTCCTCATATACCTTGCGCACGCCCTCTGCGATGACCTTGATATTGTTCTTCTCCTGATCCGGGCGATACGGGATACCAATTCCACCGGAAAGATTGATGAATCTGATCTTCGCACCGGTAGACTTATGCAGCTTTACCGCCAGCTCAAACAGCACCTTCGCCAGCATCGGGTAATAATCATTTGTAACAGTGTTGCTCGCAAGGAATGCATGGATACCAAACTCCTCCACACCCTTTGCTTTCATAATTTTGAATGCTTCTTCGATCTGCTCTGTCGTCATGCCATACTTCGCATCACCCGGGTTGTCCATGATGCCATTGCTGATCTTGAACACTCCGCCCGGATTGTACCGGCAGGACATCGTCTTCGGCAGATATCCGACCGCCTTCTCTACCTTTTCAATATGCGTGATATCGTCCAGATTGATGATACCGCCCATCTCAGCCGCCTTGCGGAACTCTTCCTCCGGTGTATCATTTGATGAAAACATCACGTCCTCTCCCACTATACCGAGTGCTTCCGAGAGCATCAGCTCTGTCATAGAGGAGCAGTCGCAGCCGCAGCCATACTCATGCAGAATATTGATCAGAAACGGGTTTGGCGTCGCCTTTACGGCAAAGTATTCTTTGTAGCCTTTGTTCCAGGAAAATGCATCATACAGTTCCTTTACATTATCACGAATTCCCTTCTCGTCATAAAGATGAAACGGGGTTGGGTATTCTTTTACGATTTCTTCCAGCTTTTCTTTTGTTACAAACGGTTTTTTCATAAATCAGTCTCCTCTGCTGTTTATATAAAGAACGCCCCCAGCCGGCACCTGTACCTGTCCTCTGGGGGCATACTTCTTCGTATACCAAAGCTTTTCTAACTATAAAACATTTCCTGCTTTTTTGTCAATACTCAACTTCCGAAGAACGCGTCATCCCGGTGTTTTTTATCAACAAGATGGTTGTACTGAAGCATCTGATAATCCTTTAGCTCCCCGGAATAGGCATCTTCCTCATAATTGTAGAAATTACCGTCGGCATCCCGGTAAACATTCGCATTGATCACCGGAAGCGTCTCCATCAGCTTTTTCAAAAAGGTCTGATAGCCGGTCAGCGGAATGCCTGCGTTTTCCATCAGAATGCTGCTAAGATAGTTGACGCTGATTCCGTCATAATACTTGTGCTCCAGCCCGTAATTGCTCCACATCACAAACGGCACGCGGTACCCCTGCTCCAGATCTGCAAGAGAATCAGAGGTCGTCGCACCACAGATGCGCTGAATCACATTTGTGATATAATCAGACGGCTGGTGATCGCCGAACATCACGACAATGACCGGCTCGTCCTGCTCTTTGAAATAATCGATCAGTTCCTCCAAAGCCCGGTCGGTCTGATTGATCAGTGTCAGGTATTTTTCGGTCGCCACAACGCTCGTCGTCTTGCCGGTCACCTCCGGAAGTGTCAGGTAAATGTTGAAATCCGGCGTCTCCCGGCTGTAGCCGCCGTGGTTTTGCATGGTGACCTCGAAAATGAATTTCCGCTCATCATTGCCCTTGATTGAAAACTGTTCCCTGATTTTATCAAAGGCTGACTTGTCGCTGATGTAGCCTCTCAGCCGGTAAGGGCTGGAGAAGGAATCCTTGTCCAGAAATTCATCGAATCCAAATTTTTCATAGACCGTATCCCGATCCCAGCCGGTACGATTGTACGGATGAATCGCCGTTGTACTGTAGCCGAGAGTCTTTAAATAGCTGGCAAGTGACGGTGTCTCATCGTTGATGTACTGCTGATAGGGGATGCTGCCCTTTGGCAAAAATCCCATCGTATCGCCGGTCAGGAATTCAAACTCCGTATTCGCCGTATTGCCGCCCTTGACAGAAACGTATAGCTCGCCGCCGACCGCCTCCTGCTGCAGACTCTTAAAAAACGGCATGACCTCCTCACTTGTTACAAAATCCCCCCACACGGAGAGATCCGAAAACGCCTCATTCATGATGACGACGATGTTCGGGTACTGCCCAGAAGACGCAGGTGCTTCTGTCTCTGCGGTCGCGTTCGTTTCGGCCTGCGTTGCCTGTACTGTCTCGCCCTGCGCATCAGTCTCCGGCTCATTCTTTGCATCTTCCTCGCCCTGTTCATCCGCCTCGACCTGCTTCATCAGCGCTTCCACCTTGTCCACCGAATACCCGGACGGCTGCTCAATGTTCAGGAATCTCAGATTTCCAAGAAAAGCCGCTGCGATTCCGTTATTTCGGTACAGCACATTTAAAGTAAACAGGGTCGTATCCATTCCGAAAAAGCTCTGCACCGCACTGTTCTGAATCTCACCGACATACAGAAACATCAACGCTGCATATGCCGCAATTGAAATCACGCGCAGCTTTTTCCGTCCGAGCTTTACTGTTGACTTAGACGAGAGCAGGATCATCCAGATAAATGCCAGTACGCTGTAGAACGCTTTCCAGCTCAGGACAAATTCATAATTGTCCGCGACGGAGGCCGCCGTGCCAAATGATAAGAGATCCCACGGTACGATCGGTGAGCCGCGAAAGCTGACAACAAAATAGTTCGTCAGTCCAAAGAGCATCGGAACAAGCGTTGCAAGCCGAAAGCCCATGCGTACACTGCCGGTCAGCGCCGTCAGCAGTCCGTACAGCACATAAAAAAACAACAGATTCAACACAAGGATTAGCGATGCCAGGTCCGTAATCACATGCGTATAATTTTCCAGTGCGCATACAACTGCCAGCGGCAGCAGCAGGTACAGCATCGCTGATAAAATCTTTCCAAAGCGGATATTCAGTAATACAAATGCCCCCGCCGCAATTCCAAGCAGCACGCCAAGTGTAATTCCCAAAGTATCCATTCCGCTTCCGTATGCGGTAAACGCGGTTAAAATGAGGATAGCTGCGGTCGCCACAATGGCAGCCGCAGCCTGTTTTCTGTTCCAGATAAAAATTGATTTTTTCTTATTCATCGTTTCATCCCTACTTTATCACTTGCTCCTTCTGTGCTCATGTGTGAACAGATGATCCTGACAATATTCATAATTGCCGTCACACTTCGAGCAGAAGCGAAACTCCAAGTTGTCCCCGTCCAGCTCCGTCCGGCCGCAGATCGCACATTTATGCTTCGGTCCGTTCTTTGGCTGCACCTTTTTCACGTTACGTTTGAACTCTTGTCTGCGGTGAATCTGATGCGGCGTGAACCGGCTGAACCGCCCTTAAATCAGGAAAAATACGATAAAGTTGAACAGGGACGCGATAATCGCTACCCGGCTCGCCAAATTGCCCTGCACCAGTGATACGAGGATCATGACACCGTAAAGCGCGCCCATCCATTTCATCTTGATCGGGATAATAAAATACAGCATCACCTGCATATCCGGATACGTCAGCGCAAATGCAAGGAAAATCGACATATTAATATAGTATGTCGTAAACAGCATTCCGATCCCGATGTAGCCGGTCATACCATACAGAAGAAATGCGCCGATCACAGTAAAGATCAGTCCCGAAAAAATATAGACATCAAACTTGAAGCTGCCCCACGTCCGCTCGAGTGTCTGTCCGATCGAGAAATAGAAAAACAGCATGATGATCGTAAAAATATCGAGACTTGACGGCGGAATCAGAATCCACGTCACCAGTCGCCATACCTGTCCGTGCAGAATGTAATATGGCTCCAGGGTCAGATATCCGAGCATTTCCGGCGTCAGAAGCTCCAGCACATAGCCGGCCACGTACGTCGCGATAATAAACATCGGAAGATTCTTCAATGCATATCTTCCGTACTTCCGTTCCATTTTGTCCAGAAAATTCATATGTCGCCCTCTTTTTCATTTAATTCTTAACGCATCCATTATAGATTTGCCCTCTTCGTTTGTCAATCTGGATCATCTGTTTTAGATTTTTTTAAGAAAACAGCCGAATCTGACACAGGTACACAGATTTCATCTCCGATCTGCAGATTGTACAGATCAAGATATGGATTCGCAAATAAAAGCTCCGACACGCGCACACCGTATCGCTTCCCTATTTTATAGAGAGAATCCCCTTCCTCAATCGTATGCACCAGCCCGTGGCACTTCAGATGTCCCATGACAGCCACCTCTCCTACAATGTTCCTCTCGGAACAGAATATGCAAATGCGATGCGGTTTGTTACTCGCCTCTGATATATCTTTGTCGTTTTATCGAAAGATTATCTCTTGCCAACAAATCCTCAGTTGTATTATGATAAGATAATTAAAACCTTACGAAAGGAGCATTCTTTTTATGGCAGGCTCATCTTTTGGCACTATTTTCAGAATTACCACGTGGGGGGAATCCCACGGAAAGGGCATCGGAGTCGTCGTGGACGGCTGCCCGGCCGGGATTCCGCTGACGGAAGATGATATACAGCCGTATCTGGATCTGCGCAAGCCCGGACAGAACCGGTATACGACCAAGCGTGCGGAGGCCGACTCCGTCGAGATCCTCTCCGGCACCTTTGAGGGCCGCACAACCGGTACCCCGATCTCTCTGCTCGTACGCAATACCGATCAGCGTTCCAGGGACTATGGCTCGATTTCAGAGCTGTATCGGCCGGGACACGCCGATTATACATTTGATCAGAAATACGGTTTCCGGGACTATCGCGGAGGCGGACGCTCGTCCGGGCGGGAGACAATCGGGCGCGTGGCTGCCGGAGCGATCGCGATCAGGCTGCTCTCTGAACTCGGTGTGACGTTTACGACCTACGTCAGCGCAATCGGCCCGGTCTGCATCGACCGGAAGCACATGGACTACACCCGCATCTGGGAGAGCGACCTGCGCATGCCGGATGCCAGAGCCGAAGAACGCGCCAGAGCATGGCTCGAGGAATGTCTGCAATCACAGGATTCCAGCGGAGGCACAATTGAATGCATCGCCGAGCATGTCCCGGCAGGCTTAGGTGACCCGGCATTCGAAAAGCTCGACGCTGCTCTTGCAAAAGCAATCATGTCAATCGGCGCAGTAAAGGCTGTGGAAATCGGTGACGGCACTGAGGTCTCAAAGAGCCGTGGAAGTGAAAACAATGATTTTTATCTGGAAAATTTCGATGAATGGGATGCGCTGGGAAAAGATAATCCGGACCGGGAAAAGAAGTTAGTGGAAATCGTGAAGCGATGTAAAG
>ERZ827168.3560-NODE-3560-length-15760-cov-3.523145_pt1 | contig 15760 bp, 16 predicted proteins | sample MGYA00519868_ERZ827168 | MGnify/ENA primary metagenome ERZ827168 (study PRJEB31778, sample SAMEA3449271) | human gut metagenome | biome: human gut; feature: human-associated habitat; material: faeces | place: United Kingdom | collected 2010/2012 ...
GTGAACCAAATTTATTTAATTTTTAACCACGTCCATTTTTAGTGGACAGTAGTGAAAGGAAGAATGAAGTTACGGAAAAAGAAAGTCACACGCTACATCTCGCCATCGGGGCGCCGCGGGTGTCTCCCTTGCTGGAAATGTGTGGATAATTGCCCGAAAGGAGTGTTATCAACTATACGGTTTCTGTGGCGTAAACGCCTTGTAGTCACAGATCCGGAAGCCTGTATCGGCTGTGGCAAATGCGTAAATGTATGTCCCAAAGGATTGTTTCAACTAAATATGTCGGCCGAATGAGGAAAATTGATATGATAAGGCGAGTAGACTGGATTCTGCTGCCCGCTACCATAGCAATGCTTGCCTCAAGTGTTCAGCTTGAGGCTACCGCGGGCCGCTGTGCAGTCTGGGTGTGGGGCCATATCTGCATAGGTCTATTTTTCTTCGGCCTTATTTTATGGCATCTTTGGTTACACTTCCCAATCGGCGTATGGACCGTACGGCTTTGGAGGAGTAAAGCTCCCGATATGCGGTGGATGACTGCATTGATGCTTCTTACGCTTATTTCGGCGATTATCGCTACTGGCGGGTGGATTGCGAGTCCCACGCATTCAATTGCCGGAGCAATCCATGGAAAAATCGGATTTGTGGCTCTTGCCGTGGCGGGGTGGCATATCGTACGCCGAATCAAGTTCTTCCGCCGGAAATGATGTGTTCTGATGTAGATTCTATTTACGTTATCGGGTAAGCATATATCCGGCCATGGCGGCAAGGACACCTCCTGCAAGCGAAACGACAGCGTAGGCAAGTCCGCTTATTATCTGGCCTCCGGATAGCATTGTCAGTGTTTCGAAGCTGAAGGTTGAAAATGTAGTCAGGCCCCCGCAAAATCCGGTGGTGAGTGCCAGACGCCATTCGCGGCTCACTGTACCCGACATCCCCAGCCCGAAAATCAGTCCGAAACAGAAACTGCCGATAAGGTTGACTGCCATGGTGCTCCATGGGAGCATCCATTGCTGGCTGTCGCCGAGAGCCGTCTGCATCCCGGCGGCGGCGAGATAGCGCATTACTCCGCCTATGCCGCTTCCTATGAAGATGGATAGTATTGCCTGCCACATATTCCGTTTGGTCTTGATTGATTCTATTACTGCAAAGTTAGCTATTTCCTCCGGAACCGGAGCAATGGAAGCTATGGTTGCGCGATGTGGGGATTTTTGTTAACTTTGTGGTCTGAATAAATCCATTATCTATCGCAGACAATGCTGAAACGTATTTTATCTATCGCCGGTAAGCCCGGTCTGTATCGCCTGGTAAACCAGGGCAAGAATATGCTTATTGTTGAAAATGTGGCCAATGGCAAGCGCACTCCGGCTTATGCCCGCGACAAAGTGGTGTCTCTTGGCGACATCTCGATGTATACCATGGATGGCGACGTACCTCTTTACGATGTGCTTGAATCGCTCAAGGCCAAGCAGGAAGGCAATCCCGTCGACGTAAAAAATATGACTGACGACGCCGTTCGCGACCTGTTTGCCGAAGTGCTTCCTGATTTCGACCGCGATCGCGTATATACTACCGATATCCGCAAACTCTACAACTGGTACAACCAGCTCCTTGCTGCAGGTATTACCGAATTCAAGGAGGAGATGGCTGCTGCCGACGCTGAAAACGAGACGCCGGAAGAAACCGCTGAATAATTACGAATCGGTCTCATAGCTTCAATTAGTGACCGCAATGAACGAAACGGAAGCTCGCCTTGCCGGGCTCTATGCGTTGCATTTCGATGGTGTCTCCCCGACTGAATTGACCCCTGTTGCCGCATCGGGTGGCAACAGGGAGTATTATCGTCTGGAAGGAGCTGCGGGCAGCGTGATAGGTACGTCTGGCAGCGATCTGGCAGAAAACCGCGCATTTATATATCTGAGCAAGCATTTCGCCGGGAAGGGTTTGCCTGTTCCCCATGTACTTGCCGTGTCGGATTGCGGCCGCTATTATCTACAGACCGACTGCGGATGCTCTTCGTTGTTCGATGTTCTGGCCGATGCCCGCACTTCTGGTCGTTTCGGAAATGAGGACGTTCACCTTCTTCGGGCGGCTCTCGATTTGCTCGTCGATGTGCAGTTTGAGGGTGCCTCGGGCATTGATTTCAACCGCTGCTATCCTCAACCGGCCATGAACGCCCGGATGATTGCCTGGGACCTGAATTATTTCAAGTATTCATTTCTCAAACCTGCGCTTGGCGATTTCGACGAGGCGCTGTTGCAGGATGATCTGGATTCGATCGCGACTGCAGTCGGAGAAGCGGCTGTTGAGGCCGATACGTTTATGGTGCGCGACTTTCAGAGCCGCAATCTGATGGTCGACGATGCCGGAAAGCTTTCGCTCATAGACTTTCAGGGTGGACGCCGCGGGCCGGTGGAATACGATGTGGCTTCCTTCCTCTGGCAGGCAAAGGCAGCCATTCCTCCATCGCTCAGAATGGAACTGGTCGACTGGTATGTGGCGCGCGCTGAGCGCTATGCTGCCCGAGGTTTCTCTGCTGAGAGATTCCGACGTCGACTGCCGGTGTTCGTGCTGTTCAGGGTGCTTCAGACACTTGGTGCATATGGTTTTCGCGGGCTGTATGAGCGGCGACCCCATTTCATCGCGAGCATCGGCCCCGGAGTCGCTAACCTGCGCGGTGTGATATCTGAGTTCAATCTGGCAAAGGTATATCCGTATCTTGCCGAAATCGCCGAAAAACTCGCTGACTGCTATGCCGTGCGTACCGCTTCGGCAATTTCGTCGGTGCCACCTGCTCCAGCGGGCGTTCTGACGGTGTCGGTGGCAAGTTTCTCTTATAAGAAAGGAGTTCCCGCCGATTTTAGCGGTAACGGAGGCGGATTCGTGTTCGACTGTCGGGCGGTTCACAACCCTGGTCGCTTCGACCGTTACAAGCCCTTGACTGGACGCGATGCTCCTGTAGTTAGTTTTCTGGAAGATAACGGAGAGATATTTACCTTTCTTGAGTCGGCCTATAAGCTTGTGGATGCGTCGGTGGCGCGTTATATCAGCCGTGGTTTTACCTCGCTTTGCGTCTCGTTCGGATGTACCGGTGGCCGTCATCGTTCAGTCTATAGTGCTGAAGCGATGACACGACATCTGCGCGAGCACTTTCCGCAGATTCGCGTAGTGCTATGGCATCGGGAGCAGGATGTACTTGAGATATTCAACCCTATGGGGGAGAGCGTTACTCACTAACGAATGATTTAAAAGCCGGTTTGACATGAAAGCGTTGATATTCGCTGCGGGAATAGGCTCGCGTCTCAAGCCTTTTACTCTTCACCATCCCAAGGCGCTGGCGGAAGTCGGTGGAATGCCTTTGCTTCAGCATGTTGTCGAGCGTCTGCGCGACGAAGGCGGTATTCGGGAGATGGTTGTCAACGTACATCATTTTCCCGACCAGATAAGAGATTTCCTTGCGGCTAACGCCCATTTTGGTATTGACGTACAAATTTCCGACGAATCGTCAGAACTGCTCGACACTGGAGGCGGTCTGCTGAAGGCATGGAAACTTCTCGACCCGGCTCCCGACGACGCTATACTACTTCACAACGCAGATATTCTCACGGATTTCCCGATTGCGGAGTTTATTGATAACCACACACATTCAGGTCGTGACGTATCGCTTCTCGTGCAGCGCCGCCAATCTTCGCGCATGCTTTGGCTCGACAAGGATGTCTGGTTGCGCGGGTGGCAGAACATGAATTCCGGGGAATGCCGCCCTTCAGGGTTTGTCCCAGGCTGCTCGGCGATGGAAGCGAGGGCATTCGGAGGCGTGCATATCGTCAGACCGTCGGTTCTGCCGTATCTCCGGGCGTATGCCGATGCTCATGGTGAGGTTTTTTCCACAATACCATTCTACCTCGATTCGCTGGCCGAATTGCGGATCGGAGGCTTTGAGCCGGCAGATACATACCGATGGTTCGACATCGGTTCGGAAGAGAAACTCCGGGCCGCCCGCGCTGCGTGGTGACACGTCTGCAATTTTATGGCCAAAAGGCCGTTAATGATATATATATTTATTTATCTTACTTACAACCTTTTATTTTTAACATGAAAAAATGTAAAAGAGTCCTCGGCGCCTTGTGTATGGCGGTGTGGGGGTTATCCGGAACATGTGCTCTTGCGCTCGACAACATCGACGCGGATGGAATGCCTATTATCTATCTGCGTGGTGGCGATATAGGCGAAGTTCCGTGGGAGTGTTCGGAATCGCTCCGCTTTGAGCGCAACGGGCAGAATTATTCGCTCCATGTAGACCGCCTGTCGGGCGAATTCAAAATCGCCACTTACGATTTCAAGACGTTCGACTATGGCGCACCGGTACCCAAACCTGATACATACACTATTATCAAGTCGCAGACATTCAATGCACTGCAGGGCGGCGGGAACCTCGTAGCCAAGGCCGCTAACGATGTAACCATATCGTTTGAATATGTGAAGAACGCCGCATCGATTCCGGTCAGATATCAGATAAATGGAGAGGATATGCCGGTTGAAGGCCTGTCGGGCACGCTCCCGGTTCTTTATATCAATGTATACGATACTCCGGAGCATCTTTCCTATAATAACGAGATTATTTCCAAAGACCTCGATCACAAAAATTACTTTTCGGAGGCTGAATACTGGCTCGACCCTAACGGCTGCGCTCTTTTCGGTGGCGGCGAGGCAAAAGCAGTTGGCTCTGCTTCCGTCCCCCTTGAAATCAAGGCCCGCGGCAACTGGACGCGCAGAGGATTCGCTAAAAAACCGTTCAAGCTTAAACTCGGAAAAAAGCAGTCGCTCCTCGGTATGACAAAGAGTAAGCATTATGCCATACTTGCCCATGCCGACGACACTTGGGGCTACATGCGTAATTTCGTCGGGTTTAATCTTGGCAAACGTATCGGTTTGCCCTGGACTCCGGCACAACAGCCGATTGAAGTTGTCATCAACGGGGACTATCGTGGACTTTACTTTCTTACCGAATCAATCCGAGTAGGCGACGACCGCGTGCCTGTAACCGAACTCGACGACAATGTGTCTGATCCGGCGCTTGTTTCCGGCGGCTATCTTGTGGAACTTGACAATTACGAGGAGGAGAACCAGATACGCATGGATGAGAAGAGTTGCGTTCCAGGCCTCTATTGCGACCAACTGCGCATCACCTGGGACACCCCCGAACTCTATTCCGATCTTCAGAAACGCTTTGTAACGGATCAGTTTACTGCTATGAACGATCGCGTTGGGGCCAATTCCGACGAACTTTGGGCTTACCTCGACCTCGACGATGCTGCCCGCTACTATGTGGTCGAGGAGATTATTGCAAATGTTGAGTCATATCATGGCTCTACCTATCTGTTCCGCGAGCGAGGAGAAGGGGAGAAGTGGCACTTCTCTCCCTTGTGGGACTGCGGCAACGCATTTGTCGGTCCCACCGATGATTATTTTTACAAACACGGTCCCTTCGGCAATACCTGGATTCCCTCGATGCGTTGCAACGACCGATTCAACGATAAGGTGAAAGCTATATGGCTTTGGTTCATGCAGAACCATTTCGACGGACTTTATAGCGATATCGCCGCGCATGCCTCTGCTGTGAAGTCGGCAGCCTTAGCCGACCGTCGACGCTGGAAGGACGTGACACCTCCGCAGGGAGGGCAGGCTGTGGCCGACAATACCGACATGGATAATGCCCGACAGCGCGTCGACAATTTCCTTGCTGCAAAAATTAACTGGCTGAAAGATCAGTGGGGGGATTATACGGTTGGTACCCACAGTGAACCGGAACGAGATGCTACCCCGGCAGCCCCGCTGCCCGACTATGCGCTTGGCGGCATCGTGGATGTGACGGAGTCTGGTCATCACTCCGCTGCTGATGCCCTCTATAACCTTCAGGGCATACGCATTAACCGCCCTGTTGCCGGCCAGATTTATATACGCATCTCCAACGGACGCGCAGAGAAATTTCTTGCCCGCTAATCATTGAGTTAATTTTATCGGAGGCGGTGTCAACACTCAAAAAGTTGACACCGCCTCGTTGGTTTATATTCGGGTGGCGATATAGCAGAGGTCTCATTAGGATACCTTCCACTCGTCGTTATTTCCCTGATTGATTACGAAGAGATGCCATACGAGGATATAGGTTTCATTGCGTGTTTTACCCTGTTGATTCCGTTTCCGGTGAATAATTATTTGTTTGAAAATTTTTCATTCTGTAATTACGGAATATTAACTGGGAAATAGAAGATATGTGCAAACTTTTTTGTAACTTTGCACCTTGATATGTGCAAGGTGTACCCTTTGTGAAATACGCGCAATCCGGACCTGGAAAGGGCATGTTCAAGCAGAAAGCATCGGGTGCCGTACCTGCTCATATGCGGATTATTATCGATTCAGTTTATAATGAGACAACTTAAGATTTCGAAATCAATCACCAACCGCGAAAGTGCTTCGCTCGACAAATACCTGCAGGAAATCGGTCGTGAGGAGCTTATTTCAGTTGAACAGGAGGTTGAACTGGCTCAGCGCATCCGTGAGGGTGATCAGGCCGCCCTCGACAAGCTTACTCGCGCCAATCTGCGTTTCGTGGTTTCGGTGGCAAAACAATATCAGAACCAGGGGCTGAGCCTCCCCGACCTTATCAACGAAGGTAACCTCGGACTGATTAAGGCTGCCCAGAAGTTCGACGAGACCCGCGGCTTCAAATTCATTTCCTACGCCGTATGGTGGATTCGTCAGTCGATTCTCCAGGCACTTGCCGAACAGAGCCGTATTGTTCGTCTGCCGCTCAACCAGGTAGGTTCACTAAATAAGATTTCAAAGGCACTGAGCAAGTTCGAGCAGGAAAACGAACGCCGTCCCTCGCCCGAGGAGCTTGCCGAGACACTCGACGTGCCTGTGGAAAAGATAGCCGATACGCTGAAGGTGTCCGGACGCCACATTTCGGTAGACGCTCCATTTGTTGAGGGCGAGGACAATTCACTTCTCGACGTGCTGACAAACGACGACTCTCCCATGGCCGACGCCACGCTGACGCAGGAGTCGCTCAGCAAGGAGGTCGACCGTGCTCTTCATCAGCTTCACGAGCGTGAGCGCGAAATCCTCAAGCTCTTTTTCGGCATAGGATGCCAGGAGATGACACTTGAGGAAATCGGCGACCGCTTCGATCTTACCCGTGAACGCGTGCGCCAGATTAAGGAGAAGGCCATCCGACGGCTGAAAGGCCAGAAGAGCCGCCTGCTTAAGACATATCTCGGACAATAATTGCTGTAGACTTAAAACGAATACCCGAGGGCATCGACCATGTGGCCGGTGCCCTCGATATATTTTAGGCAGTGGAATCTATGGTGATTATTATATTTCTATGGTGATTATTATATTATTGGAAAACAGAGGGAGAACTACGCCATGATATTTTACGGCGTGGCAGGGGGAATCGCCGTTGAAATTGGTTCGACGTTCGAGATTGAATGCGGCAGCCGCAGAGATTCGTGCAATGAAATTCCCGAAGGTATTTGTCAAGCTCCGGAGATCATCTTTGCAACTCTGACACTCCTGTACATGAGCGTGAGGAGGTCTCCGGTTATGAACATCGGATGGAAATGCCGCGTTTATATTTTGTCTGAAACAAATTCTCTAAACTAATTTTTAAACTTGTTCAAGTCATGCTTAAGACAGATTATAAATTCGGAGAAGCATTTTCTCTCGTCTCTCAGGTTGCTAAAAACGATTCAAAGGTTGAGTTCAAGGATATAATGAACAATGGCAACGGCGGCGTGGCCCTGTTGGATTTCTGTGCAGGTCAGGAATTGCCCACACATCAGGCTCCGGCTGAGGTGATGGTCTATGTGCTCGAAGGAGAGGTGGTGTTCACCATGCTCGAACGCCCAACCACCCTGCATCAGGGCGACTTTTTCCTGATGGGCAACGGCGTAAATCATTCGGTCCGGGCCTTGAAGGATTCTAAGATTATGCTTGTAAAAATCAAACACGATTGAAGGTATGGATAATCCAATGTTCTGCTACCAGTGTCAGGAAACGTCGCGCGGACGCGGATGCGACCGCGTGGGCGTGTGCGGCAAACAGCCCGAAACATCGGCACGTATGGACCTCTTGCTTTACGCCGTTCAGGGTATTTCGCTGATTAATCGCGAACTGCGAGTCAAAGCCGAACCATCGCACGAGGCAAGCCGATTTGTGGTCGACGCACTATTTACAACCATAACCAACGCCAACTTCGATAATCCCAGCCTCGACGGTTACATCATTCGCGCATTCGAGTTGAAGAATATCCTTGCTGGTAAGGCCAAGAGGCAGGGAATTGAGCTGCCGGATTTGCCTCAGGTGGAGTTTCTGGCTTCCCCCGACGATGCGATGGCCCTGGAGGCTGTAACCGGCGTCCTTGCCGAGCCAAATCCGGATCTGCGCGGCCTCAAGCAGCTTGCCATCTACGGTTGCAAAGGAATGGCGGCCTATGCACGTCATGCCGCCAATCTCGGCTATGAGGACAACAACGTATATGCCATTATAGAAAATGCCATGGCCGAAACTGCACGCGCCGATGTCGGCGTAGATGAATTGTTCTCCCTTGTGCTTAATGTGGGCGAGGGTGGTGTAAAAGCTATGGGTCTTCTCGATCAGGCCAACACGGAAAGCTACGGCAACCCTGAAATCACGATGGTGGACCTCGGTGTGCGCGACCGTCCCGGTATCCTTGTGAGTGGTCACGATCTGAAAGACCTTGAGGAGTTGCTGGAGCAGACGGCGGGAAAGGGAGTGGATGTCTATACCCACTCCGAAATGCTTCCGGCCCAGTATTATCCGGCATTCAAGAAATATCCTCATTTCGCCGGCAACTACGGAAACGCGTGGTGGAAACAGACCGACGAGTTCGAGACCTTCAACGGAGTGTTTCTCTTCACTTCCAACTGCATCGTGCCTCCGCGTCGCGGCTGCACATATCTCGACAGGGTATATACCACCGGCGTGGTCGGGATGCCGGGAACCCACCATATCGGTGAGGGGCACGACGGCAAACGTAAGGACTTCTCCGAGTTGATTGCCCACGCGCAGAAATGCCCTCCGCCAGTTGCTATTGAGCATGGCAAGATTGTGGGCGGATTCGCCCACAATCAGGTTATGAAGCTGGCCCCGACAATCATAGAACTTGTGAAAAGCGGAAAAATCCGTAAATTCGTTGTAATGGCTGGATGCGACGGCCGTTTCCCTTCGCGCAGTTATTATACGAAATTCGCTGAGGCTCTTCCTCAGGATTGTGTGATTCTCACAGCCGGATGTGCAAAATATCGCTACAACAAACTCCCGCTCGGCGACATCGAAGGCGTACCTCGTGTGCTCGATGCCGGTCAATGTAACGATTCGTACTCGCTCGTGAGAATAGCGCTCGCACTCCGGGATGCTTTCGGGCTGAAAGATGTCAACGACCTGCCGATAGTCTACAACATCGCCTGGTATGAGCAGAAAGCTGTCATCGTGTTGCTTGCTCTACTGGCTCTCGGCGTGAAGAACATCCATACCGGTCCGACTCTTCCGGCATTCTTCACACCCGATGTATTGAAAGTTCTTCAGGAGAAATTCAATATAGGCACCATCACTGACGTTGACACTGACATTGCCGCCATGATTGGCTGATGGCAGTCTCGACAGATTGGCGGTCGATTACTGCCAATCAATAGTGAATCGGAATTACAACCGACAATTAATTATAGTTACAATAAAGAAATAGCCCGGAGGTTCCGGGCTATTCTTCGAGGTACCAAGCGGAACAAAAAATACCCCTCCCGTCAGGTGTTTAATTCCTTATTGTGCCGATTTTGTGCCTACCGGCTCCATTTTGACGGCATTTCTCTCGGTCATAAGTACCTCAATGAGACGTTCTTTCTCATTTAGCAGTTCCTTGAGATGGGCGATTTCCTGTTTGAGGTCACTGGAGTTGTCGGCAGCAAAGCCGTCGAAAAAGTATCCTGCCGGCACGCCTAATACGTTGGCTATCATCTCAATTGTTGTTGCATTTGTGGTGCCTCTGCGGATTGCGCTCTGTATGGAGCTTTCATCTCTGCCGATGCGCTGTGCGAGTTCGCGGATTGTAATTTTCTTGCGCTCGCATAAGTCTCTGATTAAAAATAGATTTGCCATAACTTATTATTTGTTTAACTATATTTAACGGGTAAATAATACCATACACATAGCAAATAATGCTACCTTTGCTATGTAAATTTACGTATAATTTTTTTAATCTCACAAATGGATAAGGGAAATAATACCTTAACTGACGGGGAAAAACTTCGCTATTGGCTGGATTTTTCTGTGTGTCGTGGTAATTTTAACAACGTAGTATCGCGTTTTGTTTCTGCATGTATGGTATCTCCTACTACATTCAATAATTGGAGATATGGAAAATGCCGTATTCCAGCGGCGGCAAAGCGAGATATGAATAAGGTCGCCGTTGAGGTATCTGGCAAAGAGATCTTTACTGTAGTTCAACCGGAGGCTTACTCCGAAGGCGTAAGCGGAGTTGCCTCCGGCGAAACTATCTAATATCATATTTTGTACGAATCATGAAAAAAGAAATCATCTTCCTAAATTCCGTTGTAACAGTTGAACGGGCTAAAACAGCCGCGATTCTCCAAATCTCACCTGCTGATACAGATAAATTGGCAATCCTCGCCGACACCATTAACAACTCAGAGTGCATAACGGTGATTACAATTCTGCCATCTCGTGGGAAAGTCCTATTCACCGTGGAAAGATCGACAAAAAACATCGAGATTATGGATGTCGTTTGCAATGCTATAAGCCACGTTTATGACGTTGACACAACAATTTGCCATGCGGGAATCCACTAAATTGTATAATCTGCGATACTATGCCAGAAAGCTTGGCTATGTATTCAGCAAGCGACCGAAGGCCGTAACCGTTCCGGAGGGCCGACGTTCGCAGAGAGTTGAGGCTCGTCTCAGCTCTTTCGGTTATAGTATACAGCTTAACCTATTCTGTAATGAAAAATAGTGAAGTGCGCGTCCTTCCCCCTCCCGCTCTTTCTTCCTCTCTTTGGCCGGACATTGTTACCCGGGCCTCAGCAGTAAGAGAGATCGGGGGGGTAATTATCGCCACAATTGTTTGTATTTTTGTTATTTGTGATTTAAAATGGTAACGCCCGAAAAGTTATATGCCGCGACCGACGACGGTCTGCGAATTATCGCGCTGCATTATCCGGATGCTCCGGAGGCCGCCAGAACGAATAAGCCATTCAAAGCCCGGCCCGACGAACGCACTCCGAGCGCCCGTCTTAGAAGATTCGTGTATAAGGGTGGGTTTGTATGGAAGATGACTGATTTCGGAGGTGAAGGGCGTGCCATTGATCCGATTCAAATACACCAGGAGGCACGTGGCATCGGCTTTGCCGAGGCGATTGCAGACCTTTCGGTGATATTCAATATTACCGACGAATTGAACAGGTCGATTAATCGTCCGGATGTTCGCAAACAGCCGGCCAAAGAAGATCAGCCTGATGGTTCGTGCTCGTGGGATATCAGCCAGGAGTTCACCAAGGAGGAATGTGCAGTGATGGGTCCGCGCGTCACAGCTGATACGCTGAAGGCCCTTAATTGGTATCGGGTAAAATGCCTGGTGACTGTAAAGAACCGCGAGGCTACCTACAAGTATTCCAATGAGCATTACCCGATATTCATGCGCGAATGTTGGTTTACAAATTCCAAGGGCGACCGCGATTGTTTTTATAAGGTCTATGAACCGCTTAATGTCGACAAGCAATGGCGATTCCAATATCAGCCCAAAGGCAAGAAACCTCAGAGCTATATAAATGGACTTTCGGAACTTATTGCCGCATACAATGCTTTGAACGATCGCGAAGAAAAATTGTTTTTCTCGGATCCGGCGAACGAGGGGAAGCCATATAAGCAGAAGAAGCTTCCGGAGGCTATAATATGCTCCGGCGAACGCGACTCCTTGTGCGTCCGCTCTCTGGGTTATCATCCGCTCTGGTTCAATTCGGAAACCTATGTCGTTACTGAGGAGGAATGGAAAGAGATTAACCGATATGTAGAGGTTGTATACAATATTCCGGATATCGATGCTACCGGGCGCCTTAAGGGCCGTGAGCTCGCTTTGCGTTTTATCGATATTCATACGATCTGGCTCCCGGAAAAACTTTCGAACTACCGGGACAATCGCGGCCATCCGCGCAAGGATTTCCGCGATTGGATGGAGATCTGGAAAAACAACAGTGATTTCCGAGGATTGCTGGAACTGGCCGTTCCCGCCAAGTTCTGGACGGTGAAGCGCAATGAAAAAAGCGGAGAAGTGAGATACATTCTAAGCGTATCATGCCTGCATAACTTTTTAATGTTAAATGGTTTTTATTCCCTGCGCGACCCTCGCTCGGCTGTTGTAAGATATGTGAAGATAACCGGCAATCTAGTAAAGGAGGTGACACCGAAAATGGTACGGGAATTTGTAGTCGACTGGGCCATTGATACGCACCAGCCACTCGGACTCCGCGATCTTATCCTTACCACGCCTCTGCTCTCGGCCGCCACTCTCGAAGCATTGAAGACAATTGAGCTGGATTTTACTGATTATACGGAGTCAAGCCAGTTCTTCTATTTCAAGAATTTTTCTGCAGAGATAACGGAAAACGAGATAATCAGGAAGGATTACAGATATTCAATTGCAGAGCATCATGTATGGGAAAGCGGCGTAATACAATTGTCGCCCAAGATTTTGCCGGATATGTTTGCGATTACGTGCAATGGAAATCCTCTGGAGAGCGAGAGCTACGATATTGTGGTGAATAGTACCGCTTCAAAATATTTCAGCTTTCTCATTAATTCCTCCAGGCTGTATTGGCGTCAGGAGCTGGAATATAGTTTGGGGGATATGGCCCCGGAGGAAGCTGAGGAATACCGGGCCCGTCATAAATTCGATATAGCCGGCGAGAGGTTGACAGCGACTCAAATCCAGGAACAGAAACAATGCCTCATCAGCAAAATTTTTGCCATCGGGTATATGATGCACAGGTTTAAATCTCCATCGAGAGCCTGGGCTGCTTACGCAATGGATAACATTATCGGAGAAAACGACCAGTGTAACGGCCGTTCCGGCAAATCCTTTATGTTTGTGGCTCTATCAAAGATGCTGAATTCTGTAAAACTCTCCGGACGAAATCCAAAGCTAATGGAAAATCCATTTGTCTTCGAGCAGATAACCCAGCACACGGATATGGTGCTTATCGATGATTGCGCCGAATACCTGCCTATAAAGGAGTTCTACGACTCTATAAGCATGGATATGACCATAAATGCGAAAAACGTTGCCAGCTATACACTTCCCTTCGAGAAATCTCCGAAATTTGCATTCACCACCAACTACGTCCCGAAGGAGTTCAATCAGTCGAGCCGCCAGCGCATGCTTTATCTGGTGTTCTCCGACTACTACCATCAGCGCACCGAGGAAAACGATTATCTCGAGACGCGACAGATAAGAGACGATTTTCACAAGGATTTGTTTTCAAGCTCATATTCCGACGCCGAATGGGAGGCCGATGTGAATTTTATAATGCAGTGTGTGAAATTCTATCTTTCCCTTTCTCATGTAAATGTAAAGATTGAGCCTAAGCTTACGGCCATCATCTTTAGAAAATACATGCGCGATATGTCGGAAAACTTCAAGGAATGGGCTGAATATTATTTCGCTCCCGGAAGCGAACATCTCGATTGCGAGATAGTCCGCGAAGAAGCGTTTGACAACTACAAACGCTATTCCGGGCTCGGTAAGGTGACGATGCAGAAGTTTACGAAGTCGCTTAAAGGTTTCTGTTATACCACAGATTATATCGACGAGTTGAATCCTGAAGAGTTGCATAATAGCGGTTCACGTATTATTCGCCGCATTGAAAATCCTTATACACACCTGAAGGAGTCTAAAGAAATGATTTATATCCGCTCGAAAAGCGAGGCCGAACGGCTGAAGAATCCCACGCCTATTCAGGAGCCGCTGCCATTCTGATTGTGCGATATAATCCAATCCCGTGCAACACTGAGTACAACCGCGGTGATCAACACCGTAGTTGTCGATGCAAGAAAGCCGAGGGCGCTATCAACAAACTTCACCCCGACCGCTTTAACCACCAATCATCCCTATTCTCATAAAATTAACACAACTACCTCTCACTAACCCATTAACGAATCCAACTATGAACGAAAAAACAGATTACCCGAATCAACGGCGTGGAAATCCTGACCGTCGAGCGCTATGGCGAGGTCCACGTGCCCATCAAACCAATTTGCACGGCTCTCGGGATTGAGGCTGCTCCGCAGCGAGACAAAATCCAAAACGATGAGTTTTTCGCATCAACTGGCACGATAATCGTGTCAGTTGGGGCTGACGGGAAGGAGCGAGAAATGTTCAGCATCCGACTGCGCGATGTATATGGATGGCTCGCCACCATCAACCCCGGGAAAGTTGCGCCGGAGGCGCGCGAGGCGGTCACACGTTATCGCCGCGAATGCTACGATGTGCTTTATGAGCATTTCTCCGGATCGATGCGGCGGACCATCGAAACCAACAAGGCCGAAATAGAACTGCTGCAGCAGATAAATTCGGCGATTTCTGAAGAAAAAGATGCCAAGTGCCGCCGCAAGAAAGCCGAGGAGCAGCTTGCGAAGGTGCGCGCCGAGCGCCTTAATCCCCAGCCGGGGCTTTTCGACTGAGTTCTCATGTCTCCCTCGCCTTCCCCGGCCGGGCCGCATTCATTCCTCCGGCGGCACGGAATTACAAGAAGTTGTAATTTCAAGAAAATATGAATTTATGTAATCTTTTTTGTCTATTAATTTGTTTAATACGAAAATTCGTAGTATATTTGTGATGTCAAATTAAACAAGTAATCACAATGAGAAAACGAAAAGAAAAAATCAAACTGACAGAGAAAGAGGAGGAGCTGATTAGAGCTATCCGAAACTATCAAAAGAGCTTCCCCAACGGATATCCTCAAATGCTCTACTACATTCAGCAACTCGTTGATGAACTGACAGACCTTCCCTGACAAACCGCTCTCCCTCTCCTTGAGAGGAGGAGAGCTTAAAATAAATAATATGGAAACAGTCATCCAAGCAAAGACACTCATCCCGGACGTAAAAAATAGACTGTCCGACATTCTCGTGGCTATCTCATGGCGCGAGATTGCAAGAGCTTATTTCGGCAAATCGAGTTCGTGGCTTTATCATAAGCTCGATGGCATCGATGGCAATGGTGGCACCGGTGGATTTACCCCCGACGAAGCCATGCAGCTTAAAGGGGCTCTCTGCGATCTCTCTGACCGCATCCGTCGCGCCGCCGACAGTATTTAATAAGCCTTGTTTAATTTGACAACGTCCGTCAAGGCCGGACCTGCGCCTCCGCCATTCCCGGCGGGGGCGCTTCCGTCCCCGGCCGGGCTGCAATTTTCCCCGAAAAAAATTACACTTCTGTTGTATTTCTCCGGATTTTTTCCCAACTTTGCGATGCTAAACAATATGATAGTATTGCTATCCCGCTGAGCCACGGAAACGGCTCGGACATCTCCGGGCAATTATTTTGCCCATACATATCAGCCCATACGGCTGCCATATCCATACATTATCCAGCTCTTCGGAGTAGCATACTTGTATTGTTTAGCGACGGGATATGGCAGCCGTTTTTCTGCCTTAATGCTAAACAATACAAG
>ERZ827168.3563-NODE-3563-length-15750-cov-28.016948_pt1 | contig 15750 bp, 15 predicted proteins | sample MGYA00519868_ERZ827168 | MGnify/ENA primary metagenome ERZ827168 (study PRJEB31778, sample SAMEA3449271) | human gut metagenome | biome: human gut; feature: human-associated habitat; material: faeces | place: United Kingdom | collected 2010/2012 ...
CGCGCGGATGCGGCAGATGCAGAAGGCCTATGTGGACACCTGCCACGCGCTGGAGCTGTACGGCGACAAGGAGAAGCTGGAGGCGGAGCACCGGGAGTGGGCGGACAGCCACAACCGGACGTACAATCTGCTGAAGGCCATGTTCCCGGGGATGTATCACGAGGAGGACGGGAAGTAAGGACGTGGCGCGCTGCGCGCGACACCTCATCCGGCGCTGCGCGCCACCTTCCCCTCAAGGGGAAGGCTTTGGGGTGCGTGCGGCGGCTATAGTGCACCCCTCAGGGGGAAGGCATGAGGGATCTCGCGCTGGCGAGTGCGGAGGACGGGAAGTAAGCGTGGACCACCGGCGGGGCGCCGGAGCAGGATAGAGGAAGCAAGCAGGGAGAAGAAAGGAAGGTACCATGAAAAAGCTATGGGCATTGGTGTTGGCAGGGTGTCTTGCTGCGGTGCTGAGCACCGCAGCGTGGGCGACGTCGCCCACGGGCTTTTATCTTAATGTGGAGCTGCCAAGCGGCAAGACGATCGCGCTTGATGTGGAGTCTGGGGACAGCATCGACAACGTAAAGCAAAAGGTACAAAATGCCGCCGGGGTCTCTGCGACGGAGCAGTACCTGTACTACGGCGGGAAATTTTTAAATAATGGCCGCACGCTGGCGGACTATAACATCCAAAAGGAGAGCACCCTGCTGGTGGCTTCCGAAGCAAAAGGCACACCCAGCGGAACGCCGCTGACCGCTGCAGAGCCCTCAAAAGAATGGGTCAATATAACCGAAGAAAAGGTATTGACCGAAGGCACATATTTTCTGTGCAATAATGTGAACCTGACGCAGACGCTGGTCATTCAGGGCGACGTGGCGCTGGACCTGAACGGCTTTGTGCTGAAGATAACCGGCAGCGGCAGCGTTATCAAGATAGAGAGCGGCACGCTGACGCTGGTGGACAGCCACCCCGCCGCCATACACAAGTTTGTCAAGAATACCGATGACCTTTGGATGCTGGACGAAAGCCAGGGCGCCGGGATCGTCCGCGGCGGTATCATCACCGGCGGAAATGCCGATTATAATGACGGCGGCGGTGTGTACGTCTGTCCCGGCGCGGGGCTCGTGATGCAGGGCGGCAGCATCGTAGGCTGCAAGGCCAAGCAAGGCGGCGGTGTGTACGTGGCCGACAAAAATGAGGCCAAAACACTTGGCCGCTTCACTATGAAGGGCGGCAGCATCGTAGGGTGCGTGGCAACCGATGATTCCGCCGGGGGCGGCGGTGTGGCCAACCACGGAGACTTCACCATGACCGGCGGCACCATCCACAGATGCTCCACCACAAAAGGATCCGGCGGCGGCATCTGCAGCGTCCGGCAGCTGCACATCAGCGGCAGCGCCGTCATCAAGGACTGCACAGCCGGGGGCAGCTATGCTTCCTCGGGCGCGATGCTTATTTCACCGGATTCAACATACACCGCCGTCATCGCGGGCGGCACCTTCGACGGAAATGTAGAGAACAGCAAAGGCACCATCACCGGCGGCACCTTCAACGGTCAGGTGCGAAACAGCGGCGTGATCGAGAATGGGCAGTTCAACGGCGCGGTCAATAATTACGAGGGGACTATCAAGGGCGGAACGTTTAACGAAAACGTGCAGAATAAAAACAGCATTATCAGCGGAGGGACGTTCCTCGGTGGAGTGCGCGGCGCGTGGACGGTGACATTTGATACGGATGGCGGCTCTACTGCTCCGGATAAGTAGGTACGGGCCAACAGCAAGGTCAACAAGCCGGACGATCCCACCAAGGAGGGGTATACCTTTGAAGGATGGTACGACGGCGACAAGAAGTTTGACTTCGACACACCTGTGTCAGGCGAAAGAACTGTGACGCTGAAAGCCAAGTGGACGAAAGAAGCGCCGAAGTATTACTACTCCCCTGCTGACGGCAGCGCGGACACGGCCAAGGGCAGCCCCAAGACGTTTGACGCCGGTGTGGGCGTGTACGTGGGGATGGTGGTGATGAGCGTGAGCGGCTCCGCTGTGGTTTTGGGGAAAAAGCGGAAGTGAGTGAGACAAAAAAGAAGCACCCTCCGGGTGCTTCTTTTTTGAGGGATTTTCAGATGTGCATACAGACGTCCCAGGCGCCCCAGATGACGTTGCGGAGGTTGCCCCACTTCTCGCAGGTGCCGACACGGTAGACCTTGTGGTCATCGGCGGCGATGGGAGCGGGCACGAAGCCGATGCCGTTGACCACGCTGTCACACTCGATGCGGATCTCGGTGCCGTCCTGCTGCTTGACCATGACGAAGCCGTCGCCGATCTCGGTGATGGTGGCGTTCAGGTAGACGGGGACCTTCTTGAACGCCAGCATCTCGCGGAGGAAGGAGGCGTTGGCCAGGCAGGTGCCGGGGGTGGCGATCAGGTCGTCGGCGTACTCGACGATGATGGGGTGCTTGCCCTGGAGGACCATCTCGTAGGCGGCCTCGCAGGAGGACTGGCCGCCGCCGAAGAAGACGATGCGGTCGCCGGCGTCCACCTGGTTCAGCAGCAGCTGGGTGAAGTTGATGGTCTTGTTGAAGCCCTTGACCGGCAGGGTCTTGGGGTGGGAGCCGGTGCAGACGATGATCTCGTCGAACTCGCGGCGCAGGGTGGCGGGGGCGTTGATCTCCATGTTGAAGCGGACTTCGATGTCGTTCTTCTTCAGCTCACGCTCGTACCAGCGCAGCAGGGCCTTGTCGGCCTCCTTGAAGCTCATGGCGGAGGCGGTGATGTACAGGCCGCCCAGCTCGCTGGTCTTTTCGAAGATGACGGGGGTGTGGCCGCGCTGCTTGAGCACCAGGGCGCACTCCATGCCGCCGATGCCGCCGCCGATGATGGCGACCTTCTTGGGCTTGCGGGTGGGAACGATCTTGTACTTGTTGTGCTGCATGGTGCTGGGCGTCAGGGCGCAGCGGGCCAGGTGCAGAGAGTCGTCCATGGGCTGCATATTGGGTGTGCTCTTGGACTTGTTGAAGCTAAAGCAGGCGTTGTGACAGTTGATGCAGGGCTTGATGTCCTCTACGCGGTCCTCCAGGATCTTGTTGACCCACTCGGGGTCCACCAGGTTCTGGCGGGCGATGCCCACGGCGTCCAGACGTCCGGCGGCGATCTCCTCGGCGGCCTTGGCGGGGTCCATCTTACCGGCGCAGACCACGGGCTTGGAGGTGAAGTTCTTGATGTGTTCCACCTCGGAGAGGTTGCAGTTCTCGGGCATATAGACCGGGGGATGGGCCCAGTACCAGGCATCGTAGGTGCCGTTGTCGCAGTCGAACATATCGTAGCCGGCATCCTCCAGGTACTTGATGGCCTTCTCGGACTCGGCCATATCGCGGCCGAACTCCACGAACTCCTCGCCGGGAACGGCGCCCTGGCCGAAGCCCTTGGTCTTGGACACCACGGAGTAACGCAGGGCCACGGGGAAGTCCTTGCCGCAGACGGCCTTGATGGCCTGGACGATCTCCACAGCGAAGCGGTAGCGGTTTTCGAAGGAGCCGCCGTACTCGTCGGTACGGTAGTTCATGTTGGCAATGGTGAACTGGTCCAGCAGATAGCCCTCATGCACCGCGTGGATCTCGACACCGTCAACGCCGGCATCCTGCAGGAGCTTGGCGGTCTTGGCAAAGGCGTCCACCATCTCGTGGATCTCCTCCACGGTCAGAGGGCGGGACTTGCACTCGGGATACCAGCGGTTGGGGGTGGCGGAGGCGGAGGCGGTGATGTAGTCCACGTTCAGGAAGGGCTTGCCCACGGCGCCGAAGGCCTTGTTCTGGAGCATCTTGACCATGATCTCGTTGATGGCCATGGAACGGCCCATACCGGCGGACAGCTGAACAAACAGCTTGGAGCCAGTCTTGTGGAACTCCGGCAGCCACTCGGCCAGGTCCTTGAACATCTTTTTGTTCTGGTACAGCCAGCGGCCGCCCATGGTGTCGCGGACACACTGCATACCCGGCAGCACCAGGCCCACGTTGTTCTGGGCGCGGTTCAGGATGTGGTAGGCCGCTTCCTTGTCGAAGTGACAGGGCTCCAGCCAGCCGAACAGGGACGTACCGCCCATAGAGGGCTGCACGATACGGTTCTTGATCTCCACGTTGCCGATCTTCCAGGGGGTAAACAGAGCGCTGTATTTCTCGTTCATTCGGTGTTCCTCCTCATATTTTCAGCATACTGCCGGATTTTGCTTCCTTATTATAGCGGATTTTTGGGCGAAGTACAACAGCGAAATTGGAATAAGTGTCGTTTTTCTGGCAAATCCGTGGAAATAACCGGGAAAAAGCGGCAGGGACCTCCCTGCCGCTTTCGGCTTATTCGGTTTCAGGGGCACCGCCCTGCTCCCGGGCGTATTCCTCCAGGGCCTGGGCCAGGACCTTCTTGTCGTGGCGGCTGTGGACCTGGGTCAGGTCGAACCGCGCCCACATATCCGGGCGGCGGGCCATGGTGCGCTTGTAGCTCTCCTTCGTGCGCCAGTCAGCCACATTGCCGTGATGGCCGCTGAGCAGGACCTCGGGCACCCTGCGGCCGTGCCATTCCTCCGGGCGGGAGTACTGGGGATACTCCAAAAGGCCGTTCCAGTGGCTCTCGTCGGTGTAGCAGCTCTCCTCCGGCAGGACGCCGGGGACCATGCGGCACAGGCAGTCCGCCAGAGCCATGGCGGGTATCTCGCCGCCGGTGAGGACAAAGTCGCCTGTGGATATCTCCTCGTCCACGCACTCGTCCAGAAAGCGCTGATCCACGCCCTCGTAGTGGCCGCAGACCAGGATAAGATGGTCATACTGTGCCTTCAGTTCACGGGCCACCTGCTGGGTCAGCACCCGGCCGCAGGGGGACATATAGATGGTGTGGACCCTCTCCCCCGCTTCATCGCAGATATGCTGCCAGCAGCGGTACAGAGGATCTGCCTGCATGACCGCGCCGCGGCCGCCGCCGTAGGGATAGTCATCCACCTGCATCTGCTTGTTGGTGGTGTAGTCCCGTATCTGGTGGGTCTGTATGGTGACAAAGCCCCGTTCCCGGGCACGACCGATGATGGACGAACCCATCATCGCTTCCACCGCGTCGGGGAACAGGGTCATGATGTCAATTCTCATCGGTGGCCAGTCCTTTCATCATGTGTACGCGAATGATTCCGGCATCTGGGTCCGCGGAAGCGATAAAGACCTCCGGCACGGCGGGGATCAGGTACTCGTGGGCACCGCCACGGACCTGGTAGACCTTGTGGGCGGGATAGTGGAGCACCTTGTCCAGCTTGCCCAGTTCTTCGCCGGTGGCATCGTCCAGAACGGTACAGCCCTCCAGCTCGGCATCGAAGTACTGGCCCTTGGGCAGCTTGGCGTCGGTGCGGCGGATGGAGACCGTTTTGCCCTTCAGCGCCAGGGCATCGTCCATAGTGGCGACGCCGGGCAAGGCCAGCAGGACGGTGGATTTATGGACCCGGGCGGAGATGACCTTCACGGACTGACCGCCGATATAGAGGGTCTTGAACGAGGCGATGAACTCCGGGTCGAAGCCGGTGGGGTTCACCTTGACCTCGCCGCGGATACCGTGGGCGTTGACAACAGCGCCGACGGGAATGAAATCGGGACGCATGGGGGTCCTCCTCCCTGTCAGAACATATCTTTCAGCTGGGACAGCGTGAAATGCAGCTGGAAGCGCAGCATATAGTATAGCGCCGCTGCGCCCACGGAGAAGATCAGTCCCAGCAGCGCGCGGGTACGGCCCCGACGCTGGAAGCGCACGGCAGCCACCACGACGCAGACCGCGTCAGACACAAAGGGCAGCCACAGCAGAAGGGTCATGGGCCAGAAGGCCAGCCAGGGATCATAGTTGGCCGCAGTGATGGCGCCCACCAACAGTGAGGCCAGGTCGTAGATAAAGAACGGAACGATCAGGTTGATGATGCCGTGGATCAGGGAACGGGTATCGCCACGCATAGCCGGCCCTCCTTTCGACAGAATAACGTATTTGAGTCAGTATACCATATTATGTATATCCGCGCAATGGGATATTTCATACTGTGCCGTGCTTTAACGGCCAGAGATGGTGCTTCTGACAACTTCGCGGCATACCGGCACTATATTTAGTGTGTTTGCGCGGTGGACAAATCACTATATCTTGTGTAACTTTGACAAAGTGCACAAAAATAGGGTGAACTTTTTGGCAGGTTATTTTCCTATATTTTGTTTTTTTGCTCTTGAAACAGCACAAGATGTAGTGTATTATATCAACACACGCATCGTTGCGGGTGCAGGCTTAGAGCTGTGTGCCGCCGGGACGGCAGGAAGAGATAGATGAGACAGGAGGACGTACCATGAAGATCATCAAGAGAAACGGCGCCGAGGTGGGCTTCGACATCACCAAGATCATTATCGCCATCACCAAGGCCAACGAGTCCGTGGAGGAAGTAGATCGGATGACGCCGGTGCAGATCCAGCGCATCGCGGAGTCCGTGGACCTGCAGTGCCAGAAGATGAACCGCGCACCTACCGTGGAGGAGATACAGGATATGGTGGAGCACTATATCATGGCCCACGGCGCTTTCGAGGTGGCCAAGCACTATATCACCTACCGCTACACCCGTTCTCTGGTGCGTAAGTCCAATACCACCGACGACAAGATCCTCAGCCTCATCGAGTGCAACAACGAGGAGGCCAAGCAGGAGAACTCCAACAAGAACCCGGTGGTGAACTCCACCCAGCGGGACTATATGGCCGGCGAAGTCAGCCGGGACATCACCAACCGCATTCTGCTGCCCAAGGACATCGTGGAGGCCCACAATGAGGGCATCATCCACTTCCATGACACGGATTATTACGCCCAGCATATGCACAACTGCGACCTGGTCAATCTGGAGGATATGCTGCAGAACGGCACTGTCATCACCGGAACGCTGATCGAGAAGCCCCACAGCTTCGCCACCGCCTGCAACATCGCCACCCAGATCGTGGCGCAGGTAGCCAGCAACCAGTACGGCGGCCAGTCCATCTCTCTGACTCATCTGGCCCCCTTCGTGCAGATCAGCCGGGAAAAGATCCGCGCCAGCGTGCGGGACGAGTTCGACGCCGTGGGCGTAGCTGTCACCGAGGACAAGATCAACTCCATCGCGGAAAAGCGGCTGCGGGAGGAGATCCGCCGCGGCGTGCAGACCATACAGTATCAGGTGGTCACGCTGCTGACCACCAACGGACAGGCCCCCTTCGTGACGGTGTTCATGTATCTGGGCGAGGCCAAGAACCAGCAGGAAAAGGACGACCTGGCCCTGATCATCGAGGAGACGCTGCTGCAGCGGTACCAGGGCGTGAAGAACGAAAAGGGCGTGTGGGTCACGCCTGCGTTCCCCAAGCTCATCTATGTGCTGGAGGAGGACAACATCCGCGAGGGCAGCAAATACTGGGAGCTGACAAAGCTGGCCGCCAAGTGCACCGCCAAGCGGATGGTCCCGGACTATATCAGCGAGAAGAAGATGCTGGAGCTGAAGGTGGACAAGAACGGCAACGGCCACTGCTATCCCTGCATGGGCTGCCGCAGCTTCCTGACCCCCTATGTGGACGAGAATGGGAACCCCAAGTACTACGGGCGGTTCAACCAGGGCGTCGTGACCGTGAACCTGCCGGACATCGCCCTGAGCTCCGGCGGGAATATCGAGAAGTTCTGGCGCATCTTCGACGAGCGCATGGAGCTGTGTCACCGGGCGCTGCTGTGCCGCCACGAGCGCCTGAAGGGCACGCTGTCCGACGCGGCGCCCATCCTGTGGCAGTACGGCGCCTGCGCGCGGCTGAAGAAGGGCGAGCCCATCGACAAGCTGCTGTACGGCGGGTACTCCACCATTTCCCTGGGCTACGCGGGACTGTATGAGTGCGTGAAGTACATGACCGGCAAGAGCCACACCGACCCCAGCGCCACGCCCTTTGCTCTGGAGATCATGCACAAGCTGAACGCCGCCTGCAAGACCTGGAAGGCGCAGCACAACATCGATTTCTCCCTGTACGGCACACCGCTGGAGTCCACCACCTATAAGTTCGCCAAGTGTCTGCAGAAGCGCTTTGGCGTCATCGAGGGCATCACGGACAAGGGGTACATCACCAACAGCTATCATGTGCACGTCACCGAGCCGATCGACGCGTTCAAGAAGCTGGAGTTCGAGGCGCAGTTCCAGCACCTGTCCCCCGGCGGAGCCATCAGCTACGTGGAGGTGCCGGATATGCAGAACAATCTGGACGCGGTGCTGGAGGTGATGAAGTTCATCTACGATCACATCATCTACGCGGAGCTGAACACCAAGAGCGACTACTGCCAGGTGTGCGGCTGGGACGGTGAGATCGAGGTGGTCGAGGAGGACGGCAAGCTGATCTGGAAATGCCCCCAGTGCGGCAACACGGATCAGGACAAGATGAACGTGGCCCGGCGGACCTGCGGCTACATCGGCACACAGTTCTGGAATCAGGGGCGGACCCAGGAGATCAAGGACCGCGTACTGCACCTGTAATCCTCTTCAAACGCGGGGCGGGCTTATGCCCGCCCCTGTTTTTCACCTTGCTTTTTCCCCTTTTATTTTTCAGCTCTATTTTAATATTATTTTAACCTTTGTGGTCTATACTCAGGGTCAGGAGGTCGTTCCATGCATTACGGAGAATTGAAGAAATGTGATATTGCCAACGGTATCGGCGTGCGGGTGACGCTGTTCGTATCCGGCTGCACCAACCACTGCCCGGACTGTTTTCAGCCCCAGACGTGGGATTTTGACTACGGAAAGGAATTCACGGAGGACACCAAGGCGGAGATATTCGCGGAGCTGGACAAACCCTTTGTAAACGGACTGACGGTGCTGGGCGGCGAGCCCTTCGAGCCGCGGAACCAGCGGGAGCTGCTGCCGCTGCTGCGGGAGGTCCAGGCGAAGTATCCGGGCAAGACCATCTGGTGCTTTACCGGGTTCCGGCTGGACGATGAGCTGCTGACAGACGGCAGCTATCCCCGGTGCGAGGCAACGGATGAGATGCTCGCGTGCATCGACGTGCTGGTGGACGGACGGTTTATGAAGGAACTGAAGGATATCTCGCTGCAGTTCCGGGGCAGCCGGAACCAGCGGGTCATCGATATGAACCGAACAAGAGAGACGGGAACGATCTGCATTTGGGAGAAGCTGAGACGATAACAAGGAGGTATCCTATGCGGAAAACACTTTGGTCGGCGCTGGCACTGGCCGCGATCCTTATATTGGCGGGATGCGGCGAGCAGAGCCACACAGACGGCAGCGGAACAGACAGCGCGACCTATACGCCGGACGCAGGCTATACGCTAGGCAACACGGATGTGGTGCAGCTGAACGGATTTCGCGCCATCGACATTGAATGGGTCAGCGGCCAGGTGAATGTGGAGCTGTACGACGGTGAGGGCATACAGCTGTCGGAGACACTTGCCGATGGCAGTGACGTGACGCTGCAGATGGAATGGCGGGTGGACGAGGACGACAGCGAACTGGATATCCGTTCACAGCCGCAGCTTATGAGCTCCACAGAGGAAAAGATCCTGACGGTGAAGCTGCCCCGGAGCATGGTGCTGTACGAGCTGGACATTGAAACGGTCAGCGCCGGAGTATCGGTGGATCTGACGGACGAGGACACGCTTTCACTGAGTGAGTTGGATGTGACCTCGGTCAGCGGCGCGATCAGTGTCTATGCGGCCAACGCCGGGGAGATATCCCTGTCCACCACCAGCGGAAGCATCAGCGGAAGCGTCCGCACCCAAAAGCTGGAAGCGGACAGCGGCAGCGGCAGCATTGACCTGGCGCTGGACATCATGCCGACAGAGCTGGAAGCAGAAACCAGCAGCGGGAGCATCGTCATGCAGCTGTGCGATCTCAGCACGCTGCCCTCTCCCCTGCCGGTAGAATTTAAGACCACCAGCGGCAAGCTCAGCAGCGACGTGACCTTCACTACGGTGGAGGACGCCGCGTGGGAATTCCAGACGGTCAGTGGAAACGTGGAGCTGCTGACGGTACGGTAAAAACACGCAAAAAATGACCGCCCTTATGGGCGGTCATTTTTTGCGCTTGTCAGCGGACCAGCTCGCCCACGGTGGGGCCATTGGCAGCCTGGGACTCGTCGGTGTCGATGTGCATAGTGGTAGCACCGCCCACATTGACGCGGACAACTACATCGTCGAAGATCAGCTTGCGGCCTTCGCCGCCGCAGGCGACCTTGATGATCTCGCCGTTCTTGATGCCCATGGCGGCGGCATCCTCCTCTGTGACGTGCAGATGGCGCTTCGCCACGATGACGCCCTCGGACAGCTCCACCTCGCCGGCAGGCCCGATCAGCTTACAGGCGCCGGAGCCCTTCACGTCGCCGCTTTCGCGGATGGGGGCGTCGATGCCCAGGGTGCGGGCGTCCGTGGCGGAAACCTCCACCTGGTCCGCCTTACGGGTGGGGCCCAGGATGGACACGTTGGCCATCTCCTTCTTGGGGCCGACGATGGTCAGGCGCTCGTTGCAGGCGTACTGGCCGGGATAGGACAGGGGCTTGCGGATGGTCAGCTGATAGCCTGCGCCGAACAGCTTTTCCACAGTCTCCTGGGTCAGGTGGATGTGACGTGCGGACGTCTCGATCATAAAGCTCATAGTAATACTCTCCTTTGTGTGGTTTTTGCGTTTATTTCTTTTTGAGTGGGTACAGATCTTTTTCGGAGATGCGTTCCAGCGTCTCCACTTCGCCGACGCAGAAGTAGTTTTTGCTCTCGGCCACCAGAGTGCCGGTCAGGCGGACACAGTCGCCCCGGCGCAGGCGCTTCGCCTCGTCCAGCAGCTCTGCGCTGCCCGCAAGGCGGACGGTGAGGCCAAAGCCAGTGTCGATCTCCCCGGCGCTGTTCAGATACCACCAGGGAAAACGCAGCTCCACCGCACGGCCGGCATAGCGGCCCTGGGCGCCGCGGAGATACTCGGTCTTCACCTGCTCAAAGGTACGGGGGACGATCTCTCCGTCCGGCATGGGGAAATAGAGCGTGCCGTACAAGCGGCCGAAGCGCTTGATGCGCTGACCGTGACGACTGACCATCAGGAACAGGACCACGACGGCCAGCAGGGCACCGTACATACCGTGGCCCTCGATCAGGCTCCAGGCAAAGACGGCGACGGCAATGAGGAGCAGCACACGGTTCATGTCATCCTGTCCGCCCCAGATATCTTTCAATCGGTTCATAAGCGCCCTCCTTTTCTCAACAGCACTCATCTTACCACACCGCGGCTGCGTATGCAAGGGAAATCACCATGCACGGTACAATTTCCTCTTGTATTCGGCAAAAAATCTGCTATAATCAGAGCAACGATTTTTTTGCGGTGCTATCACCGGAACTAATAGGAGGCGGTTTTTATGTCCGTAAAGCTGGAGCTGTACCGGGTTTTTAAGGAGGTCGCCGAGGTGGGCAACATCACGGCCGCGGCACAGGCACTGTATATCTCCCAGTCGGCGGTGAGCCAGTCCATCAAGCAGCTGGAGCGCGACCTACAGACCCGTCTATTCGCGCGGAACAGCCGTGGCGTGACGCTGACCGCCGAGGGGCAGATGCTGTATGAGTACGTCCGCAGTGCCATGGGCCTGCTGGAGACGGGCGAGGAAAAGCTGAGCCAGACCCGGGAATTGCAGATGGGACAGCTGACCATCGGCGCCAGCGACACCGTGACCAGCCAGTTCCTGCTGCCGTATCTGGACGCGTTCCACAAGCGGCACCCGGCCATCCACATCCAGATCGTATCCGGGCGAAGCCACAAGGTACTGGGGCTGCTGCGCTCCGGCAAGGTGGACATCGCCTTCGCCAGCACGCCGGCGGACGATGCCGGACTGCGGATATATCCCTGCTTCGATACCCACGCCATCTTTGTGGCGGGGGCGGAGTATCCCTGCGACTTCCGGCACGTATACACGCTGGAGGAGATCGCGGCGTTCCCGCTGATCCTGCTGGAGCGCAAGGCCTCCAGCCGTTTGTATCTGGAACGGTTCTTTTTGCAGAACGGGCTGAAGCTGAACCCGGAGATCGAGCTGGGCGCCCGGAGCCTGCTGGTGGATCTGGCGGCCATCGGCTTCGGTGTGGCCGGCGTGACGGAGGAGTTCGTCCGGAAGGAGCTGGACAGCGGACGGTTGAAAAAGCTGAAGACCTCCTTTGAGATACCGGCCCGCAGTGTGGATATGTGCCTGCTGAGCGATGTGCCCCAGTCCGCTGCCGCGGAGCGGTTCACGGACTTTGTCAAGGACAGCTTATCCAAGCTATGAGCAGGGCTTTTCGCTCCGGTAAAACCCACAAAAAACAGCAAAACACGCCTAAATAGTTCTCCGTTTTTCCCTGTCGCTTTTCCCTGCGAAATCAGGTATAGTAGGTGTACTATATCTCACGAGAGGAAGTGGTGGTCATGCAGCAGCTGAAGGAGCGTATCCTGCGGGAGGGCCGCGTCCTGCCCGGTAACATCATCAAGGTGGACGGTTTTTTGAACCATCGCGTCGACACGGCGCTGATGCGGGATCTGGCGGACGAGTTTGCCAAGTATTTTGACGTAAAAAATATCACGATGGTGCTTACGGCAGAGGCCAGCGGTATTGCGCTGGCGACGATCTGCGCCGAACGGTATGGTGTACCCATGGTCTTTGCCAAGAAGGCCAAGAGCGACAACATCGAGGGCGGTTTGTACCAGAGTGATATTTTTTCTTACACCTACAAGAAAAAGGTCACACTGCTGGTGAGCCAGGACTGGATCACCAAGGACGACAAGGTCCTCATCATTGACGACTTCATGGCCAAGGGCTACGCCATGCGCGGCCTGATCGACATCGTGAACAAGGCCGGCGCGCAGCTGGCGGGCATCGGCGTGGCGGTGGAGAAGGGCTTTCAGGACGGCGGCGACAGCCTGCGCCGGGAGGGCTATCCCATCAAATCCCTGTCCGTTATCGACAGCGCCGAGAACGGCGTGATCCGCTTCCGGGAGGACGACTGACATGAAAAAGGTGTTGGTTCTGGATTTCGGCGGGCAGTATAACCTGCTGGTGGCACGGCGTGTCCGTGAGTGCGGCGTATACTGCGAGATCAAGTCCTATCGGCTGAGCATGGCGGATATCCGCGCCTTTGGGCCAGATGCGCTGATCCTCACCGGCGGCCCCGCCACCGTGTTCGAGCCCAACGCCCCCATGGTGGACAGAGCGCTGTTTGAAATGGGCATCCCCGTGCTGGGCATCTGCTACGGACAGCAGCTGATGATGCAGCTGCTGGGCGGTCAGTGCCGCAAGGCGGAGACGCGGGAGTATGGCAAGATCCAGCTGACCCACACGGCCTCCCCCCTGTTTGCCGGTGTGCCGGAGACGTCCGTGTGCTGGATGAGCCACGGCGTGGAGGTGGAACGCATCGCGCCGGGCTTTAAGGTCATCGCGACCACCGACGGCTGCGGCTTCGCCGCTGTGGAGAATGCGGAGCAAAAGCTGTACGGCGTGCAGTTCCACCCGGAGGTGCAGCACACGGAGTACGGTATGCAGGTGCTGGAAAACTTCCTGTACAAGGTCTGCGGCTTCAGCGCCGAGTGGAGCATGGCATCCTATCTGGACGAGGCCGTGGCGGAGTGCCGGCGGCAGATCGGCGACGGCCGCGTGCTTCTGGCGCTGTCCGGCGGCGTGGACAGTTCGGTGGCGGCAGCGCTTTTGCAGCGGGCGGTGGGCGATCAGCTGACGTGCATTTTCGTGGACCACGGACTGCTGCGGAAGGACGAGGGAGACCAGGTGGAGCAGGTGATGAAACACCAGTTCCATGTGGATGTACGCCGTGTCAACGCGGGACCGCGCTTCCTGAGCAAGCTGGCTGGCGTTACCGAGCCGGAGCACAAGCGGAAGATCATCGGCGAGGAATTCATCCGGGTCTTTGAGGAAGAGGCCAAGAAGATCGGCGCGGTGGACTTCTTGGCTCAGGGTACCATCTATCCCGATGTGGTGGAGTCCGGTCTGGGCGGAGAGAGCGTGGTCATCAAGAGCCACCATAACGTGGGCGGCCTGCCGGACTGCGTGGATTTCAAGGAGATCGTGGAGCCGCTGCGGCGGCTGTTCAAGGATGAGGTGCGGAAGCTGGGCACCGAGCTGGGTCTGCCGGACGAGCTGGTGTGGCGGCAGCCCTTCCCTGGTCCCGGTCTGGCCATCCGCGTTATCGGCGATATCACCGAGGAAAAGCTGACCATTCTGCGGGAGGCGGACGCCATCTTCCGGGAGGAGATGAAGCTGGCCGGTCTGGACCGCACCACCAGCCAGTTCTTCGCAGTGCTGACCGATCTGCGGAGCGTGGGCGTCATGGGCGACGAGCGCACCTACGACTACACGCTGGCGCTGCGGGCCGTGCAGAGCCAGGACTTTATGACAGCCACCTGGTCCCGCCTGCCCTATGAGCTGCTGGACAAGGTCTCCGGCCGGATCGTGGGTGAGGTGAAGCATATCAACAGAATTTGCTATGACATCACCTCTAAGCCGCCGGCAACGGTGGAGTGGGAATGATACGACACCAAAGGTGGCCAAAAACTACAAATACGCCAAAACCTCCGGCTTCGCCGGAGGTTTTGGTTGTACCACGACAAAAGTTGTGGTATGCTGATGAAAAACAGCGGAGGAACACACCTATGCGTCTGATCTCATGGAATGTGAACGGGCTGCGGGCCTGTCTGAATAAAGGTTTCCTGGCCTTCTGCGCCCTTGCGGACGCGGATGTCATCTGTCTGCAGGAGACGAAGATGCGGCCGGAGCAGGCGCAGTTTGAACTGGAGGGCTATCACCGATTCTGGAACAGCGCCGACAAGGCCGGATATTCCGGCACGGCTGTTTTCACCCGACGGGAGCCGCTGGCGGTGACATACGACTTTGGCGAGGATATCCACCGGCATGAGGGACGGGTCATCACGGCGGAGTACGAGGATTTCTTTCTGGTGTGCTGCTACACGCCCAATTCCAAGGACCAGCTGGCACGGCTGGACTACCGGATGGCGTGGGAGGACGACCTGCGGGAATACCTCTTGGAACTGGACGCCAAAAAGCCGGTGGTGTACTGCGGGGACCTGAACGTGGCCCATCAGGAGATCGACCTGAAAAATCCCCAGTCCAACCGGATGAACCCAGGCTTCTCCGACGAGGAACGGGACAAAATGACGCAGCTGCTGAGCAGCGGGTTCGTGGACACGTTCCGGGCGCTGTATCCAAAGCGGACCGGGGCGTACTCCTGGTGGAGCTACCGCTTTCACGCACGGGAGAACAACGCGGGGTGGCGTATTGACTACTTTATCGTGTCAGCACGGCTGATGCCCCGGGTGAAGAATGCGGATATCTGGCCGGAAATCACCGGCAGCGACCACTGTCCGGTGGTGTTGGAGCTGACGGAGTAGAGCATTATCTGTAGCGAGCAAAAAAGACCGCCTTTCGGCGGTCTTTTTCGTATAACGACATTTTTTAACCCTCGCTGCTGGTGTCGGCAGGATTTTTAACGGGGATCAGTTCGCCCATGAGGACGTAGCGGGCATTAGCAAAATCGTAGTCGCAGGTGCTCAGGGTCAGGATGCTGCCCGTGGGCACACCGGAGCCGGACTTGAAGGTGGACTCGTTGATACACTGCTGGAGATAGCTGTCGCTGAGAGAGGTGGCATACACATCGGCGTCATGATCCACAATACAACCGGCAAACAGGTTGACCTTGTAGGTCTGGTTGGGGGTGTACAGATAGAAGTAGGGATGCG